>Ga0100380_10002963_pt1 | contig 18096 bp, 14 predicted proteins | sample CryGeymeta201504_FD_80417 | JGI IMG/M metagenome (GOLD analysis project Ga0100380, IMG submission 80417) | Groundwater microbial communities from Crystal Geyser aquifers in Utah, USA - Crystal Geyser metaG 2015-04 | ecosystem: Environmental > Aquatic > Deep subsurface > Groundwater | place... | reverse complement strand
GATTTCGATCTTGATATCGCCGGAACCACAGAAAAAGTTGTGATGATCGAAGCTCGCGCAAACGAAACCGATGAAGCCACTTTAGCTGAAGCTTTTGAACGTGGCAGAGCAGAACTAAAACCGGTAATTGATCTTATTGAAGAAATTAGAGCTGAAATCGGAAAGCCTAAAGCTGATTTATTCTCAGCTAAGAATACTGAAGAGCAGGCTATCTTAGATCGCAAAGCAGAGGTAGAAGAAATGTCAAAGGCCTTTATGGTTCCAGCGATTAAAGAACTCTTTCTTGGCACAGCTCGCCCAACTCGAGCTGAGCGCGATGCTGGAAAAGAGGAACTTAAAAATCAACTGGTTACGTATTTAACAGAGCAGGGAGTTGAAGGTAATGATCTTAACTACGGAAAAGATCTTATTTACGACTTCTTGCAAATGGAGATTTCAAAATATATTTTTGAATCAGACACACGAATTGACGGCCGTGGCATTGAAGAAATTAGACCGCTCGTTATTGAAACTGATCTTATTCCAAGAGTTCACGGGTCTGGTCACTTTATGCGCGGTGAAACTCAAGCGCTAACAATTTGCACACTTGGTGCACCTGGAGATAAGCAAACTTTAGACGGAATGGAGGTTGTGGGAGAAAAACGCTATATGCACCACTACAATTTCCCACCATTTTCAGTGGGTGAGGCAAAGCCACTGCGAGGTCCTGGTCGCCGAGAAATTGGTCACGGAGCTCTAGCGGAAAAGGCGCTTGAGCCAGTTTTACCTGCACTTGAAGACTTTCTTTACACTATTCGGGTGGTGTCTGAAACCATGAATTCAAACGGATCGAGTTCAATGGCCTCGACTTGTGGTTCAACACTAGCGCTGATTCACGCAGGTGTGCCACTTAAAGCACCAGTTGCCGGGATCGCGATTGGTCTCGCTTCAACTGAAAATGAGTGGAAAGTGATTACCGATATTCAAGATTTAGAGGATGGTCCGGGCGGAATGGATTTCAAAGTTGCCGGTACTAGAGCTGGAGTTACCGCCATCCAGATGGATACAAAAACTGAAGGAATTACCCATGACATTGTGGTTGAAGCACTTCGACAAGCAAAAAACGGTCGCGAATATATCCTCAACCAGATGCAACCAGTAATTGACAACACTGATAAAAGTTTATCACCGTACGCTCCACGGATTATCAAAATTAATATCAATCCAGACAAGATTCGCGACGTTATTGGACCGGGTGGTAAAATGATTAATGAAATCATCGAGAAAACTGGCGTTCAAACAATCGATATTGAACAAGATGGACTTGTAATGATCACTTCAAAGGACGGAGAGTCTGGAGAAAAAGCGCGAGCTTGGGTATATGACTTAACTCGTGAAGTTGAAGCTGGGGAACTTTTTGAAGGTGAGGTGGTTCGTTTGATGGACTTTGGAGCCTTCGTGGAGATTTTACCAGGCAAAGACGGTATGGTTCACGTTTCAGAGCTAGCACCGTGGCGAGTCGAGAAGGTTGGTGATATTGTGAAGGTTGGTGACAAAGTAAAGGTTAAAGTAATGGAAATAGACAGTATGGGCCGAATTAATCTTTCTATGAAGCAGGCCGAGGGCAATGTTTACACGGAAGAGATGAAGGCAAAGGCCGGAACTGGTTCACAGGGCGGTGATATGCGTTCAAAACGACCCGCTGGCGACGAGAGACGCTCTCGTGACACACGAAAGCCAAAAAACTAATGCAACGATTAAACATACCAATTGAAAACAACACAACCCGCCAAAAACATTGGCGGGTTGTTTGGCTAGTTCTTTTAAGTTTAGGCACACTTATTATCGGTTTGTATATTCAGCGTTGGTTTTTTACTGCAAATAGCACAACTGGACTAAGGACAGCAGACACAACTTCCAGCATTCGATTGCTCAAAACTTACAAAAACTCCTCAATTACCCACACCCATCTTGGAACTGAACAGATTCTCCCCGGTGCTCCGTGGACAGTTGATAATATTTTAGCAATTAGTAAAAAAGAAATTGCGTTACATTTTTCAAAAAATACACTCATCGGTCTATCAATTGATACAAACCTACCAGATTATTGGAAAGACATGGCCCTCAGCTACGGATACAAGGTTACAATCGAGAACAATCGATCATTGATAGCAAAGAATGATACAGATACACTTTCCGAACCGAAAATACGATCTTTTCATTTATTAAATCCTGCCGTAGATGGTGAAATTGTTAATTACGGCGCAGAGCCTAGCTATACTAATTTTTTTATAACTAAAGTCGGTGTAGTCATAAACCAGAAGTCACACACCAGTATAAACCCAATTAATGTTTTTCTGCCCAAGGATGCAACTGTTTACGCTAAAGTACTTATTGAACCACTGGACATTGCATCAGCACAGCCTTTTTTAAACTCAGCCGGTATTAACAATCAAGCGTTGGTTAATTTAATTAAGGACGAGGGAGCGCAAATCACCTTTGGTACAGATGCACTCGGGCAAATCTTTAATATTGCAATTTTAAACAACAATATAGATCTCGACAAACTGGCAATCATCGGCAAAGAACTGATAAATCGTCAGACTTTGTCTACCACAGCGTGGACAACTACTGACGGAAGTCGCTACGAGGAGATCCGGGCTCAAACCAGCGGAATTGAATCGTCGATTGATTCAAATCAGGATTACAGCTTCATAACTCTAAAAAATCAAAGCGGTAATCAAATCAGAATTATAAAAACCCTCGACCAAATCACAATTTCAAATCGAGCGGTTTCTGGGGAAATAAGCCAATTTTCACCAGTTTCTACCTGCCTACTTGGCGCCCACAGCTATATAAAACCCGGTGAAATGAACGATCTATTGCGAAATAAACTAATTTTTACCCCAAAGTCTGAACAAGTATTTGCGTCATTAAATCTCTTTTCCGAAATTGCAATTAGTAACGAAAAGGTGAAGTTTTGTTGGTAAGTTGGAAAAACTGTGGATAAACTCTGAACTTAACTAGAGTTATCCACAGTTTTATATTTTTGAACTAATAAGTTATACACACCCTGTTAAATTGCACGTTTTAGCTAGTAACCACGGGGGTTGACGGTGTTTCTGAAATTGAATACAATATTTATATGATCTGAGCGATCAAATGTTCTTTCCACAATTCCCGTCGTCGAGAGTTTTCTCGACATAGACCGGGGGAAATTCTCCGAAGCCCACCTTCGGAGTGTGTCCTACTACTTTACTTGCCGACAACTTACTTTCAGGGGAAAGCAAGAGTCTAGGTTAACTTCGATCCAAAAAGTTATAGAAGTAAAACCACTGCCGGGTAGAGTAGGTGTCAAAAATTGTCGACTGAAGTCGACGCCGAGTGAGAACTGAGTTTTGAAGACTTCGAGGGAAGTCTCTCTGAAACCCAGTTCTTGCGCACGGTGTCCTTGTCGCAAGCCTCGTAGGCTAACAGCACAGGATTCATCCTTGTCAGCCTGTTTGCTTAACCAGCCTACAAAACCTCAAGTCGTGCCCGTGCCGAAAATTCCAACCAGGAATCGTCGTCGCGGGCTGTTTCTTTTATTAAAGAGAACAAAAGATACATTTTCAATTCTGAAGCTAAAATTTTGTCTATTGTTACCATTATTTTTTACTTGCGAATCAGACACATATAATGTAAACTAATATTAATAACCCTCGAATATGAATAAGCAATCATTAGATGAAATGCGAGTCATTTTAACTGCTGAGAAAGAAAAGCTAGAAAATGAACTCTCTCGTTTCGCTCATCGCAATACAAAAGCTGTGACCACCGATTTTGACACTGATTACCCAGACTTTGGTGAAGGTGAAGACGAAAATGCCAGCGAAATTGCCACATACAGCAACAATCTTTCGCTCGAAAGTGAACTAGAAAAATCACTTCGAGATGTAACTAGTGCGCTAAAGTTAGTCGAAAATGGAACTTACGGAAAATGCAAATACTGCAAAGCAGATATTTCAGAAGCAAGACTAAAAGCTCGTCCAACTGCTTCCTCGTGCATTGCCTGTAAAAAAACCCTTACTCAGGAACTTTAGTGTGACGAGAAGCAAAGCCACAAACCTTATCCTTTTCAGCATCATCGTGGCAATCCTAGATGGCGTCTTTAAATTTTTTGCACTAACGCGACTACCAAACGAAGGTAGTCGCGCTTTGTTTCCAATTGATTTTCTACTTCATAAAAATCCAGGGATTGCCTTCGATATCCCTATTCCAATGATAATAATTTTTTTATTAACCCTGGTCATTGTATTTTCTTTGGCTAAATTTGGCATAAAAACCTGGAAACACGAACCTGAAAAAAGTTTAGCCTCGGCCCTGATCGTAATAGGTGCACTTGGAAACCTATTTGATAGGTTTCTAAACAATTTCACTACTGACTACATTATTCTGTTTGGTCGGTCCGCGATAAATCTCTCAGATATCCTCATCATCTCTGGAACTATCCTGCTACTTTGGTATACTGAAGATAGAAAGCGTAGAACACTTTCTAAATAGAACAAAATAATAATTTAAAGCTCCCTATATTAATTTTAGTATGGGAGCTTCTTTTTTTCACTCATCTGCAAATATTGGTCTTAACGCTAAATCAATTACTGTTGAGGTCGACATCTCCTCGGGTTTACCCAGATTTACCATTGTCGGTTTGCCAGACGCCGCAATCTCGGAATCACGTGATCGCGTCAGAGCAGCTATAAAAAACAGCGGTTTTACATTTCCAAGGACTCGAGTTACGGTTAATTTAGCACCGGCCGATATTAAAAAGCAGGGGCCAGCCTACGATTTTCCGATTGCTCTCGCTCTTTTAGCAGCTTCAGGCCTTCTTCTTAACCCAAACGCCTTAAATGATATAATCATTATCGGCGAGCTCGCACTCGACGGAACTGTTAGGCCTGTTGACGGGGTGCTTTTGGCGAGCTTAATGGCCCGAGAAGAAAACTTTAAAGGTATCATCGTGGCGCCCGAAAACGCTGAAGAAGCAGGTCTTGTTAACGACGTCCCTGTTCATCCAATTAAATCATTAAAAGAGCTTGTAGACTATATACAGGCTGGCGAGGCCTTGCCGGTCTACACCCCTAAAGATATTAAGGCCAAGGAACGGATTGAGATCGATACAATGAGTTCAATCAAAGGCCAGGAATACACAAAACGAGCGCTTGAAATTGCGGCGGCGGGTGGTCACAATATTATTTTTTCAGGCCCACCTGGAAGTGGAAAAACTATGCTTGCGCGCGCTGTGCCAACAATCTTACCAGAACTTACCTTCAATGAAGCACTCGAGATAACCAAAATTCACTCAGTTGCTGGACTCACTAACCAAAAACGTGGCTTGGTTTTCGACAGACCTTTTCGAAGTCCACACCATAGTTCGTCAAGTGTAGCCCTAATAGGTGGTGGCACCTGGCCACGACCTGGCGAAGTTTCGCTGGCTCATCGAGGAGTTTTATTTTTGGATGAATTTCCGGAATTTCCGCGCGGAGCTATCGAAAATCTTCGTCAGCCACTAGAGGATGGTATCGTAACTATTTCACGTGCAGCTGGAACGTTAGAATTCCCAGCGCAGTTTATGCTTGTAGCTGCAATGAATCCGTGCCCCTGCGGTTTTCTATCAGATCCGACAAAGGCCTGTATCTGCACACCAAATAAAGTAATCCAATACCAACAAAAAATTTCTGGCCCCTTAATGGATCGGATCGATATTGCTGTTGAAGTCCCAAAAGTTGAGTTTGAAAAACTTACCAGTAAAGAAAAAGGTGAGACCTCGCAAGAAATTAGAAAGCGGGTACAGAAAGCTAGAGATATCCAAATTGAACGTTATAAAAATGAAAGCATTCAGATTAATACCGAACTAACCTCTAAATTACTAGAAAAATATTGTGAACTAAATGACGAGTGTCACGCACTCGCTAAGCAAGCGGTAGAGCGGTTAAACCTTTCGGCCAGAGCTTATACTCGTGTTTTAAAAGTCGCGCGGACAATTGCCGATCTAAGTGGCGCTGAAAATTTGGAAGTTTCTCACTTAACCGAGGCGCTACAATATCGACCAAGGGGGCGGGAATAAGATTCCCCCAAGCTTAACAAAAACCACTTGAATAATCAGGCGGTATTTGTTACACATTCTTTCAACTTATCTAACGTATTCAAGCGGATTTTTGAATTTTCCGTTTAGAATAACCTCAAAGTGCAAGTGGGTTCCTGTACTTCGACCAGTGGTTCCACAAAGTCCAAGAGGTGTTCCTTTCGTTACAGTTTGACCAGCTTCCACGTAAAGCTGAGCGTGGTGTCCGTAACGCGTTACAAGACCCTTGCCGTGATTAATTTCAACCGCATAACCATAGCCACCTTTCCAGCCAGCAAACTGTACCACGCCGTCATCTGATGCATAGTTATTTTCAGTAAAGTGGCAATCGATATCAATACCTGTGTGGTTCCAGCCAAAATACTGGGTAATTATGTGTAGGTCGGTTGGCCAAACCATTGAACCGCTAGCTGTGGTTGTCGGTTGTTTTGTTGAATACGACGGCGCCGAAGTCGAGCCTGGAGTCGCGATAGTTGCCGGAACTACCGGTTTTGTAATTTTTGGAGGTTCAGGCGCCTTAACTTCACCACCAGGAATGATAAGGGACTCGCCAATTACAAGATCATCCGCGCTAGCTAATTTATTGTATTCGAGGATTGCCGACTCCTCTACATTATAAGTTTTGGCAATTTTGGTGATCGTGTCTCCAGTTTTAACTTCGTGCTTCACACCGGAAACTGGCAGAATTGTCAGTGTTTTACCAGGTTTTAGCACTGAATGAATCGTTAAATCATTCGACCATAGTAAAGTATTGACACTAATTCCAAACTTTTCAGCAATAGTTGAAAGTGAATCGCCCGAAACCATTACATACTCAATAATTTCCTCTCTAGGCGCTACCGAATCCGAACGCTTAGAAATTACTGGTGAAGCTATCGTACCAGCCGTAAGTGGGCTAATTGCATTGTCTTGTGAGACAACTAACAAACCATGCGAGGAGGGCGAAAGCGCGTTTGATTCTCTGTAATTTACAGCCAAACGCTCAACGTTATTCTCACTATAAGCATATTCTTCAACAATCGTATTTTGTTGTTTTGTAACAAGTCCGTACATTAGACTGCGTTCACCGAAGGTTTCAGCCCTAACCTCTCCTGTTTGTAAATTCAGTATTCCGGTGATAATTGCAATAGTTCCTATTATAACGTGTATCGAGTACCTGTTTGTCACCAAGATCATGAACTTATTCCGTGCAGGCCCATACAGGCGATCAAAATGTCGACGTATATTATATAGCAACCTATACGCAGGTAGAACAATTATGTGCATCAGAAAACGGCCAACACCAGCCAAAGGCTCAAATACCTTATAAATAAAGGCAATTAAGTGTGGTTTTGTCTTTACAAGAAGGCGAACTGCCTTTAAAAGACCTGAAACAATAAATTGTTTAGCTTTGTCCGAAATATAATGTTTTAGTAATCTAAAGGTTACCAAATAGAAAGACGCTAGTCAATTGACAAAACAGGCTATTATTACGTATGATGAGCTCACTTTTATATTAATATCATTATGGATATAACAATGATCTCGCTGGTTGTTGCTACGGTAGCAATCTTATACACGGTCTTTCTTATTAGATGGATCATGCAGTTACCTTCAGGTGAAGGAAAAATGAAGGGAATTGCCCTTGCTATTCAAGAGGGAGCAAACGCTTTCCTTGCACGTCAGTACCGAATGATTGGTATCATCGGGGCGGTGCTATTTGTACTTCTAGGAGTCTTCCTAGGTTGGACAATGGCTCTAGGTTTCCTGGTTGGAGCTCTTTTATCAGGCTTTGCTGGGTACGCAGGAATGCTTGTTTCAGTACGCGCTAACGTGCGAACAGCTGAAGCTGCAAAAAACGGCTTAGCTAAAGCACTCGACGTAGCTGTTAAAGGTGGCGCCGTTACAGGTTTCTTCGTAGTTTCTCTTGGGCTCCTTGGAGTTGCTGGATTCTACAAGCTTACAGGTGACGTAAACTCTCTCATCGGACTTGGTTTTGGAGGTTCACTTATTTCAGTATTTGCTCGTCTTGGCGGAGGTATCTTCACCAAGGCAGCTGACGTTGGGGCTGACCTTGTTGGAAAAGTTGAAGCAGGAATTCCAGAAGATGACCCAAGAAATCCAGCCGTTATTGCCGACAACGTTGGTGATAACGTGGGAGACTGTGCAGGTATGGCTGCAGACCTTTTTGAAACTTACGCTGTAAGTATGGTCGCTGCAATGTTGCTCGGAACTCTAGTTTTTGGAGATATTGAAGCTATCATCACCTTCCCACTTGCAGTTGGTGCAGTTGGTATCATCGCTTCTATCATCGGAAGTCAGTTTGTTAAACTTGGTAAAAGCAAAGCTATCATGACTGCGCTTTACAAAGGTTTGATCGTAACTGGACTGCTTTCAGCAGCAGCATTCTACCCACTAACTCAGTACTTACTTGGCGACGTTGAAGGTATCAACGCGATGAATATTTTCTGGTCACTGCTAATTGGACTAGCTGTAACAGGTCTAATGGTAGTTATTACCGAGTACTACACTTCAACAGAATACAGCCCAGTTAGAAAAGTAGCTGCCGCTTCACAAACTGGTCACGGAACAAACGTGATTTCAGGACTAGCCCTTTCAATGCGAGCAACAATTTTGCCAGTGATAGTGATAATTCTTGGGCTATGGGGTTCTTACGAACTAGCTGATATCTACGGAGCAGCTATGGCAGTTGTTTCAATGCTTTCACTTACCGGAATCATTGTTATGCTTGATGCTTACGGCCCAATCACAGACAACGCCGGTGGAATTGCGGAAATGTCAGGATTACCAAAAGAGGTTCGAGAAATCACAGACGCACTTGATGCTGTTGGAAACACCACAAAGGCAGTAACCAAAGGTTACGCAATTGCCTCTGCTGGACTAGCAGCTACTGTTCTTTTCGCAAGCTACACTGCGGAGCTAGTAAAAGAGGGTATCTCAGCTGATTTCAGTCTTACAAACACTTACGTGGTTATCGGGCTGTTGGTAGGAGGAGCAATCCCATACCTTTTCAGTGCTTATGCTATGGAAGCTGTAGGAAATGCGGCTTCTAAGGTTGTTGAAGAGGTTCGAAGACAGTTTAAGGAAATCAAAGGAATCATGGACGGTACTGGAAAGCCGGACTACGGTAAGGCTGTAGACATCGTCACTAAAGCTGCACTTAAAGAAATGATGGTTCCTGCACTTTTACCAATTGCCGTTCCTGTAGTCGTGTACTTTGGATTTGGCATTAACGGTCCAGCAGCGCTTGGTGGACTCCTAATTGGAACTATTGTTACTGGACTGTTCATGGCAATTTCTATGACTACAGGTGGTGGTGCTTGGGATAACGCTAAAAAGTACATCGAAATGGGTAACTACGGCGGAAAGAAATCAGTTGCTCACGACGCGGCAGTAACCGGAGACACTGTTGGTGATCCATACAAAGACACAGCAGGACCTGCGATCAACCCAATGATCAAGATTGTAAACATTGTTGCAATTCTACTCATATTGATCTAATTCTAAAAAGAATTCAGTAAATTAAAACGAGCTAATCTTTACTGATTGGCTCGTTTTTTTGTATAATAGACTCCGGTATTATCTTGACAGTACTCTAAAATTCTAATATATTTGGCGCATTATGAGCTATACAATTGAAACAAAAGACAACAAAGCTGTTCTAACATTAACAATTCCTGCTGAAAACGTTGAAGAGGGAATGCGCGAAGCTGCAAAACACATGGGTGAAGATAGTGCTATTCCAGGATTTCGACCTGGTAAGGCCACCTACGACGCTGTAAAGCAAAGAGTTGGTGAAATGAAACTCATGGAAGCGGCTAGTGAAAATCTTATCCGTGCAGAGTTTGTGAAAGCAATGATTGAGGAAGACCTCGAAACTATCGGTCAACCATTTTTTGATGTTGTAAAAATGGCACCAGGCAACGATATGGTGATCACTGCAGAAATTGCTCTTTACCCACACGTTACAAAGTTAGCTGATTACGAAAAACTTTCAGTGGATTCAAAGGACACAACACCGTCAGCTGAAGATATTGCCCGAGCTAAAAAAGATTTATCTTTGATGCAAACTAAAGAAATCCGAAAAGAAAGCGGAAAAGAACTTGAACAGGGCGACAAAGCGGTTGTAAATCTAACAATGAAAAAAGATGGCGTTGTTCTTGAAGGTGGTGAAGGAATGGGACACGGCATTTATACTAATGAGGAACACTACATTCCAGGACTAGTAGCAGAAATTCTTGGAATGAAAGAAGGAGAAGCTCGCAACTTCACCCTAAAGTTCCCAGAAGACAACTACCAAAAACACTTAGCTGGTCAGGATATTGATTTCACAATTGAAATGAAGGAAATCTTTAAGCTAGACGCCCCTGAATTTAATGATGAATTTGCAAAACTTCTTGGTCTAGAAAATGCAAAAAAACTAGAGGAAACTCTAATAAAAAATCTTGAGATTGAAAATGAACGAGAAGAAGGACTAAGACAGGATAAAGCAATGTTAGATCTGCTTGCTGAAAAATCAACTTTTGAAGAAATTCCAGACCTGCTAGTGAACCAGGAGATCAATCAAATGATCCATGAATTGGAACACACGGTTACTTCAAGAGGAATGAAATTTGATGATTATTTAACAAGCATTAACAAATCTATTGCTGATCTAAAGCTCGATTTTACAGCTCCAGCTCTTGGACGCGTAAAAGTTGGGATTTTACTGAAAGAAATTGGGGAAAAAGAAGCTGTAACCGTTACAGACGCTGATGTTGATGCAGAATTAGATAAAATCTCTGCAGACTACAAAGATAATGCAGATGCTCAAAAGCAGATTTACGAGCCACAATATCGTGATTACGTAGCTCACCAAATGAAAAATAGAAAGATTATTGACTTCCTAAAAGGAAAAATAATCAAAAAATAAAAAAAAGACGGCCGCAAGGTCGTCTTTTGAGTTGCGGCATAGTTGCTGCAACTCAACGTTTGTTATCGCCCTCGGGAACATCGGCACGGGGCTTTTTGTAGAAGTCCTCGAGTGTCCCGTGATTTCCAGGCTGAATGGTATGTGTTGGCCGTGGCCTTGTGATACCATTATAAAGTTGCTCATCGCCGACACGTTTCGGAAACTGATTCTTCATCAACCCCCCAGTTAGTTATCTTGCACTCAAGCTACTAGTCGATATCGTTATTTTGTTTGAAAGCAAGCAGAGCCCGAGTGATACCGTCCGCAATCTCTGCTTCGGTCAGATTTCCTGAAACAGTCGGCACAATAAGCGGAATCCCATATTCCGCCAAAAGCTCATTGCGATAGCCTTCATTGCCGTAGGCCATGTCCGCCACCAGTTCATTTGCTATCATCTGCACTGAGTTTTGCTTGAACCCAGAAAGAATCGACAGCAATTCCCGAACCGACTGTTGGTTTTGAGTCAGACTGAGCTCAGAAATGGCCTCAACGTAGCACCCTACAATAGCTCGAAGACCACCACGGTCATCAAGATATGCTCGCGCCCCTTCGTTAAGAGCACTGAGCCTCTTGATAAGCTCGAGACGCTTAGGCAAGACACCGTGCCAGTCCTGAGCTACGTCGGTAATAGCAGAGAGGCGGTAGTGCACCTCCAGGATCTCCTGAACCGTCAGCTCGGACCGAGACAGAAGCTCGGTGACTTTCGCGACAGCCAGCAACAGCTGTTCGAATGTTTTAATTTCGAACCTCGTAAGTTGCATTGTGGTTAGAACCCTTGTGTTTTGCATTCTTATCTCCAATACAATTATGCTTCCAAAATTGAACCACGATAAAAACTATCATTTTAGCAGCAAAATGTCAATGATCAGTAGCTTTTTTTACGTAAAATTGCTATATTGCGTATATAAACTAATTCTTTTGAACCTCTATGATCCTTACTGTTGAAGTAAAACCAAATTCAAAGGAAACTAAATTTTTATCCTGGCGAGACAGTTCGACTGTCCTTATTAATATCAAAGACCCAGCCATAGACGGAAAAGCTAACCGGGCGCTGATTAAATATTTATCAAAACAATTAAAAATTCCGCAGACTTATATCGAAATAAAACGCGGGCAAAACGGACGAACTAAACATGTTATTCTGCCAAACGGAACGAATTTAGAACAACTAAAATAAAACCTATACTCTATTTTAGTTTTAAATGTCTTCAAACCTTGTTCTCTTACTGGCATTAATATAGGTAGTAGTTAGACTAGCCTCCACTTGCGGAGATAAAAATGATGACTTTTCTATTGGTTGGTATTTTTGGGGCATGTTTCTCAACTCACCGAATGTCGATGAAGGAAAACACATTAAGTAAAGACGCCATAATACGCGTTCAGCCTCAGACTCACTGAACGCAGGCTTACAGACCGCGGATCGCCAATGAAGCGATCCTTTTTATTTTACATGATCAATTCCACCTTTAGACCACGGGTTACATCTTAAAATCCGCCAAATTCCTAAAAATATGCCTTTTATAGCACCTTTTTTTAAAATTGCCTGCTTTGAATATTCGGAACAGGATGGATAAAATCTACAGAAACCGTCCGGATATAAAAATTTAAATGGTCCATGATCAAAAGAAAAGGTTTTTTGATACAAATAGATCGGAAATGTAATTATTTTTCGGAACAGGTGAGTGAACTGCATATAATGAAACCGCTCAAGCTAGCAATTTTGCGCGCTTTAAAACTGCAAGCAAACCTTTTTGCATACCATCATAGTTCGCAGTCATCACTTCTTTACTGGTTAAAACTATAATATCGTAACCTGGGGTAATTTTATCTAAGTTTAGACGAATTATCTCTCGATACTGTCGTTTGATCCTATTCCTTTCTACAGCTTTCTTACTAACTTTAAGGCCGACTACAATAGCAAAACGGGAATATTCTAAATTATTTGGCTTAAATTTAACGCCAGCAACCTTATCAAAGACGCTTTTTCCTTTTTTGTACACTAAATCAAAGTCTTTTTCGTGTTTTAGTCGGTTTTCCAGTTTTAACATAATTCTCTGAAATTTTTATAATTATATCAATAAAACAAGAAAAAAGGGCAAAAGCCCTTTTTCTTATCTTGGCCGAGCGGCCACAGCGAGTCGTTTTCGTCCCTTTGCTCGTCGACGGCTTAACACAGTTCGACCAGTTGGGGAGCTCATCCGAGCCCTGAATCCATGCTTTCGCGCCCGGCGCCGTTTTTTCGGCTGATGCGTTCTCTTTGGCATAGATATATTGTTAAAAGTGATGTAAGTCTAGCACCCAAGCAAAATCTTGTCAACGGCTAGCCATTTCCTGTCTAAATCTAAGGTTTAATCACATTCAAATTCGTAACTTCTCACTATAAAGTACAGATTGAAATTCAGATCTCAAAAAAACTTAAAGTTATGAATTATTCCAATAGCCAATTACTGAAGACAAACTTCAAACCAAAAAAAACATATATAAGAAAATTATTATAGTTGAATAATCAATATTTTTATCCACTTTCTATCCACAAAACTTCAAATAACCTTTAACTTGTTAGCTGTGGATAAACAATGTACAATGCCACTAGTTGATCAAAAAAGTCCTGCAATGCAGACTTATTCTGCCTATTTGTCTTATGAACACACACGAATTATGGCAAGCTACTCTTGGAGAGCTCGAGCTTAAATTAAGTAAAGCGCATTTTACAACTTGGTTTAGAAATACTTTTATCGCTGATTTTGGAGAAAGTATGGTAATTATTGGTGTTCCAAATAACTTTACCAAGGCGTGGTTAGAAAAAAAATATCATAAGGACATTTTAGAGTCCCTGCAAAACATCACAGAAAAAAACCTTAAACAACTTACCTACCGCGTAGAAAATAAACCAATGGTACCTGTTCAAATCAGTATCCACGAAGTCACAGTAGCTCAAGTTATTGAAGAGCCTGTTTACGAAACACAAAAAAACGAAGACTTCGGCTTCACAACGCAAGCTTCCGACGTACCTACAAGTAGTATTGCAATTAAAGATAATTATAACTTCAGCAACTTTGTTGTAGGTAAACAAAATGAACTTGCTCACGCTGCGTCGCAAGCTGTTGCAGCTCAGCCAGGTGGTACCTACAATCCACTGTTTATCTACGGAGGAGTTGGACTTGGTAAAACTCACCTTTTACACGCTGTTGGAAATGAAATGTATTTGCGAAACCCCAACGCAAAAATTTTATACGTAACTTGTGAACACTTCACAAATGATTTTATTAACGCTGTTCGTTCAGGAAAGGCGAAGGAATTTAAAGACCGTTACCGAACAGTCGATCTTTTATTGATCGATGACATTCAGTTCATTACAGGTAAAGAAGGGACACAGGAGGAATTTTTTCACACTTTCAACACACTTCACCAAAACAATAAACAGATCGTAATCTGCTCGGATCGAGCTCCTAAACAAATTGCTGCGTTAGAAAAACGCCTATTATCGCGTTTAGAGTGGGGAATGCTTGTAGATATTGGTGCTCCTGATCTTGAAACCCGTATCGCTATCTTACAACTCAAATGTTTAAAGAAAGGCATTGAACTTGATCGCGAGATTTTGCACTACATTGCAACTCATATTTCTTCAAACGTAAGAGAACTTGAGGGTGCACTTACAAAAATCATAGCTGTACACCAATTTAAAAACGCGGTCCCAACTCTTGAGTCAATCGAGCCGCTTATTGCGAGTTACGAGGTAAATAGTATAAAAAAGACCATTTCACCAAAACAAATTATTATTACCGTAGCTGAATATTTTGATATCGACATTGAAGAGGTGCTCGGTAAGAGCAGACAGAAGCGTTTAGCCTTTCCACGGCAGATAATAATGTATTTACTGCGCGAAGAAATGAAGAGTTCTTATCCAGCAATTGGCCAAGAGCTTGGTGGGCGTGACCACACAACGGCGATGCACGCTTACACAAAAATACACAGATTAGTTTCGGCTGATGATCAATTAAAACGAGATCTGGAGCTCATCAAACAAAAGCTGTACTCAGGTTAACCACAGTTCTGTGGTTAACCATGTGGAAAGAGCTGAGGTTAAGTAAGTGGGCTTCTTGTTCATAAAGAACAGATTAAAGTAGGCAAAAATTTTAACCACAGTTCATACACTAGTTTCCACAATAGTAACCCACATTTCCACAGGTAACTTCTTTGCAAACCTAGGCCAGAAAATAGACTTATCCCTGCTGTCCACAGCCCTTATTACTATTACTAGTTTATATATATAAAGATATTATTACTAAAGTTCTGAGAGATGAACTCACAATCAACTTTTGGAATATAAAAATAATAACTCGAGTAAAAACTCAGACTTAATCTCCAAATATTTGTTGACCCCCATATATGAAATTTTCCTGTACCAGAGAGAACTTATACCAAGGTCTGGCTATCACCAGTCGAGTTAGTGGAAAGAATGTAAATTTACCAATTCTCAGTAATGTTTTACTTAAAGCAGACAAGGGGAGTTTAAAATTGGTTTCCACCAATCTTGAACTAACAGTTACTTGTAATGTTCGCGGGAGAATTGAACAATCAGGAGAATATACAGTACCGTCAAAACTATTTTTCGATTTTGTTAATTTGCTTCCAAATGAAAAAGTTGATATTGATTTGCTTGACGATACACTGTCGATCGCATGTGGAAATGCTAAAACAAAGATTAAAGGAATTATTGCATCTGAATTTCCAGTTGTCCCGCCGGTTGAAGGCGATGTTTCTTACTCAGTGCCAGTTACAGAGTTTCAAGACGCTCTGTCACAAGTATTATTTTCGGCTGCCACTAGCGAGTCTCAGCCGGTTCTCACGGGAGTTTTGATGTCCTTTCATGACGAAGTTTCTGGAGCTGGAACCTTAACTTTAGCTGCTTTGAATGGTTACAGACTTTCGGAAAAAATCTTTAAAATTTCCGGAGGTTCTGGTGAGCAAAGAAAAGTAATTGTGCCACAGCGTACTTTAGCAGAACTAGCTCGTGTTATTGGTGTGCTAAAAGATGATGTTGAGGCATCAACCACTGTCGAAATCCAATTTTCACGAAATCAGATAGTTCTTAAATACGGAGCAGTTGAAATTTCTGGCCGAACAGTGGAGGGGGACTATCCAGACTACAGGTCAATCATTCCGGAAAACAAAGTAACTGAGGTTACAGTAAACCGCTCTGAGTTCATTCAGGCGATAAAAACAGCCTCTCTCTTCGCGCGCACAGGTCTATTCGACGTTGGTATCGTTCTTGATCCAGAACAAGGCACACTCGAGCTGAAGGGTGCTGATTCAACTAGAGGAGAAAATACGGTGGTGATGAACGCAACATTATCTGGAAATAAGAATTCATTAACTTTGAACTTTAGATATCTATTAGACGGAATGAATGCTATGAAGAGTGAAAATGTAACCATGAGAGTTGTTGACTCTATGACTGCTTGCGTTTTTGTTCCTGAAGCAGGGCCTGGTGAAAGATATCAGTACATTGTTATGCCAATTAGACAGTAATGAGGTATATTATCTTTGTATGTATAATGAATTAGGTCGGCAAACACCCGAACAACAAAAACAAATAAAAGTAGATCTGAAAACGCCATACCTGATTGAGCCAGAAGATATGGATAAAGCTCGGGCGTTTTTGTTTAATTTTAGAATTAATAACGCTGAGCGGGCTGAGATATATAGAAGTGCGATAGCTCAACTTGAAAATGACCCTTCACTAGATATTCACGAAGTATTATCCGACCTAACAAAAGGATTGGATGTTTCACCGGGTTTTCAGCCAAATTCTTGGGCGCGAGCGCAAGAACCAGGTCTGAATGACACTGGAATTGGTAACGAAGAGGTTGTGGTGCGTGGAGTAGACTTTGGACAGGATGCCAAGCGCCTTAAAAAGGCTAGGGAAGATGCAGATCGTGAGGCTGGTACGAAAGCTGCTTAAAAAAAAATACTGAGAATATTCTCAGTATTTTTTTATTTAACTAAGGTGTAGTGGCTTCGAGTGCAGGGTTAGGAGACACGGCGTTTTTAACAAAGACCTTAACAGGTGTTGTGTCCACAGTTTCTCCACTTAACATGGTTGCTTGTGCAGAAAGTAGGTATTCGCCTTCGTCCGGCAGTGTCCAGTCAACCGTTGTTAGACCGCTTGGCGAAGTAGTCTCTTGAATAATGAACATTTGACCCGTCCAAATATTCTGAGCTCTTAAAGAAACACTTCTGTAGTTGGTTGCATTGTTGTTTTCAAGAACAATAGTGTAGTTAGAGTTTACCTTTTCAATTGTCTGATTATTGAAAGGATTTGTTACCGCGAAACCACCAACTTGTCCAGGTACGGTTATATTTATATTAATATTTATTGTAGCTGAATTATCAATATCATCAAATGAACGAACAGTGAGTGTGTGCTGACCAATAGTTACCCAGGTTGGTAGATTAAGGATGGTACCGGTTGGATTACTGTCGAGTTTTACAAAGTTACCATCTATTAGGTATTCAATACGGTTGAAGCCTCTCGGAGCGATTGTAGTAATTTCCACGGGCACATATCGAGCAAAGCTATCGTTGCGCTCTGGTTTAATTACGTTTAATCGTGGTTGATTTTCAGTTGTGTGAATATCATCGAACTCCGTTGGTACATCACAGATCTCCACGATTGGTTTGTCCGCTTCTGGCGCTTTTTCATTTTCCCGCGCTAGCCACTCCTGGATTCCAGTTTCCCATTTTGTAAACATTGGGTCTTTTTCAGGGTTGGCAGGAACTGGTCCGAGTGGATTGTATTTATCGATGTAAAAGAGGATGCTGTGGAATTCTCCACAAGTTTTTGTAACCTTGTATCTTTCTGGAGTCAGATCGGTTGCCAGTTTACCGGAGATTGAATCGATTGTGACGGTTTGGGTTGGTACCTTACCATCTAGGATATTTTTACCAGTTGGTTTAATTTGAGGGGCTGTAAAGTTTTCAACATCAGTTCCTGCCAGTGCTCTCTTCATAAACTCATTCCAAGTTGGCGCTGCGGCTG
>Ga0100380_10002960_pt1 | contig 18105 bp, 18 predicted proteins | sample CryGeymeta201504_FD_80417 | JGI IMG/M metagenome (GOLD analysis project Ga0100380, IMG submission 80417) | Groundwater microbial communities from Crystal Geyser aquifers in Utah, USA - Crystal Geyser metaG 2015-04 | ecosystem: Environmental > Aquatic > Deep subsurface > Groundwater | place... | reverse complement strand
TCGTCTTCGGGGCGTCCTCGCTGTACCTCGTGCTCAAGGTCGGATTGACTTGCATGACCCTTCGTCTCCCGTGAATTGACCGTTGACCAGGTGGGGAAAGGCCGTTTATCCTTCCTATACTCGACGCGGTACGCAAGCTGGCGCGGGACGCTTTCGGTGGCTCGCGCGCTCGTTGATACCGGCGCGATTGTCGCGCTCGTCAACCGCGCGGATCGGTTTCACCCGCAGGCCGCCGCGTGGTTCCGCGGCCGCTTGCTGACGACGGAGGCCGTCATAACCGAAACAGCCTATGTGCTTGCGGCGAGCCCGGAACACCAGCAGGCGGCGCTCACCTGGATCCAACGGGCACGCGAGGCGGGAATATTGCAGGTGGTCGCGATGGAAGACCATCGGCGCGCTCGCCCGGATTATCTCGAAATACGCCGATCTCCCCTGCGACTATGCGGACGCGTCGCTCGTCTGGCTGGGCGGGAAGACGCTCGTGCTACAGATCGCGACGATCGACCAGGGCGACTTCTCGGTGTACCGGGTGGACGGGCGACGCAGGTTTCGGATACTAATTGGCGAGCCTTGACGCGAGGTCTCCTGCCGGATTAACGATGTACCGTAGCGCGGGCACAAGAGTAAAGTTTCGATCGGAACCAAGTCAACGCGGGCACTTGCGACGTGGGCGCCTGCATCAGCATCGGTGTCGCGCTTTCCGTGCGCCAGAGTGGCCGCCCTTGCGCTCACCAGGCTCGACCGCGCTTGACAGCGCTGCGTTTGTCCGGGTTCCGTGCGCTGCCTTGCCGCCTCGGACGTCAATGATGCAGAATTTTTGACAGGAACAGTTGGGCGCGGTCGGAGCGCGGTTTGCCGAAAAAATCCTCCTTTGTCGCGTCTTCGATGATCTGGCCCTCGTCCATGAATATCACGCGGTGCGCAACCTTGCGCGCAAAGCCCATCTCGTGCGTTACCACCATCATCGTCATGCCTTCCGTTGCGAGCTTGACCATGACGTCGAGCACTTCGTTGATCATCTCGGGGTCAAGCGCAGACGTCGGTTCGTCGAACAGCATCGCGACCGGGTCCATCGCCAGCGCGCGGGCAATTGCGACGCGCTGCTGCTGACCGCCCGACAACTGCCCGGGATACTTGGGGGCCTGTTCTTTCACCCCGACTCGTTCCAGCAGTTTCATGCTGTTCCCGGTCGCTTCCTCCCGCGAGCGGCCGAGCACCTTGATCTGGCCGAGGTTGATGTTGTCGGTCACGCTCATGTGCGGAAACAGTTCGAAGTTCTGGAACACCATGCCGATGTGCGAGCGCAGCTTCGGCAGGTCGGTGCCGGGTGCCCCGACCGATATGCCGTCAACCAGGACTTCGCCTTTCTGAAAAGCCTCCAGGCCGTTCACGCATTTGATCAGCGTGCTTTTGCCCGAGCCCGAGGGGCCACACACCACGACCACTTCGCCCTTTGCGACTTTGGCGCTGCAGTCCCTGAGTACCTGGAAACTGCCGTACCACTTGCTGATGTTGTTGAGTTCGATCATGGCGCTTCCTGACGACCAACGTTATAGCGCGCCTGCAGCCGTTTGACCACGCGCGAAGCCGAGAAACAAAGCAGAAAATAGATGAGCGCCGCGAACAGGTACATCTCGACGAGTCGCCCGTCGCGCTGCGCCACCTTGCCCGCCGCGCCCATGAAGTCGGTGAGCCCGACCACGTACACGAGCGAGGTATCCTGGAACAGGATGATGCCCTGCGTGAGCAGGATCGGAACCATGTTGCGGAATGCCTGGGGCAGGACGACTTTCATCATCGCCTGCCGGTAGCCGAGGCCGAGCGCGTAGGCGGCGTACACCTGGCCGCGCGGCACGCTCTGAATGCCGGCGCGAATGATCTCGCAGTAGTATGCAGCTTCGAACATGGTGAATGCGATCAGCGCCGAATGGAACGCTCCGATGCCTTGCGCGTAGGCATCACCCGAGAGCTTCTTCATCGCCAGCGGCACCAGGAAATAGAACCAGAAAATCACCAAAATCAGCGGGGTCGCGCGCAGCAGGTTGACATAGCCGCCCGCCGGCAGGGTGAGCACCCTGAAACTAGACAGGCGCATCAGCGCGAGCAGGGTGCCGAGGAACATGCCGCCGGCCATGGAGAGCAAAGTCAGCCCCAGCGTGAACAACATGCCCTGCCACAGGTAGGGCAGCGAGCGGGAGATGACGTTGAAATCGAAGTCGGTGAACATGGGGGCTATTTTCCCGTGCTGCCGATATAACCGAGGACCCGTATCTTTTTCTCCAGCGCGCGCATTGCCACCGTTACCGTGAGCGTAATCAGCACGTAGACGAGGGTGGCGACGGTGAAGGCCTCGAAGGTGCGGAAGGTATATTCCGAAATCTGCTGGGCCTGCGCGGTAAGTTCGAGTACACCAATGGTGAGCGCGACCGATGAGTTCTTAAAAATAGTCAGAAACTCGGAGGTGAGCGGCGGGATGACGATGCGATAGCCCATCGGCAGCAGCACGTGCCGGTAGACCTGCGCCCGCGTGAGGCCCATGGCGAGGCCGGCTTCGGTTTGGCCCGCGGGGATCGACTGAATGCCGGAACGCACCTGCTCGGCGACGCGCGACGCGGTATAGAAGCCGAGGCACAGCACTGCGTTCCAGAACTCGGGCATCGGCATCCGGGTTTTCATCCAGTCGCCGACGCCCTTGGGCACAATCTCGGGCAGGACAAAGTACCAGATGAACATCTGCACCAGCAGCGGCACGTTGCGGAAGACTTCGACGTAGACGGTGGCCAAGGCGCGCAAAACCCGCAGTTGAGTGGTGCGCAGCACCCCCAGCACCGAGCCTGTCGTGAAAGCGATGACCCAGCCCAGAATCGACACCAACAACGTCCATTTGATGCCGGACAGCACCCAGTCGAGGTAGATACCGCCACCCGAGAATGCCGGGCGGAAAAAGACGCTGAAGTCCATCAGTGCGGTGATTTAGCGAAAAACCGTGCGTTAAAAAATCGGGGAGCCGCAGCCCCCCGATTTGTTCTATTGTATGGCTTCTATCTTGCGCACTAGCATTTCATCTTGCCGCAGGCCTCGACGCCTTTGTCGTTCGGATGCTTCACCAGTTCCTTGAGCGCGTCCGACATCGGGAAACCGAGATTGATGCCCTTGGGCGGGATTTTCGACTGGAACCACTTGCGGTAGATCTTGTTGATCTCGCCGCTCTTGTAGAGTCCCACCACGGTTTTGTCCACCAGCTCCTTGAACGCGGAATCGTCCTTGCGCATCATGATGCCATACGGGTCGTCCGACAGGAACTCGCCGATGACCGCGTAGTCGCCCGGTTTCTTGGCACTGGCGCGCAGGCTGTAGAGCAGGATGTCGTCCATCGGGAACGCGGCCGCACGGCCCGTTTCCACCGCCAGGAACGACTCCGCATGGTCCTTGGCCGGGATGAAGTTGATGCCCAGTTTCTTCTCGTCGTTATAGGCCTTCATCGCCCGCTCGTTGGTCGTGCCTTGCGTGAAAACCACCGTCTTGCCCTTGAGATCGTCATAGCCCTTGATGCCCGAGGACTTCTTGACGATGAGCTTGGTGCCGGTCATGAAATAGGTGGGGGCGAAAGCGACCTGCTTCTGGCGCTCGACGCTGTTGGTGGTGGAACCGCACTCCATATCGATGTTGCCGCCGGTGAGAATCGGAATGCGGGTCTGCGAGGTGACGGGCACGAACTCGACCTTGAGCTTGGGCATCTTAATCCGGGTTTTGACCGCATCGACGATTTTCATGCAGATGTCCACGCCATAGCCGATCGGCCGCTGCTTGTCGTCAAGATAGGAAAAGGGGATCGAGGCTTCCCGGTGGCCGATCTTTACCACGCCTGTATCCTTGATTTTCTTCAACGTGCCGGTGAGTTCCTGCGCGGCCGCCGGCACGCTCATCAGCGCGATGGCGAGCAGGACAAACGACAATTTCTGCATTAGACGCATATCTGTTTCTCCTCGCGGTGGGACGTATTGGGCTGCAGTCTGTTGCTTGTTCAGGCAGCGAATTCAATCTAGCCGAACGGTCTGGGGTTGTCAACCACTCTGCTTTCGCTCTGCAGACATTCAGTATTGTTTGACAAAACAACGGGCCATGACGATGCTCCCGACGCGTGCAAGCATCCGCTTGCCCACGCACGGTAGGCCATGAAACCGATCCACCTCCGACACACACGTTGATATTATTGAGACCGGCTCGGGGCGCAAGCCGACTGCCACCATGCGACGCTCGCCCGCGCCAGCGCGCGGGTGGCGTCGATACAGATGGCTGCAATCGCGGTTGGCGCATACTCGAAGGCGAGCGGGAGTTCTGTGCAGGCGAGGACAATGGCCTGCGCGCCCTGATCGTGAAGATTCTGCGCGGCGCGTACGACGAGTGCGTGGGCGCCTCCAACATCGTTGCGTTTTACGCTCTCTATCGCCGGCAGCACCAGCGCATCCTGATCCCGGGCGGTGTTGGTGATGCAGCGGTAGCCGCATGCATCAAGGCGTTGCTGGAAGAAGCCGGCGGCGAGAGTGCCCTTGGTGGCGATCAATCCCACGGTATTCGCCTGGACGCCGCGCGCGGCGAACTGCCCGCATGCCGCGTCGGCGATGTGCAGGATCGGCAACCCGCCTTCGCGAACGAGGTCGTCATACCAGTAGTGCGCGCTGTTGCACGGAATGACAATACAGGTGGCGCCTGCTCCTTTCAGCGTGCGTATGCCGGCGAGCATAGCCGGCAGCGGCGATTCCCCGGCTTCGAGTATGGCCCTGGCCCGATCGGGGATGTGCGGCACCGAATAAACGATGATCGGTATATGTTCCGCGTCGCGCCGAGCCGGCGTTTCATCGACCAGTTTTCCCAGGAAATCGACGGTGGCCAGCGGCCCCATGCCGCCTAGCACGCCGAGAAGTGCGCTCATTGTTAATTGACCTCCAGCTTTGCTTGCTTGATCACTTTCGCCCATTTGCCCATCTCGGCGGCGCGCATGTACCAGGTGAAGGTTTCGCCGCCGTTCGCCGGCGCGGGTCGACTCACGCGCGGGCCTCGGCCGACACTACATCGGCTCGTCCGCGGCGAGTCGGTTCACGAATGATCCGATTTCGGCCCAAGATACTACGCTGAATCCCAGCCGCGTCTGGCGCTTAGCGCCGCCGTAGAGCAGCCAGGCCTTGCCCCACGTTCCCTTCGCCAATCCTTTCCAGCGCTCAAGCCCGCGGAAATAATCGCTCGCTACGGTCTGCCCAGCCTTGATCTCGACCGGCGCCAGTTTATTGCCTTCCTCGATCAGCACATCGACTTCATTGCCCGAGCGGTCGCGCCAAAAGTCACTCTTGTCCAAAATAGAAAAGGCGTTGGATCATCCCAAGGTGTAGGGCACGGGTGAATCACCAAAGCCACCCGACCCTGACCGAAAAAGACCCGACGTGAGAGCATGATGCAGCATGTTCAGCCAAATACTCAAGCTCATTGCGCGCAGCGACTTTGAACGCATCGTCCGGGAGATGGGAGCGGAATACCGAAGCAAGGGGCTGTCGAGCTGGAGCCAGTTCGTCGCGATGCTCTTCTGCCAGCTGGGCCGCGCCCATTCCTTGCGGGAGATTGAAGGCGGTCTGAAGAGTTGCGAAGGCAAGCTGGCCCACCTGGGCATCGAGGCGCCCGCCCGCTCGTCTCTGTCCTACGCCAACGGCCATCGACCGTGGGAGTGTTTTGAACAGGTGTTCTACGGGCTGTTCGCCACGGTCGCGGCCAAAGCGGTGGGCAGGAAGAAGTTTCGCTTCAAGAACAAACTGGTCAGCATCGATTCGAGCGTCATCGATCTGTGCCTGTCCATGTATGACTGGGCAAAGTTCCGCACCACCAAGGGTGCGGTCAAGCTGCATCTGGTTCTTGACCACGACGGCTACGTGCCGTGCTTCGGCATCATCACCGATGGCAAGGTGGCGGACGTCAAGGCCGCCCACCACATGTACTTCGCGCCCGAGACCATCGTTGTCGATGACCGGGGCTACAACGACTACCGTCTGTTCGCCAAATGGACGGAGGCCAGCGTCTATTTCGTCACCCGCATGAAAGACAACACCTTGTTCGAGGTGGTCGAGGAACACCCCGTGCCGCAGAACCGCAACATCTTCAAGGATCAGACCATTCGTGTGACTGGCGTCGGCGCCCAGCACAAGTGCCCGCATCTGCTGCGCCGTGTCGAGGCGGTTCGCAAAGACACCGGCGGCATCCTCGTCTTCATCACCAATGATCACGGTCTCGGCGCCAGCATCATCGCCGCGATCTACAAGGATCGCTGGCAGATCGAGTTGTTCTTCAAGGCGCTCAAGCAAAACTTGAAGATCAAGACTTTCGTCGGCACCTCCGCGAATGCGGTCAAGACCCAGCTTTGGACGGCATTGATCTCGATGCTGCTCTTGCGGTATCTGCAACTGTCCTCCCGTTTCGGCTGGAGCTTGTCCAATCTGGTCGCGCTCCTGCGCATGAATCTGTTTACACACCGCGACCTGATGGCCTGGCTCGACAAACCCTTCGCCACGCCGCCCGATCCTCAAGACAGCCCCCAAGCCGTTCTGGCCTTCGCTTGATCTTGGACAGCACAAGGAGGCACGATCTTGAAATCCCGTCATAACCTGCCCGAAACTCGCATCAGTTCAGGAGGGCACCCGCCCGGTTTCGGCTATCTTGGACAGCAGTGATCCTTCCTATACTCTGGCTGCCGAGAAATTGCAGAAGCGGCTGGATGCGCTGGGCAATGCCGACTGGCAGCCGGCGAGTTATCCGGTGGCGTTCTGGGATGTGTTCGGCGAACTCGGCCATCCGGTGCGGGCCACGAGTTCCGACATGGGGCCGCTGCTGCTTGGCCGCCTGCTCGATCTCAACGATACCCAGGGCGGCGTGCTGTAACTAGTGTTCAAGGTGGTCGACGACCAGGGCCTGCTGCTGCGCGACCTGAAAGACCTGCGGGCGATGGTGCAGCATGTCGGCGACTATGCCGATGAATTCCGCACCGGCTATGGCAATGTTTCGGCGGCTTCGATCGGCGCCATCCAGCGCGGCTTGCTGACGCTCGAACAGCAGGGCGGCGACAGCTTCTTCGGCGAGCCGATGCTGGACATTGAAGACCTGATGCAGACGCAGGGCGGCCGTGGTGTGATCAACGTGTTCGCCGCCGAAAAACTGATGAAGTCGCCGCGCCTGTATGCCAGCTTTCTGCTCTGGCTGCTGGCGGAACTGTTCGAGCGTTTGCCAGAAGCGGGCGGCCTAAACAAGCCCAAACTGGTGTTCTTCTTTGACGAGGCGCACTTGCTGTTCAGCGGCGCGCCACCGGCGCTGTTGCAGAAGGTGGAGCAGGTGGTACGCCTGATTCGCTCGAAGGGCGTCGGCGTGTATGTCGTCACGCAAAATCCGCTCGACATTCCCGACAGCGTGATCGGGCAACTCGGCAACCGCGTGCAGCATGCCTTGCGTGCCTTCACCCCGCGCGACCAGAAGGCAGTCAAGGCGGCGGCGGATACGTTGCGCGCCAATCCGGCCTTCGACGCGGCGGCGGCGATTACCGAGCTGGGCGTCGGCGAAGCCCTGGTCTCTTTCCTCGACGAGCAGGCCAAGCCGACCGTGGTCGAGCGCGCCTTCGTGCTGCCGCCGTTCTCGCGGATCGGGTTAGTGACTGCGGAGGAGCGCCAGGCAGCGATTGCCGGCTCCGCCATTGCGGGGCATTACGAGAAAGCCCTCGACCGTGAATCGGCGTTCGAGAAACTCAATGGAGCAGCGCAAAAACCCGGCGCTGGTAACACGGCGAATGAGACCGCCGCGTCTGCGCCGCGGGGCGGCGGACTGCTCGACAGCGTCGGTGGCATGTTCGGCGGCCTGGGCGGCATGCTGGGCGGTGGCAGTAGCGGACGCCAGGGTTTGGTCGAGGCCGTGGTGAGAAGCGCCGCGCGCAGCATCGGCTCGCAGGTCGGCCGCGAGATCATGTGTGGCGTGCTGGGATCGAGTCTCGGTGGCCGGCGGCGTTGAGCCGGCAAAGAAAGACTGCGAGGGTGCCCGCGCCGGTTGTCATTTGTCCCCGGCGCGGGCATCGGCCGCCGCAGCCGCTGGGCGCGACCGATGCCTGCCCGGGTTGCGGCGTGCATATGCACAAGTGGCAGCAGCGGATGACCGCGGCTGCTGTGGCCCTCCAAAAAAAAACCTGACGCCGCGGCAGATGCGGATGATGGCTGCTGGCGCACGAGTTTGCTGACCCTGCCCGGCAAGGAGGCGGGCGATCCGGTTTTCATCGCCTCGCTGTACCTCGTGCTCAAGGTCGGCTTGACTTGCATGACCCTTCGTCTCCCGTGAATTGACCGTTGACCAGGTGGGGAAAGGCCGTTTATCCTTCCTATACTCCGAGGTCGTGGCGCCCAGCAAGAAGGCACGCAAGAAGAAGACCGCCACCTCGGATGGACCGCGCATCGTCGCGCCGCAGAAGAAGGCCGATCAAGCTCCGGAAGCGCTCGCCATAGACACGGCTCCGCCCTCGCGCCACGGGCCCTTCGTGCTGCCGCCGACGAATTTGGTCGACGAAGTGCCCGAGGCCGAGGTCCACATCGACGCCGAGACGCTGCGCGAGAACGCGGCGCGACTCACGGAGAAGCTCGCGGCCTACGGCGTGAAGGGACGCGTGGACGAGATCCACCCCGGACCCGTCGTCACCATGTACGAGTTCGAGCCCCAGAGCGGCACGAAGATCTCCAAGATCGCCGGCCTCAGCGACGACCTCGCCATGGCCCTCGCCGCCCAGAAGGTGCGCATCGTCGCGCCCATCCCGGGCAAGGCGCGCGTGGGCTTCGAGCTGCCGAACGAGGTGCGCCTCACGGTGCATCTGCGCGAGGTGCTCGCGGACGATCGTTGGAGCAAGCTCAAGGCGAACCTGCCCATCGCGTTGGGCAAGGACATCGCGGGTCAGCCCGTCTACGGCGACCTGGCCAAGATGCCGCATCTACTCGTCGCGGGCGCCACCGGTTCCGGTAAGAGCGTCGGGTTCAACGTGATGTTGACCTCGCTCCTGATGCGCAAGACGCCCGAAGAAGTGCGCATGCTGATGATCGACCCGAAGGTGGTCGAGCTCGCGGTCTTCGACGGCATCCCGCACATGCTCTTGCCGGTCGTCACCGACATGAAGAAGGCGTCGCTCGCGCTGCGTTGGGCCGTGGACGAGATGGAGCGTCGCTACCAGCTCTTCGCGGACGCGGGCGCGCGCAACATCGGCACCTTCAACAAGCGCGTGCAGCGCGTGATCGATGGCGAGCTCGCCCACGAGAAGCTCTTCCCCAGCCGCAAGGGCAAGATGCGCGCGCAGGGGCCGAACGGCGAAGAGGTGTTGGTGCTCCCGGACGGAGACGAGACGCCGGACGCGCTGGCCGAACCGCCGGAGAAGCTTCCCTACGTGGTGGTCGTCGTCGACGAGTTCGCCGACCTGATGATGGTCGCCGCCAAGGACGTCGAGTCCGCCATCGCGCGCTTGGCGCAGAAGGCGCGCGCCGCCGGCATCCACGTCATCCTCGCCACGCAGCGCCCCAGCGTCGACGTCATCACCGGCATGATCAAGGCGAACTTCCCGGCGCGCATGGCCTTCAAGGTCAGTCAGCGCGAGGACAGCAAGACCATCCTCGGGCGCATCGGCGCGGAGCAGCTGCTCGGCATGGGCGACATGTTGATGATCCCGCCGGGCTCGGGCGATCCGCACCGCGTCCACTCGGCCTACATCAGCGAAGAGGAAGTGAAGGTCCTGTGCGACCACCTGCGCGAGCAGGGCAAGCCCAAGTGCGACGAGAAGATCATCGAGCCGCGCGACGAAAAGGGAAGCGCCGACGGAGGCGCGTCGAGCGACGACCCCATCTACGATCGCGCCGTCGCCGCCGTCGCGCAGGCCGGCTACTGCTCCATCAGCCACATCCAGCGTCAGCTCAGCGTCGGCTACAACAAGGCCGCCAAGCTCGTCGATCGCATGGAGAAGGAAGGCGTCGTCGGCCCCGCCACCAGCAAGGCCGGCGGCCGCCGCGAAGTCCTCGTCACCGCGATCTGAGGGCTGCGCGCGCTCCGGCGGTCATGACGCGTCAGCGTCAGTCGCCAAGGGCACACACTCAGGCAGGCTTGCTGCTCACCAGCCACATGGCGCCCGGCAGGCGCACGCTCGCGCCGTGCACATGGGGCTTCAACGCCTCGTAGAGAGAGGCCGTGGCCGCCGCCACGAGCTGTTCCGATTGATTGCGGAGCCAGCTGTTGACGGCGCCGATCTGCGTCGACTGAATGACGGCTTCATCCAGCCCACGACCGGCGGCGATATCCAGATCGGTGTCGAGCTTCTCCATGCGCGGCGCTGCCCAACCTGACTTGGTGAGCACCTCGGCGACGCGCTCCGGATCGGAGAAGGCGAACATGCCGGGGGCGTGCGGCGACCGCTTAGGCCGCGGCGGCAAGTGCTGCGCCACCGCGTTCATGGGCACCTCCATCCACGGATTCTCGGCCAGCGACCGCCAGCACACGAACGCCATACGCGCGCCCGGACTCGCGGCGCTGCGCAAGTTGGAGAAGGCGCCCACGGGGTCACCAAAGAACATGTTGCCGAAGGTCGAAGTCAGCAGATCGTATTCCTCCAACTCCATCGCAGCGGGATCGTCCTGTCGCCATTCGACCCAGGTGATGCCGGCGGCCTTCGCCCGTGCGCTGGCCTCGGCCGGCATCGGCCCGGAGATGTCCATCGCCACGACACGGCCGGATGGGCCGACGGCCCGAGCAAACGCAAGCGAGGGCGCGCCGCAGCCACACCCGATGTCCAGGACTCGCTCGCCGACGGCGGGCGCGGCAAAAACAACGAGCGCGTCGGTCACGTTCGTCAGCGTGGCGTCCGTGTGCGCTTGGCGCTCCACCCAGGTGCGCCCGCCCTGCTCGTTCCAGAAGCCAAGCATGTCGCTGTTGATTTCGTCGGCACTCGCCATGTGCGTCCTCCTACGGATGAAGAACGGATAGTGCCTGAAGGCCCGGACAGCCCATGACGGCGACCGCGCCCGTGTCGCTGTCGGGCCCCGACTCCACGAGCCCCGCCACCGCTCGCCGGCGCGCCTCGATTCACTGGGCCCGCCTGCTCGCCCGCATCTACGAGCTCCGCCCGCTCACCTGCCCGCGCTGCCAGGGCGAGATGCGCCTGATCGCCTTTCTCACCGAGCCATCCTCGATCCGCGCGATCCTCGCCCGCCTCGGCGAGCCGACTACGCCACCCCTGCTCGCCCCGCGCGCCCGCGACCCGCCCGAACTCGAGGCCGAATGGGCCGGCACACCGGAATTCGCGTTCGATCAGTCCCCACCCTGGGACCCGACCTCGCCAGCGCCCGATCCCGGCCTCCCGTTCGATCAGACCCTGAACTGATCATCCATCTCGCAGCGCCGCGTCACTCGCGCGGCGCCAGATTCTTCCCTTGCGCCACCACCAGCAAGGGGGAGAAATTCGGACGCCGATGCGGGCACCCCCACTCCCGCTGCCGACCGCGCGGCCGTGTCACGGATCGGCGCCGAGCGTTCACGTCGCCCAACTCACCGCAAACAGCTACCCGGCCGGCTCCGGCCGGGTCACGGAATGCCGGTGCTTCCCTCATACTGGCGTTCTAGGAGTCTGTCAGTCGCGAAGACACGGAACAAGCATGCGCGTTACCATGTGCCGAAAACGAAGTCGATTGATGCCCCGTACCCTGACCTTATTTCTGACCGTGCTGGCCATGCTGGCATTCGCGGGCAATTCGCTGCTGTGCCGGCTGGCGCTGAAACACACCAGCATTGACCCGGCCAGCTTCACCACCGTGCGCATCGTCTCCGGCGCGCTGACGCTTTGGCTGATTACCCGGACTCGCGGCAGCGGTGCCAGCGGCAACGGAAACTGGCCCTCCGCGCTGGCCCTTTTTGCGTATGCAGCGGGGTTTTCCTATGCCTACGTCAGCCTGTCCGCTGCCATGGGCGCGCTGCTGCTCTTCGGCGCGGTGCAGGCCACCATGATCGGCTACGGGCTGTGGGCTGGCGAGCGCCTGTTCCCGCGGCAATGGCTCGGGCTGCTGTGCGCTTTTGCGGGACTGGCGGGCTTGCTGCTGCCCGGGCTGTCGGCGCCGCCGCTGCTGGGCGCGGCCCTGATGCTGGGCGCGGGGATGGCTTGGGGCGTTTATTCGCTGCGCGCCAAGGGGTCCGGCGACCCAATCCGGGTCAGCAGCGGGAACTTTTTGCGCGCGGCAGTCATGGCCGCGCTGCTGAGCCTGGCCACCGTGCGCTGGAGTTCTGTGGATAGCGCCGGACTGGGCTATGCGCTGGCCTCGGGTGCGCTGGCCTCGGGCATTGGTTACGCAATCTGGTACACGGCATTGCGCGGACTCAAAGCGACCAGCGCGGCCACCGTCCAGCTCAGTGTGCCGGTTCTTGCGGCCGTGGGGGGCATCGTGTTTCTCGGGGAGGCTGTCACCTTGCGGCTGCTGCTGGCCTCGGTCGCCATTCTTGGCGGAATCGCCCTGGTCATGGTCTACAAAAAGTTCATTCCTTCCGCATAAAACGCATGCCAATTTTCCGTCACGCGGGAAAAACCAATACCGGCGCCCGAGTGATTGCTGCAAGATATCCGCACCTCGTGGCGGCTTGAATTGGAAGGTATCGCCCGGCAGGATCGGGTTGACCTCGACCTGGCTGAAGCTCAGCACCGAGCGCTGGCCAAAGCTGTCGAGACTTTTTTTAGTACCGCCAGTTCAGTCGATTTTGTGCTTGCGCTCTCGACCACCCGGAAGCCCACTACTCTTACAGATATCCGCGCGCCGGGAAGATCGTAGAGTTCCCGGATGATGTCCGCATGCGCCTGGCCGAGGTGGAATCGATTTACCGTTGTAGGAGGGGACAATGAACAGTACGACATTTAGGCACGTAAGTTCCGGCGCCAGCGATATCCGTCGCCTCGCGCGGGGGATCGATAGGGCTCGATGCCAGGACCCGCGTTTTGAAAAGCTCGCGGCCAGAGCCGTCGTTCGCCCGATTGACTATATGCGTTGGGCGGAGTTTGAGGCTGTCCTACGCATGCTTCACCTCAGCCCTGGCCAGAAAGTTCTGGATGTGGCCTCGCCAAAGTGGTTTACCCTGCATCTGGCCGCCCGCCATCCGGATGTTCAGTTCCGCTACATCAATATTCAGGAAAGCTAAGTGGAGCCCTACCGCGCCATCAGCAAGTCGATGGGCTTGCGGAATCTTGAATATGGATTGGGGGATGTGCGCAATCTGTCCTGGCCGGACGCGAGTTTCGACGCTGTGATCTCCATCTCCGTGCTGGAGCACATTTATCCTGACGTCGGGGGAGATGTGGCGGCTTTCCAGGATATCCGCCGTGTGCTCAAGCCAGAAGGTGAACTGCTGCTGACGGTGCCATGCAAGGCGACACGTAGCGTGGTCTATATGGATGGTCCGGTTTATGAACGTGGTGAGAACGGCAAGAACTTTTTCGTTTGGGAGTATGACATGGATTCCTTCCACGATCTTGTCGCCAAGACAGGGGTCCAGATTGACGAGGAGTGGCGGATCGGGGAGCGCCCCGGATTGTTTGCGGTCGATTACTGGGAATGGGGTGACGGCAGCGGCAAGGGTGTGTGGCCTTGGGTGCTGCGAAAGCGCGGCAAGCTCGAGAGGTTGACCGGGGTTTCACTTGATGCGTTGTTTGCCAAGCGTCATGTGCAGGTGAACAAGACGCCAAGTAACCGTCCGGTGAATGTGGCGGCAAGGCTCAAGCCGCGATCTGGCCAGCCGCAGTGAGCGAGCGTGATGAGCCTGACCACCAGTGTCGTAACAGTTTGCTACAACGCCGCCGGCACCATCGCCGCGACGGTGGATTCCGTGCGCGCCCAGACCTGGCGCCCGCTGGAATGCGTGGTGGTGGATGGCGGCTCCAAAGACGGCACCCAGGATGTCGTGAAGGGCTATGCCGACATCATCGGCACGGTGGTCTCCGAGCCGGATTGCGGTGTCTACGACGCTATACTCGATTTCAGTCCGGCGCGGGTCTTGCCAATGGCGGGCGATGCCCTATCATTGGCGGTAATGACAATCTGGACTCCGGTGGTGCTGGTCATGTTTTCCGTTCTGCTCGAATTTCTGGCCTATCTAGCGGCGATGGTCGGCGCCGTGGTCTTGGTTTTCATCATCCTTTCAGGCCATTGGCTCGGCTACTGGCTCATCGCGGTGTTCTTCATCGCCGTCTTTGCGCGAGCCTTCGAACAGCGCATCGCCTTGCTGGACTAGCTCAAACGGCTGCGCTGACCTCCTTCACCCACCGCTCCCAGTTTGTTTTGTCTGCACTCTATTGCGATTGATCTGCAGCGACCCGGGGTGGCAGCACGCGCAAATTCTGCGAGTGAATCGACCCGACTGTTGACCATGGCCGATACCTGGCATCGCTGTCCTAGAATCAAAACATGCCAACCCCGCGCCCCCGCCGACTGCCGACGCTCGGCAAGCTGAGCCGGCCGCGGCTCGGCCGCGTCGTCGGACGCGAGCGCCTGTTTGCCGAGATGGAGCGGTTGAGCACGGCCCCTGGTCTATGGATTGGCGGGCCGCCCGGTATCGGTAAGACGACGCTCGTCGCCAGCTACCTCGCTACCCAGACGCTGCCTTGCCTGTGGTTGCAGCTTGACCCCGGCGATGCAGACCCCGCCACTTTTGTCCATTTTCTGCGCGGCGCGGCAGCCCGCCTTGCGCGCCGTCGCCAGTTGCGCCTGCCGCTGCCCAGCGCTGACGACCTGCGCGATGTGCCGGCCTTCATCCGTCGCTGTTTTCGACGCCTGGCGCTGACACTCGATGCGCCCTGGGCGCTGGTGCTGGACAACATGCAGGAGCTTGGGGCGGCACCGTTGTTTCACGCCGGCATCGCCGCCGCGCTGGCGGAGCTGCCCGAGTCGGCCCGCTTGATCATCATCAGTCGCGAGCCGCCTGCTCCGGCGTACGCGCGCGCACTCGCGGCACAGCAACTCGCGCTGATCGAGGCGCCAGCGCTGCGCTTCAATGACTTGGAGACCGGCGAACTGGTGCGTTTGCATGAGCGCGACTGGCCCGCCAGCGCCCTGTGCCAGGCCACCGACGGCTGGGCCGCGGCGATGATCCTGTTGCTCGCCGCACGCCGCGAACTGGACCCCGACGCGGCGCTGCAGGGCGACACGGCGCGCGACCGGTTGTTTGCCTTTTTCGCCAGTGAGGTGATGGAGAAAATGGCGCCACCGGACGCGCTCGCGCTGATGCACGTTGCCTTCCTTCCGAGCGCCACAGCGGCGATGGCGGTGGCCATCAGCGGCGATGCGCGGACCGCCGCGCTGTTGGCCGACCTGGCCCGGCGCAGCCTCTTCACCGAGCGCCGCGCCGGCTCGCCACCGGTCTACACCTTTCATGCGCTGTTCGGCGAATTCCTGCGTGCACGGGCCGCCCAATGGCTCGATCCCCAGGCACTGCGTGCGGTGCGCCTGCATGCGGCGCAGATTTTGCTGGACCACGACCAGGCCGATGCCGCCATGGCCCAACTGATTGAAGCGCAAGCCTGGATCGATGCGCTGGAGCTGCTCATCGCGCAGGCCGGGCACTTGGTCGCGCAGGGGCGCACCGCAACACTGCGGGGCTGGATTTTGGCGCTGCCGCCAGCGTTTCAGGCTGGCGCGCAGGCTTCTTACTGGCTCGGCTATTGCGAGCTGGCCAGCCAGCCGGGCGACGCATTGCATCATCTGGAGCGCGCCTACCTGGGCTTCACGCTTGCGGCTGACGCGCGCGGGGCGTTCGATGCCGCCGCCGCAGCCGCCGATGCGATCATTTTTCTCGGTGCCAATCTCGACGCGCTGGCACCCTGGATGTCGCAACTTGTGGCCTACGCACCGACCTATCTGGCGCAGCGCAACGTGGCGTCGGACCTGCGCGTGCTGCCCGGTCTGCTGGCGGCGTTTGTTCATCGCGAAACAGCACATCCGCTGACGGCGGATTTGGCCGACCTGGCCGAACGCCTGATTGAGGAGCCGCTCGGAGCCAGCCAGCGCATTCTGCTCGGTTCTTTGGCGTTCTACCTGCTGTGGACCGGCCAGACCCTGCGGCTCGATCGCATCATGATCAAGATCGATCGCCTGTGCAGCGAACAAGACGTCGCACCGGCCACGCTGTTGCGCTGGTATGGCGTGGGGGTGTTGGTGCGCTCGCTGCGCGGGCAGGTGGACGAGGCCCTGCAGCAAGCACGCGCTGCCCTGGCTTTGGTCGAGCAGGGTGGGGCGCCGCTGCGCGCCAAAGCCGGGCTGATGATGGTGCTGGCGGCCGTGGCCGCTCGCGATGCCGAATTGGCACGCACCCACCTGAACAACGTGGCCGGCCTGCTTGACCCCGCCAACCCGATTGACGCGACCATCTACGAGTTTCAGCGCGGCATGCTGCTCCTGCTCGACGGTGACTGGGACCGTGCGGCACAGCTCATGCGCGCGGCGGTGGCCAGCGGGCGCGCCAGCGGCTGGCCCTTGCGTGAACACATTGCGCTGCTGGGTCAGGCGCTAGCCGCGACGCAAGCGGGCGCACTGCTGGAGGCCGAAGACGCGTTGCGCGCCGCGCTGGCACACCGCTTTTATGCCGTGTGCCGCTGGCACCACTGGATTGCAGCGCTGATCGAGGCGCATCTGGCGCAGCGGCGCGGCGACCAGGGGCGCTGCCTGGACGCCATTGCGCGCGCATTTGCCACCGGCCGTACCTACGGCTACGACTTTGGACCGCTGCCGTATTGCTGTGGCGACATGATGTCGCAGATCGCCTCACTCGCGCTTGAACACGGCATCGATCCACCCTTTGCACGCCAGATCATTCGGCGCTACGCGTTGCCGGCCCCGGCCAATGCGAGCCAGCAATGGCCCTGGCCGATCCGCATCCGCACCCTGGGGCGTTTCAGCATCGAGCGCGATGGCGTGGCCGCAAGCGCCGCGCGCAAGGAAAGTCGTAAGCCCCTTGAGCTGCTCAAGCTGGTGCTGGCGCTCGGCGCTGAGGCGGTGCCGGTGAACCACCTGTGTGCAGCCCTCTGGCCCGAGGCGCCAGGCGACGCCGCGCGCAATTCGTTCGACAACGCCTTGCACCGGTTGCGCAAGCAGTTGGGCGGCGACCACCATGTGGTGCTGAACGGCGGTAGCGTAAGCCTCAACCCGGCCACCTGCTGGACGGATGTTGCGGCGCTCGAAGCCAGCCTGGCGCGCATCAGTGGCGTCGGGCCCACCGTGGACATGGCGCAGGCGTTGGCCCTGTTCGACGAGGCGGTGGCGCTGTATCAGGGCGACTTTTTGGCTGGCGAGGATGAATCGCCAGACCTGCTGATGGCCCGTACCCGTCTGCAGGCGCGCTTCACACGCCAGATGGGCGTGTTGGGTGCCAAGCTGGAAGCCAATGGGCAAACGGCGGCAGCGGTGCTGATCTACCAGCGTGTGGTCGAACAGCAGCCCTTGGCTGAAGACATCTATCGTCGTTTGATCACCGGCCTGTTGGCCTTGGGTCAGCGCGCCGAGGCCTATGAAGCCTACCGGCGCTGTCGACAGCAGTTGTCGGTCGTTCTGGGCATCCGGCCCGCGCCGCAAACCGACGCACTGGTGGCATCACTTCGCAATCTCTAAGCCATTTTTAGGATCAGCCAGCCTATTCTGTGTGGCCTGGGCGCGCCGCGTCGGCGGCTCAAGCAACGCAAGGAGCTGAAATAAACCTGTTTTCAAACATGAAACTCTTGTCTGTCGGTGGCGTCACGATTGAATACGAGGAGCGCGGTCGAGGGGAGCCGATCATTCTCATTCACGGCGGCGTGTTCTCCGACTGGTTTGTACCACTCGCCGCGACCGAGGCGCTCGCCAGCTTCCGCGTCGTCCGCGTCCGCCGGCCAGGCTACGGCGCAAATCGTCCGAAGCAGCATGTCAGCATCACCAACCACGCGCGCCTGGTCGCAGCGGTCGCCGACGAGCTTGCGCTCGGAAAGGCGCACTGGGTCGGCCATTCGTCGAGCTGCGCGATCGTCCTGCAGGTGGCCGCCGACCGCCCCGAGCTGGTCCAGAG
>Ga0100380_10002949_pt1 | contig 18143 bp, 21 predicted proteins | sample CryGeymeta201504_FD_80417 | JGI IMG/M metagenome (GOLD analysis project Ga0100380, IMG submission 80417) | Groundwater microbial communities from Crystal Geyser aquifers in Utah, USA - Crystal Geyser metaG 2015-04 | ecosystem: Environmental > Aquatic > Deep subsurface > Groundwater | place... | reverse complement strand
TTCCTCGGCCTTAACATCAAGCTTAACCTTCCCCGTCCGCCATAGCTTTTTCAGCGAAGGCGGAAACTTATTCCCTATTTTCGCCTCATGATTGGAAAAATCGAACACCTCGGAATTGCTGTCAAGGATATCGAAGCCTCAAACGCTCTTTTTACAAAACTGTTAGGGAGACCTCCTTACAAAGAAGAAGCCGTGGAATCAGAACATGTGATCACCTCCTTCTTCCAAAGTGGCACCAACAAAATCGAGCTGCTCCAAGCGACTCATCCTGATTCAGCCATCGCCAAGTTTATAGAAAAGAAGGGCGAAGGAATCCATCATATTGCATTTGACGTGGACGATATTGAAGCAGAAATTGTCCGATTAAAGTCTGAAGGTTTCCAAATGATTCATGAGGTACCTAAAGATGGAGCAGACAATAAGCGTATCGCCTTCCTTCATCCGAAAGGGACCAACGGAGTATTAATTGAACTCTGCCAAGACAAAGGCTAGCGCTTCACAACCTAAATTCTGCAATTCATCCCCAAATTTCTAGCTATCATCAAAGAAGTCAGGCATTTCATAAAGAAATTTGACATTTTTGAACAATGAAATTTGATGCATTACGCAATTGGGCGATGTCGCTGGTAAGCCTTGTATTAGTTGGTTCAGCTCATGCACAACAAACACAAACAGTGCGCGGGTCAATTATCGATGCTCAAAGCCATACCCCTCTAATCGGCGCCACGATAGTCTTGGTCAACTCCGACCCTCTTATTGGCACAACGTCGGATTTAGAAGGAAACTTCCGACTAGAAAATGTTCCTATTGGCCGACAATCGCTTCGTATCAATTACCTTGGATACAAAGAGGTAATGGTAAATAACCTGATTGTAAACTCGGGTAAGGAAGTTATTCTCAACTTAGAGATGGAAGAAGAATTACTCTCTACCGGTGAGGCCATTGTCAAATCAAAGGAAAAGTCGGAAACCAATAACGAGCTGGTATCGGTAAGCGGAAGAACCTTTAGCATCGATGAAACCAATCGTTTTGCTGGATCTTTGGGAGACCCGAGCCGCATGGCCTCTAATTATGCGGGTGTTGCAGGAGGTGGGAACGACCAAAGAAATGATATTGTTATCCGTGGAAATTCTCCTTTAGGAATGCTCTGGCGCTTAGAAGGTGCCGACATTCCAAACCCGAATCACTTCAGTAACCAGGGGGCAAATGGCGGACCCGTTTCCATATTGAACAATAACACATTGGCGAATTCCGACTTTCTCACAGGCGCATGGCCGGCAGAATATGGAGCGGCAATTTCGGGTGTATTCGATCTGAAAATGCGAAATGGAAACAACGAAAAACGCGAACACACCTTTCAAATGGGCTTCAATGGCATAGAACTCACTACAGAAGGACCCATTAAAAAAGGCGGGGCCTCGTATCTATTCTCCTACCGCTATTCTACCCTATCCATCTTTGACAAATTAGGCTTCAATTTTGGCGCGTCTGGAATTCCTGCTTACCAAGACTTTTCCCTCAAAGTAAATCTGCCCACTAAAAAACTAGGAACCTTTGGCATCTGGGGAATTGGCGGCATCAGCGCAACGGATATATTTGACTCCGCCCTCGATAGTATTGAAAGAAGTAAAAGTGTCCGCCCCCAAGACATTGAATTTTCTAGCGGCATGTTTGCCAGTGGAATAACTCACCTTATTCCTATTAGAAAAAACGGCTATATCAAAACTGTGCTCAGCTTTTCAGGAGAAAGCAATAGATCGGCAGTGGATACCCTTTCTGAAGGTACAGGAGATGCAAAATCCCTTTTCTTCAGCTCATCCAGCAAAGTATTTCGTACAAGCATCCATAGCTTCTATAACCATAAGTTCAATGCCCGGCATAGTGTCAAGCTTGGCGTAATTGCCACCCGCTATCAAACAACCATGCGAGACAGCACACGAGATTGGAGAGAGACAAGACCGAGTGGATTCCGAATCAATTATAACTTTCAAGAAGCAGCCTTTAGCACCCAAGGCTATATCAATTGGAATTACCGCATCAGCACACGACTCACATTAAATAGCGGAGTGCATGTTCAGGCACTTTTGGTCAATAATACAGGCAGTATTGAGCCGCGTGTTGGTTTGAAATTCGCTGCATCGAGCAAAACTAGAATAAGCTTTGCCTATGGATTACACGGTCAGGGCCAGCCGCTCCCGGTGTATTTTCAGAACACCAAACTGGCTAATGGCGCTAATGTGCTCACGAACATGGACCTCAAATTCACTAAAAACCATCATTTCGTGCTTGGCGTTGATCAAAATATTGGAAAAAATTATCATCTAAAATTAGAGACCTATTATCAATACCTCACCAACGTGCCTGTTACGCAATCGCCGAGCTTCTATAGCGTAATTAATTTTGGCTCCGACTTTGGTGGACTACCAAATATCGACAGTTTAGTGAGTACGGGTGAAGGAAGGAACTATGGAGTGGAGCTTACTTTTGAACGATTTTTTGCGAAAGGATTCTATTTCCTTGCTACTGCTTCCCTCTTCGAAAGTGAATACTTAGCAAGTGATCATGTTTGGAGAAATACCGCCTATAGCAGCAATTTTGTCTATAATATTCTCGGTGGAAAAGAATGGCAGATCAAAGGAAAAAATACATTATCCGTTAACATTAAAGGCACCTATGCTGGCGGACGGCGCGCTATCCCGCTTGACATTCCTCAGTCACAAACAGAAAAAAGGGCAGTTTATGATTTCAATAATGCCTACGAAGAACGCCTTCCATCCTATGGCCGTATTGATGTCCGCATAGGCTATAAAGTTAATGGAAAAAGAATCACACAAGAGTGGGCATTGGACCTTCGAAATGTGCTCAATACACAGAATATTCTAACCCGCCAATTCGACCCAGCCACTGGAACACAGCGCGATGTTTATCAAATAGGTTTCTTCCCAGTGCCATTATACCGTCTTCAGTTTTAAATTATGAGGATTCGAGGCAATCCATTTTGGAAATATGTCGGCATCATAGCCGTTGGCCTGCTTATCAGCTCGGTATTGACTCTGGAACTCAATTTGCGTAAGTTTATTGAAGTTACAATATTCACCTTTTTATTCTGGGAAGGCGCTTGGCTCATTACTGGATACTCAAGAAAAAAATACCAGCGATTTGAAGAAACCAAAAAGCGCATCGTTTTTCAAATTATCTCAATCACCTTATATGTCCTTTTAACCAGTTTATTGGTTTACCGAGGCATGTCCTGGATCTATGACGCTCCATTCTCCTGGTCAACCTGTTTTAGCATTTTTAAAATGAGCCTCTTTATCACGGCTTTAATCACCTCCCTATACGAGGCGCAGAACTTCTTTGAACTTTGGAAAAAAGCAAATATAGACTCAGAACGCTTAAAGCAGGAAACGCTGCTTGCCCAGTTCGAAGCACTTAAAACACAGGTCAATCCTCACTTTCTATTTAACAGTCTCAATACACTAACTGCCATCATCCCTGAAGACCCAAAAATAGCAGTGGCCTTCGTTCAAAAACTTTCTAACTTCTACCGCTACCTCTTGCAATACAGAGATCAAAGCTTAGTACCCATCGAGGCAGAAATTAACTGTATCGAATCCTACCTCTACTTACAGCATATGCGGTTTGGAGATAGCTTGACCTGGAAAATTGAGGTAAAGGACGAAGATAAATCAGCATTAGTACCTCCTCTTTCTTTGCAAATACTCGCAGAAAACGCAGTAAAACACAACACAATCTCTAGGCAGAAGCCTCTTTGTATTGAAGTAAAAAGTGATGGCTCCTTTTTATGGATGAGCAATAAAGTCCAGCCAAAACGTCAAGCTGAAACCTCAACGCATATCGGATTAGCCAATTTAGCTGAACGGCTGCACCTCACACAAAGTACGGAGCTAATCATTGAAAAAGACGCGTCCACATTCACTGTAAAAATCCCCCTAAGTCAACATGAAAATACTCCTCATTGAAGACGAACATCCGGCCGCAAGAAGACTAATTAGCCTTTTGACCACCATGTTACCAAAAGCGGAAATCATCGGCCCTCTAGAGTCGGTGGAAGAATCACTGGGCCACCTCAAGGAACACGGTGAGCCAGACCTCTATTTGATGGATATTCAATTGGCTGATGGCAGCAGTTTCGAGATCTTTGAGCATTTTTCAGTCAAGAACCCGGTCATCTTCATTACCGCATTTGATGAGTTCGCCATTAAAGCGTTCGACGTAAATTCAATATCCTATCTACTCAAACCTTTAGAAGAAGAAGCCCTAAAAAAAGCATTGACTAAATGGCAAAATGCCAACCTTTCGTCTAGCCCAAATATGCGCGATCTTCTGGAGCAACTCAAGCCACGAGCCTATAAACAACGTTTCCTATTGAAGAAAGGAGAGCGATATATCCCTATTGATGCCGCAGATATTGCCTATTTTCAGGCGAGTGGCAAATTGGTGCTTCTTATTGCCCACAACAAGGAAAGTTTCATAGTCGACCAGACCTTAGACAGCCTAGAAAAGGAACTCGATCCAAGCACATTCTACCGTGTAAATCGTGCTTTCATTGCCTCAGTAAAAAGTATCTCGGAGGTAATTCATGCGTTTAATGGAAAGCTCAAACTGAAACTTAGCCCTAAACCTTCTGAGGATGAAGTCATAGTAAGTCGCGACAAAGCCAGTCAATTTAAAACATGGCTATCCTCTTAAAACCAGCGATACTGCACGGTAAACAGCCCAATAACAGTTACTAGGCGTTGTTCCCTGTATTGTTTTCTAACAAAAAAGTACCTTATCTTCCGACTACAAAATCTGTTACAGAAACAGCCTTTGTAAACCAAAACCAAACATTGAAACGCACATGAGAGCTATCCGCATTTGTGGATTTTTTGCACTCCTGGGATTGATTTCTTGTGATATTTTTCATCAAGACGATCCGGGTTGTCCGCCTATTGCTGGCTTGTACTTTGATGTACAGAATGTCTCCATCAGCCCAAAGAGACAGAACGATTGCTGTGCAATAGACGTAAAGGTATTTGAACGGATGCCATTCAAAAATTACCGGCTTCAAATAGACTTGGAAGCCACCTACTATTCAATGAATACTGCACCTTCCCATTTTTCATTAATCTCCTCAAGCTATGCCCTGAGTTGTGCATCAAACGGTCAGAATGGATCGAAGGAAAGTATTATGGAGATGGATATTATTACCCTGTACGATATCGATTATCAGCATAAGAAGGGGCAGTCCGTTTCAGACCTTTTTGACATTGAAGAATTAGGAAGCCGCCTAAACCTAAACGCCTATCTGTCCAACGAAGACCATCGTCTACGATCAGAACAGTTGAATCTTTACCTTAACAATCAGCCAATTTTGAATGATACCTGTGCCTTTAAGATTAAGACAATTTTGGATAACGGAGAGTCATACACCACAATTACCACCCCCGTTATATTCTGAAAGGCCATTTCCTTCGCACTCCCGATTTCTCTATCTTCGTTCACATGCGTATTGGATTCCTATGCCTGTGCATATGCCTAAGTTCTTGGGCCTTTTCTCAAAAAAACATGTGGTTTGGGAAACCCAACACCCAATTTGGCGCCTATCTCGAAACCTATTATTCCTTTGATTTCGCCATGCCGCAACATGCGCAAAGGCAACCCTATTTTTTTAATTTTAATCGGCATAATCAGGTGAATCTGAATCTTGGGCTGATCCGTTTAGATATCGACCATTCAAAATACCGCGGAGCATTTGCATTTCAGGCAGGCACCTATGTAAACGATAACTATATCAATGAACCCAGTTCCTTAAAAAATATCCATGAAGCCTATATAGGCATTGCCCTAGATAAAAAAAGCAAGTTCTGGTTAGACATGGGTATACTCCCTTCATACATCGGATGTGAATCGGCTATCGGACTAAAAAACCCAACACTCACACGCTCAATGGTTGCTGAAAACTCCCCCTATTTTATGGCCGGAGCACAAGCATCATACAAGGGAGACAAATGGACTGCAGCATTCATTCTAAATAACGGATGGCAGCGAATTACCCGTGTTCCTGGCAGCACCGCACCTGGACTTGGATTTCAAATTCAATATCACCCAAACAACAAGTGGAAAATCAACCTGAGTAGCTTTGCTGGCAGTGATTCACCAGACAGTCTACACCAAAACCGCTATTTTCAAAACCTTTATTTCCAAGGAAAAGCTGGCAAAAATGGCAGGCTCACAATCGGAGCGGATTTTGGCATCCAAGGAACAAATGAGACGGGAAAAACAAATGACTGGTATGGCTTCCTATTAATCTACCGTCATCAACTGAAAAACAACTTAAATCTTGCGTTTCGCCTCGAACATTTTTCGGATAAAAAGTATGTAGTGGTCAATCAAATTGTAAGTAATGAATTTGTGGTGAGCGGAGGATCTATTAATTTAGATTTCAGCCCATTAAACAACCTGATGCTCCGCGCCGAATTCAGGAGCTTAATTGGCAGTGGCCCAATTTTCAGGAAGAAGAATGGCAATTCCAAGACCAATAATGCCTTCACTTTTTCATTGGCCTTTCAACTCCATTAGTTCACCCACCTTTTTAGGATACCAATCGGATTCCCTGAACTTTCTGTAATCTTCGACGTTCCTTTGACTCAGGTTTATGAAACGGCTTAAGCAAATCTTTAAAATGATCTTTCTAGGAATTCTTGGAATCCTCGCATTGGTATTCATTGTGGGCTTCATCTTTATAAAATCCAGCAAACAATTTGGTGCTCAACCTACTGATAAGCAGATTGCATTCTACGAAACCCTCGACCATTATTCGAATGGATCCTTCAAGAACCTCGATAATGTAGAGATGAAAATGGGCTTCGCCGACATGCTGAAGATGATTCCTCAATACTTCAAAAAAATGCCAGATCGTGAGCCGCATCACGAACTTCCACGAGAGATGATGGACTCTTTGGAGATTACCCAAGTAGCGGATACTTCCATGTTTCTAAATTGGTTCGGGCATAGCGCTTTACTGCTCCAGCTCCACGGTAAAAAAATCATGATTGACCCCATGATGGGACCAACCCCTGCGCCTCACCCTACCTTAGGGAAACAGCGTTATAGCCCTGGTCTACCCATCCAAGCGGAACAACTCCCAGCCTTAGATATTGTCCTCTTTTCGCATGACCATTATGACCACCTCGACTACGAAAGCATTCAAAAAATCAAAGATAAGACTGGCCAGTTTTTAGTACCACTCGGACTTGCCAACCACCTCATCTCTTGGGGTGTTGATTCAGCCAAAATTCAGGAATTGGACTGGTGGGATTCTGTGGTGATTGATGGATATACTTATGTGTGCACCCCAGCCCAACATTTCTCCGGACGAGGACTCGGCGACCGCGGTGCAACTCTCTGGTGCTCCTGGGTAGTGAAACACAATGAAAGTAGCATCTATTTCAGTGGAGACAGCGGATATGGACGCCATTTTAAAGAGATTGGCGCCAAATACGGGCCCTTTGATTTCGCCATGATGGAATGCGGACAATACAATGAAAAGTGGAAGGAAATCCACATGATGCCGGAAGAAACCGCCCAAGCCGCCAAAGACATTCAAGCCAAAAGCTTCATGCCCATCCATTGGGGTTCTTTTACCCTTTCTCTTCATGCCTGGAATGATTCACCAAAACGGGTTACCACAGCTGCTGAATCATTAGGACTTAATATCATTACACCTATCATTGGAGAAAAAATAGATTTAACGCATTTGAAGCCACTGAATCGCTGGTGGGACAGGTAGACCATGATCGATAGACCATGATCGATAGACCATTGACCATAGCAAAAGTCCACAGTCGACAGACCAAAATCTACGGCTGAAATGAGTCCGGTTAAATACCAATGGTCAACATTTGACTTTTAGCGATTGACAAAAAAGCCATGGTCTATGGACAATGGTCTATGGTCAGTATCTTTACTCCATGAAATTAGGACCACTTCATCTGCTAATTTTCTTAGCTTCTTGCACAAGTAGCCATACAGAAATCCATGGCGATGCCGATCCGATGCCTGAAACCTTTCTTTTGGTATTGGGCAATGTGCAAGATGCTGGATCTCCTCAGGCTGGCTGTATGAAAGAATGCTGCCGCGATTTATGGACGCATCCGGATTCGAGCAGAATGGTGAGCAGTCTAGCTCTGATTCATACTCCGGAAGAAGCCGCCTGGTTCTTCGACGCCACTCCTGATTTCTCCAAACAATGGGCCTTAGCGCAGTCGCAAGTACTATTTAAAGTGAACCCAAGCGCCATCTTTTTAACACACGGCCATATTGGTCATTATACTGGCCTGATGTACATGGGCAAGGAAGCGAAGAACAGTAAAAATGTGCCTGTCTATGCTTTTCCAAGAATGACGGACTTCCTGCAAAAAAACGCCCCTTGGGAAGCCTTGATTAACAACAGGAATGTCCAACTTAACACTTTAAACGAATCAAGCTCAGTGAGTTTGAGCGACTATATCTCCGTTCGAAGTGTACTTGTTCCACACCGAGATGAATATTCAGAAACAGCGGGTTTTATCATTCAGGGTCCAACAAATAGCGCCCTATTCATTCCCGATATTGATAAATGGGAAAGGTGGGAAATCAATATTGACAGTCTGATTAGCGTGGTCGATTATGCCTTTATTGATGGAACCTTCTATGATGGAAATGAGCTCCCAAACCGCGATATTAAAACCATCCCTCACCCTTTTATTTCGGAAAGTATGGAGCGTTTTAAAGGTATGAGTCCAGAATTGAGGGACCGTATCTACTTCATCCACCTCAACCATACCAACCCAGCCCTCGACCCAGAATCATCAGCAAGTACGGAAATTGAAAAGGCCGGATTCCATGTGGCTCGCACAGGAATGAAAGTCGGAATGTAGGGTCAGAAAATCTTCTGATCTCGTTTAAAATACGCGCTGCCCTAAAATTCTCTCCACCCAGAGCGAATACTGCTTCGCGCTTGGATGCAAACCATCAGAAGCAATCAAGCTCGGGTCGTTACTGCGCGAAATGGGAGTAATATCAATAAATTGAACAGAATATTTCGCACATATGCTTGAAGCAACTCGGTTGTATTGATCGGTTTGTTCAGCAATTTTCTGCGGGTCTGAGCCTTGCCCAAAAGGACTGAATCCATAATCAGGAATAGAAACCACAAATACATTCTCTGATTTCCCATCAGCAAAACCAATAGCAGAATTTAACAGCTCCTCAAACTCTTGGATATAGAGGTTGGTATCCTTGTTTTGGTAGAAATTATTAACCCCAATCAAAAGGCTCACCATTTCGTAATCATTCGGAAGAAAAGCTGCAGCAATAGCCGATTTTAGGTTGCTTGTTGTCCAGCCGGTTTCTGCAATGATGGAAGTTTCTTTAACCACCTTGCCGCGTTCGATCAATGAGTCACGGAGTTGAATAGGGAAACTTGATGCAGCCGGCACCGATTGGCCTTTGGTGTAGGAATCGCCCAATGCCAAATAACGCAGGGTATCCGAAGGAGGCTTTACAACAGGCATATCATTCGCTTCATTTTTTTCGCAGGCGAGGAAAAAACAAGCCATTAAACAGAGACAGAGTTGCTTCATACCTTGATATATACGAATGGAATTCACTTTGGGTTTTGGACAAGGTTCCTCGACCATTTTACTTATCAAGCCATTCATCTATTTAACTATCGGCATCTTTCGCGCTTTTGAAATCCCCCTTTTGAATTTGTTCTTGCGCTTCACCAATTACATCAATCTGCGCCTTCCCAAGAGGGTATACGCTTGCCTGAGCTTCATCTAAATCCATGACTCTACTCAGTTCTTCAAGTAAAAACATGTCATTTGACTTCTGAATCCTGGCGATAATTCGCTGTTTAAGTTCCGCCTGTGTCATAGGATAAAGTTACTCTATTTTTATTTGGCCAATGTCAAAATTCAGTCAATTTTTATGCTTCGGACTTAAAATGCTTCTTCACCAATCCCAAAAACTCCTCACTTACTTTTGGCTGGCTCGCTACAATTTCTTTTCCCCAGAGAAAATCATCGCCTCCAGAGAAATCAGTGACTTTTCCGCCTGCAGCTTGCACGATAAACGCCCCTGCAGCAACATCCCAGGCAGCCAGACTATATTCGAAAAAGGCATCAAATCGCCCGCAAGCCACATAGGCCAAATCCACTGCAGCAGAGCCCATACGTCGCAATCCCCTGGAGCCTTTCATCAAGGTTTTGAGCAATTGCAAGTATTGATCCATCTGCTCAAAATCATAATACGGGAAACCAGTCGCCAATAAAGAATCTTCCAAGGACGCAGCTTGCGATACATGAATTTCCTTGTTGTTGCAATAGGCCTTTCCACCTTCCCAAGCATAAAAACATTCATCCAAGTTAATTTCATAGACTATGCCTCCCGCCAGTTTTCCATGCAGCATCAATCCAACACTCACACTGAACACAGGAAGACCGTGCACGAAATTGGTGGTTCCATCTAATGGGTCGACAATCCATACAATATCGGTATGCCTATTTCTTTCTATCGTGGCTTCTTCAGTGACAAACCCAGCCTCCGGACTAATCGCCATTAAGCCTTCTACCAAACGTTTTTCGGCAGTTAGGTCGACGTACGAAACCAATTGATTCTGGCTTTTTAGGTCGATGACATTTCGGTCGAAGTTTTTTACTTCACTACGAATAAAGGCACCGACATCCTTTATAAGGGGCAGGGCAGATTGAATGAGGTCTTGGGCAGTCATGGGGCGAAGGTAGCGAGTAATTAAGACTTGAGAGGGTGAGACTTGAGAGGGTGAGACATAAGAAGTTGATCAAATACCAATTTTCCTATTTAAGGATAATAAGCGTAATTGGAGGGATTAATCACGAATTTATGGCTAAGTATCTCTGTGCATTTCTCAGCATTTTTCTATTGACCACTTTCCATATTCACGCACAGTTTATTGATAATTATGGAGTTGGTGTCGGCTTGAATGTGGCGAATCAAACCTGGTATTACAAAAAAACATCTCAGAAGAGGGAAGATATTAAATCCTTGCTAGGTCCAAGCATTTCCCTTTTCGCCGACAAAGAAGTAAACAAATGGTCTTCCTTCAGAGTCCAGTTCGGTTATATTCAAAAAGGATATAGGAACGAGATGGATTTAGTAGATGATCGAGGAAATTCACTCGGAAAATTAAGTGACAAGTCAATGAATCTGCACCTTTTTTCCTTTGACTTAGCCATGAAATTTCAGCCCGTTTATCGTGCTACACCGAGCCCGAGGCGTTTTATTCCTTATGCTGTGCTTGGAATTCGAAATGATTTCCGAGTTGGAAATGGTTCATTGGCTACTACCATTTTCGACAAAGAATACACATTCACTGATCAATTGATTGAAGATGGAGAATACAAATATAATCTCGGAGGCACAGTAGGAATCGGTGTTACCATGTGGTATAAGTTTTCCATTGAATTGGAGTTTAACCCAACAATCAATACGCTTTACTCGAATGATTTTATTCAAGTTCGCGAGTATTGCTATGGGCTACGTTTCGGATATAATATCAGCGAACACTTCCAAAAATGATGGGTAGCCAAAGGATTCAATAGACTATTTCAGACAACAAAACGTTAGCTTTATAAGTCTAATCCTAAAATACGCTTGCCATGAAAAAACTCAGCATTTTACTTTTCGTCTTCTGCCTGCTTGGTTTTAGTCCCGCTACTCATGCGCAATTAGACAAGTTCGGATTTAGTGCCTCTTATGTTAATGCCTGGCAACAGTGGGGAAATACTCGATTCTACCGAATGGAGCCCGTTCATGGATTTTCCGCCTTTATAATTGGTGAAAAATATATCTGTAAAAACGCTTCATTTCGAGTTAATCTTGGATATCAAAAGCAAGGTTATTTCCCTTTGATTGGCTCTCACATGGATGCACCGCGAAACTTCAGAGAAGGATATGTGGCTCATCAAATAGCACTCGATTTAAGCATCAAAGGCTATTTAGGAAGGAGAAATAATCGCCTCTACCTCTTTGGCGGTATGCGAGCAGGACAAACCGTTTCTTCAAAAATCACAGATGGGTACACGGATGTGCCGCATCAATTGCAAAGCGACAATTTCAAAAAAACCACTTTTGATGCACTTGGCGGAATTGGGTTCGAATGGAAACGTGGTTTATTCCTCGAAGCAGAATATGCGATGGGCATCACTCCTGTCTTTACTTATGAAGAAACCAAAGGCTATAACCGCAGTTTTTCTGCCAGAGTGGGCTATTATTTCCTTCGTCCCAGTACCTGCCGTTCAAAGCATTTGGGCTTGATGGATATGTTTTAATCCGCCTTCTCCCTACCTCCAGGCATCGGCGACAAATTGATTTCACCACGCTTCAACACAAATCATCCGCCTTCGTTAATTTCCACCTCGTTTCAATTAACTTGCACCTTCGCTGAAAAAGCTACGGCGCACGCAGTCGGCGGACGGGCAAATCACAATTCATAAATCATAATTCATAAATGACGATATCTTTGCGCCATGTCGAAGGCTTCAAATCTGCGCAAACATATCGGTATCATTGGTGGCGGTCAGCTAGGGAAAATGCTCATCGAAGCAGCCCAACCTTGGAATACTTTTTTCCATATTCTTGAAAATACAGAAGACGCTCCAGCTACCCGAATTGCTGATTCTCAAATTCTAGGGAAATTAACGGATGACACAAAAATTCGTGAGTTGGCGAATAAAAGTAATGTGCTGACTTATGAAATTGAGCATGTTGGCGTAGAAACTTTGAAAGACTTAGAAGACCACGGAACGCGCGTAGTGCCTTCTCCACGAATTCTAGAAATCATACAAGACAAAGGAATGCAAAAGCAGTTCTATGCCGACCATCATATTCCTACTGCACCCTTTCGTTTGGTCAATCAACCTAGCGAATGGATTCAGGCAGCCAAAGATTTAGGCATCAATCGATTTGCAGCAAAAAGCAGAACCGATGGCTATGATGGAAAAGGCGTGGCACTTTGCTCGGTTGCTGAGTTAGAAAAAACAGGAAACTTTCCTTTCCCAGGACCTACCTTGATTGAAGCCTTTGTAGACTGTGATAAAGAACTTTCTGTAATTGTAGCCCGCAAGAAAAGTGGAGAAATTTGCACTTTCCCTACCGTAGAAATGGAATTCGACCCGATTGCTAACCTGGTTGAATTCTTGGCTTGTCCGGCCCAAATCAGCGAAACCATCGATCAAAAAGCAAAAGATATTGCTATACAGTGCATTGAAGCATTTGATGGCGAAGGGATTTTTGCCGTTGAACTCTTCTTAACTAAAGGTGGTGAGATCCTAGTCAATGAAATTGCACCTCGGCCCCATAACTCCGGCCATCATACCATAGAAGCCAATTATACTTCTCAATACGAACAACTCAACCGTATCCTATTAGACCTTCCTTTAGGCGATACCGGTCTAATTTCTCCGGCAGTGATGATAAACTTACTCGGCACAGACGGTGTTTCAGGAGCTTATTCCATTGAAGGATTAGACGAAATATTGGCGCTCCCAGGCGTGTATATTCATTTATATGGAAAAGCAGAAACGCGTCCGAAACGGAAAATGGGCCACGCTACTATTTTGGCAACAACTTTAGTAGAGGCCATTGAAAAAGCTAAATTTGTTCGCGACACATTTCAATTTATACCCGCAAAATGACAGCAAGAATAGGCATTATCATGGGATCAGACAGCGACCTACCTGTAATGCAGGAGGCAGCAAAAATCCTCGACCAATTTGAAATCCCCTACGAGTTAAGCATCGTTTCAGCGCACCGTACCCCTGAAAAAATGTATGATTACGCTACTACTGCAAGGGGCCGCGGAATTCAAGTCATCATTGCAGGAGCTGGCGGGGCTGCCCATTTACCAGGGATGGTTGCCGCGATGACGGAGCTTCCAGTCATTGGCGTACCTGTTCAAAGCAAAACCATGAGCGGTATTGATTCTTTGTATAGCATCGTTCAAATGCCTCCAGGTGTCCCGGTTGCAACAGTTGCTATCAATGGCGCTCGCAATGCAGGAATTCTTGCTGCCCAAATATTAGGAAGCAGCGATGCAAAAGTAGCCGATACAGTCGCTACCTTTAAACAGGGCATGAAAACGGAAGTCCTTGCCAAAGCAGACAAAGTCGAAGACATAGGTTATGCCGCTTATGTAGCGGGGATGAAATAAGTCTTTTAGACTTGAGATGGTGAGACTTGAGACAATGAGATGGTTAGATCGCTAAATAAAAACTATAAATTCGTCATCCTGAGCGAAGCAAACGATGCTTTCATGCTTCTTAAATTATTTCGCGAAGTCGAAGGGCATAAATTATAAATTCAAACGTGAGTTTATTTGATCCATTCTGGAAAATTGCAGAGCAGCTAGCGCGTTTTAGTGAGTCGGAGAAAGCTATTATTGAAAATAAGCTCATCTATCGAGAAATTCCTGCAAAATACCGTTTGGTCGACATCGATGAAACCGCAACAGAAGCCTATTTCTTGCTTGAAGGCTTTGCCCGTTTTTACTATATCACGGAAGAAGCTGAAGAGGTTACAGGCTTTATTTTCGGCCCTGGGCAATTCTTTAGCTCACTAGAAAGTCTCTTCACAGGTGCTCCAAGTCAGCAAACGGTTGAGAGTATTACGGCCTGCAAAATTCTGGCCTTTAAAAAATCAGATTTAGATGCTTGGATGGATGATATTCGCCCAATGGATATTCTGGTACGAAAGCTCTTAATTCAGCGTTTGATTTACGCCCAATCTGTTGTTGCTTCATTAATTAGTTTGAAGCCAGAAGAACGCTATATGAATATGATGGAAAGCCGCCCGGATCTTGTTCAACATATCCCCCAACATATATTGAGCAGCTTTATTGGAATCACCCCGGTAAGCTTGAGCCGCATTCGTAAGCGCATAACTGAGAAAGGCTAAATCAACTTCTTTGTTTCAAGTCTAACCCTCTTTAGACTAAATTAACAATTGTTAAGGCACAGTATAATAGCTTGGATTCACCTTTGTTTCCATAAAAAACGAATGCATGAAACAAATTATCACAGAACAATTCATCGAAGCCTCGCCAGAAAAGGTATGGAATATTCTCACAGACACTGCTGCTTATCCAAAATGGAATCCCTTTATTGTGCGGATGGAAGGCGAAATAAAACCCAATGCGGTTCTCATAAATACCATGATGAATGGCGAAAAATCCATGACATTTAAACCCACCATCATCGCTTATGAGAAAGGAGTTTATTTTGAATGGCTAGGAAAAATGCCATTGGGAATGTTTAATGGCCGTCATTTTTTTCGATTAAGTCCACTCCAAGGCGGAACCTTATTGTCGCATGGCGAATATTTTTCAGGATGGTTACATCGCCTAATTTTAGGGAAGATTGGCGAGCAAACGCGTCAAAATTTTATAGCCATGAATCACGCACTGCAACAACGCGCAGAAAAAGCATGACTTAAGCTCTTTCGGATGCAGATTTTTTTCGCTTATTTCGGGGCAAATTTAGAAGCATGAATATTCCAGCAGAACTCAAGTACACAAAAGACCACGAATGGATCCGCATTGAAGGAAATACAGTAACCATTGGAATTACCGATTTTGCGCAAGGTGAACTAGGCGACATCGTTTTTGTCGAAATAGAAACAGAGGGAGACACCCTTGGTCTGCATGATGTATTCGGAACGGTTGAAGCGGTTAAAACAGTATCTGACCTATTCATGCCCGTATCAGGAGAAGTTACTGAATTCAACAAAAATCTTGAAACGAACCCTGAACAAGTTAATGCCGACCCTTATGGTGAAGGTTGGATGATAAAAGTTAATTTATCAGATGCAGCTGAGTTGGACGGCTTAATGTCTGCAGAAGACTACCAGCAACTTGTTGGCGCTTGAAAAAACTAATTAAATACCACCGTGGCACCTTTGCTTGGGCCGTTTTCATCATGGTTATGATGTTTATGCCAACCCAAGGGATTGAGCAACAATCCGTTGCCTCATTAGACAAGCTGATTCACATCTCCTTCTTTGCCATGCTGTGTTATTTATCCATTACAGGTCTTGTCAAGCAATTTCGCTTCAGCATAAAAAAATTATCCGCTGCGAAATATGGTGTATTATTCACGATTTGTTTTGGACTATTAACCGAATCTGGCCAGTATCTATTGGGATACCGAAGTTTTGACGGCTATGATATTCTTGCAAATACAGTTGGTGCTTTGATTGGGTTTACCTATTTCCAGTTCTGGATTTCCAGATGCTTGAAAACGCCTTACAACCTCAGCACTTAACAAAGCGTTTACTTTTTAGTATTTGGTGGTATTCACCAATTGAACTAATTTTGTTTAATCGTTATGGAGCCTAGAAAATATCCGGAAGCGGACATTCGAAAAAAGACAGACATCTACTTTATGGTAGGTTTAGCTGTCGCACTTGGTTTTACCTATGCGGCCTTTAGCTATTCAAGCAGCGATCAAGTTGACAACAGCTTGATGGTGGTTGAACAAGTAGAGGAGGTAGAAGAGATGACCGACATTACTCGTCAGGAACAACCCCCACCCCCACCACCGCCACCACCACAAACTATTGAGGTGATTGAGGATGACTCGGAAGTGGAAGAGGCTGAGATTGAAGCTACAGAAATCGATCAAGAAACGGTGATTGAGCCAATTCAAGAGCAGATAGAAGTGGTGGAACAAACCAAGGAACCAGAAGTGTTCTTTGTCGTGGAAGACATGCCTGAATTCCCTGGAGGAGAGGCAAAGATGTTTAAGTATATCTCCGACAATATGGATTACCCTCCTTTGGCGCGAGAAAATAATATTCAAGGCCGTGTAACTGTCCAGTTCGTTGTTGACGAAAAGGGAAGAGTTATCGATGCCAAGGTTCTCAAGGGAATCGGTTGGGGATGTGATGAAGCCGCTTTAAAGGTGGTGAACTCAATGCCAAACTGGAAACCTGGAAAACAAAGGAATAAACCCGTTCGCGTAAGATTTGTGATTCCAATTCGTTTCGTTTTGGGTTAAGACCAATAAGTATAACGTGATAAAAAGTCCGGTTCGTATTCGAGCCGGACTTTCTTTTTTATTTGCCCATACATTCCAACCATCCGTGGTCTTCTTTCCGTTTTAAGTGTAGTTCTAAATTTTACCACTATGCGAAAAGTTCACCCACACACCAGCAAAACAAAAAAAAGAAGCATCCTTTTTTTTGAAATTGGGCTAATCTGTGCCCTCTCCTTCGCCCTTTGGGCCTTTAACCTCTCAAGCTATACTTCCGATGTTGTTGTTCTTCAAGAACAACATTCAACAACCGTATCTGAAGAACAACAACTAGGGGAAATAGACATGGTTCCGGATGAAGAAGCAAAGCCAATTGAAGCCGCTCCCGAACCTACAGATCTATTCCAAATAGTAGACAATACAACCCCGGTACCGGAGCCTAGCGAACCCATCGAGCCAAGCCCTATCATCCCAATATCTGATATTGGAGTTATCAAAGTTAATGTCGCTCCTGTAATTGACCCTGGCACGTTGATAGATGAGCCTGTAATCTTTGCTTCACAAATGCCAACCTTTCCGGGCGGCGAAGCGGCCATGATGAAGTTTATTCAAGAAAACGTAAACTACCCAAGCTTGGCTATTGAAAACTTGATCCAAGGCCGAGTAACCGTGCTATTCATAATTGAAAAAGACGGAAGCATTAGCAACGTTGAGGTTGTAAGGTCTCTCGGATGGGGCTTGGATACGGAAGCAATCCGAGTTGTAAAATCGATGCCAAAATGGATTCCTGGTGAAAATAACTTCAGACCTGTTCGTGTAAAAATTGCCTTACCTATCAAGTTTGTACTTGGCTAAGATACTCTGACTTCATATAGTTTGTTTTAAAATCCGTCTTTCTTCCGAGAAAGGCGGATTTTTATTTAGAAATATTCTAAATTGCGACCGTGAATTTGGCGGATCTGCATAAAGGGAAGAGCGCAGTAATTGCGAAAATAGATGAGCAATTGCTTGCGGAGCGTTTACAAGAGTTCGGAATCTTCTCTGGAAGTTTAATCCGCTTTCTAGGCGCGGCACCATCTGGATGTC
>Ga0100380_10002945_pt1 | contig 18168 bp, 13 predicted proteins | sample CryGeymeta201504_FD_80417 | JGI IMG/M metagenome (GOLD analysis project Ga0100380, IMG submission 80417) | Groundwater microbial communities from Crystal Geyser aquifers in Utah, USA - Crystal Geyser metaG 2015-04 | ecosystem: Environmental > Aquatic > Deep subsurface > Groundwater | place... | reverse complement strand
GCAGGAAACTTTTCTAAGTATGGTAAAGTCTTTACACCAATTTGACGGTAATTCAAAATTATCAACTTGGTTATATAGAATTGTTTCCAATCATTGTTTGATGGCATATAGAAAAATGAAAAAACATTTCATATCTTTTGATGATGAAAAAGTAAGCGAGAATGACAACAAAATAGGTGATTGGTCAACAGTACCAAGTTTTGCTATTGAAAATCAAGAATTAAAAGATATATTAGATAATGCTATAGGCAAATTATCACCAGATTACAGAATGGTTTTTATTTTAAGGGATGTAAATGGATTTTCAACTGAGGAAACCGGCAATATTACAAACTTATCTGTTCCGGCTGTTAAATCAAGATTGTACCGTGCAAGAACTTTTTTAAGAGATGAAATAAACATGGCTTTTAAGAAATGAAAAAACAAAAAATAACATGTAAAGAAGTATCAGACCATATTTGCGAAAGTTTGGGCGAAGAACTTGATTCCCCAAGATGTATTGCAATTAAAAAACATTTGAATTCTTGTCCAAATTGTCAAAATTATTTTACTTCGATTGAAAAAACTATCGATTTTTATAAAAAGTACAATCTGGAATTGCCTAAAGATTCTCACAACAAGTTGATAAATCTGCTTAATCTTTCTTGTGAATAAATTAATTAAAAATTAAAGGAAAAAAATGAAAAAATTATATTCATTAATAATTCTATCGTTCATACTCTCAATGGCAACTTATGGCTGCTCATCTGCAGATTCTACTTATGATTCTATTAATATAGATCAATTAAAAAAAGAAATGAAAGAAAATCCAAACATGATAATATTAGATGTAAGAACTTCGGAAGAGTTGGTTGGCCCGCTTGGTCATATTGATGGTGTAATTAATATTCCAGTGCAAAATTTAGAAGAGAGAGTTACAGAATTAGAAAAATATAAAGACAAAAAAATTACAATTATTTGCAGATCTGGTTATAGGTCTGGAATAGCTTCTGGAATATTGTTCAAAAAAGGATTTAAAATAACTAATGTTGAAGGCGGTATGTTATCCTATAGACAAAGTGAGAAATAATATTAATAACTGATGTTACGCAAAGCTGAAAGATGACATCTTTTTATTAAGAAAATAAAGTCTATATTTCGTTAAAGAGTTATCATTTTATTTGAATTCAATTCAGGAAACAAAGATGTCATCTTTTCACTGTTCACTTTTTGCGTAAGATGAGTTAATAAGTTTGTTTCTTTAAATAAGAGTTTTTGAATTTTTTAGATCTCTAAACAAACCTGCCTTTATGTTGGGCAGGTTAGGGATAACATGTTTTATCTTTTACTTTTCTTTGGTTTAAGTATTTTAAATTCTTGGGTTGATGTTTCATCATTTAATTTAACTTCGGCTACAAACTTTCCGGGAGACAGATAAGTACTTCCGTTATCAGTCTTTTTGAATTCAACTTTAGATTTTTTAGTGTTAAGAGATTCTTTATACTCGTCAATATTTTCTTTATCAATAACAAGATTATAACTAAAATAATTTAATCCACTATCGCAAGTATCTTTTATTTGAGCTAATACTAAACCTTTATTTGTTTTAATAGTTATTTCAGCAACTCCCATATTTTTTGCAAAATACGAAATCTGCATTCTAGGTTCATTTATATTTCCCCATGCATAATATTTGTTTCCCCACCTTTCGCTAAATCTATTATCATCAACAGTAAACAAATGAATATTTGAATTTAGTATAGAATTATCCAATTCATCTATTTGTTTGATATCAGCAATGTAGATTGATCTTCCGTGTGTGCCCACCACCAGGTCTCTATCTCTTTTTTGAATAACAAGATCGTGAACAGGTACATCGGGCATTCCATTAAAGAGTCCCATAAATGATATTCCACGATCTAAGGTAACATACAACCCATGGTCTGTTCCCACATAAATTATGTTTTCATTATTCGGATCTTCTTTTATAACATTAATTGGTTCGGCAGGCAGATTTGTACCAATTTTTTTCCAAGTATTTCCGTAATCATCAGATAAGTACAAATATGAATTAAAATCATCCCATCTGTATCCATTTAATGAGACATAAACTCTTTGAATATTATGTGCTGAAGCAATTATACGGCTTATGTACAAATTTTCAGGCAGCCCATTTGAAATATTATTCCAATTTACTCCTCCGTCCTTACTTAGGTAAACTAAACCATCATCGCTGCCGGTATAAAGCAATCCAAATTGTAAATCTGATTCATCAATTGTTGTAAGTGTTCCAAAAGGAACATCACCTTTTTTACCTCCCTTTGTTAAATCAGGTGAGATAACTTTATATTCATCGCCTTTATTAAAAGAACGATGTAATTTATTTGAGCCAATGTAAAATATATCAGGGTTGTGGCTAGATAAATGTATTGGAGTTTGCCAATTAAATCTAAAAGATTTCTCACCAAGTTCCGGCATTGGTTTTATGGGTTCAGTTTTACCGGTAAGTTTATTTACTCTATAATAATATCCAAATTGAAATCCAGTGTAAACAGTTTTGTTATCTGTTGTATCAATATTTACCTGCATACCGTCTCCTCCTAAAATAAATTTAAAAGGATATTGTCCGGATGAATACCAATTGTTGTTAGGTGTATTAGTGCTAGGACCATACCAAACTCCGTTATCCTGAAGTCCTCCATAAACATTGTATGGTTTATCATTATCAACAGCAACTGAATAAAATTGCCCAACAGCAGGTGTGTTTGCTTTAAACCAATGCTTGCCATCATCATAAGTGATATTTATACCACCATCATTACCAACAATTAAGTGTCCATCTTTATTAGGATCTAACCATAATGTGTGATAATCTCCATGAACATTATCATCATCAATTGTTGAAAAAGTTTTTCCACCATCATTAGAAGTTAGTGCAGGTACTCCTAAAATATAAATGTTTTTATCGTTGTTGTGGTTTACTCTTATTGCTCCAAAATAATAACCGTATGTATAGAACATATTATCTATATAATTTATATTTGTTTTAACCCAATTTATTCCTCCGTCATCTGAGCGATAAACTTCTGCACCGATTATAGGAGTATCAAATAGATTTTCATTAGCATCAGTCAAATAATCGACAAGGTCTTTTGGTTTTATTTTTCCTTCTTTTATTATATTAAAAATTTTTTCAGCATTATACTTTTCAGGAAAGCTATTATCGTCCAAAAAATCATTCAATTCATCTTCATCTAATTTTAAAAACTCTTCTACAGAAATTTTATTTAAAAGATCTTTTGTTACTGCAGGCATTTCCTTTTCTTCTTTCTTTATTCTATGCGCCTGATTGTCAACTACTGCAAATATTGTTTTAGGATTTTTATCATAAACTGCCAATCCAATCCTGCCCACCCCATTTCCTGTGGGGAATCCGCTTTGAGTAGTTGAAACTAAATTCCATGTATCCCCCCCGTTAGTACTTTTATAAATTCCAGAAGTTTTTCCGGATTCTTCAAAATTCCAGGCTCTTCTTGTTCTATACCACATTGCAGCAAATAAATTATTTGAATTACTCAAGTCTATAGCTAAATCGATAGCCCCTGTATTTTCATCCACAAATAAAGTTTGTTTCCAAGTTTTACCACCATCATTAGATTTATAAATTCCTCTTTCTTTATTTGGAGAATAAAGGTGACCTAAAACAGCCACCCAAATAATCTCCGGATTATTAGAGTTTAAAATTATTTTTCCAATATGGTGAGATTCTTCAAGCCCCATATATTGCCAGGTTTTACCTGTATCATTGCTTTTATAAATTCCAGTTCCTGAATAGGAAGAACGGCTTGAATTATTTTCACCTGTGCCAACCCATATTACTTCTCCGTGATTCCAATCAACGGCAATATCACCTAATGTCATTGATGCTTCTTTATCAAATAAAGGATTAAATGAAATTCCATTATCTGTTGTGAGCCAAAGTCCACCGGAAGCATAGGCAACATAAAATTTTGTAGGATCAGTTGGACAAACATCAATATCAACAACTCTTCCGCTCATTATAGTTGGACCCACTGATTTTAACTTTACATTTTTAAGTAAAGAATTGTTTTGCAATAATTGTCTTTGTTTAAAAGCTTCAAATCTTTCCGTTGCTTTTGTTGGGTAAGGAATGTTTTTTTGTGATAGAATAAATTGAGAAGCAAATAATATTACCACTATTAAAAACTTTTTCATTTAACCACCTTTTAATTTCTAATTAAAATGTTCTTTGTGCAAAAAAGGAATTAGAGCTGTAACAATAGCAGGAATATATAAATCTTTTCTTGTCATTTTTCCGTTGGTAAAATATCCTATAGCCCCCTTTTTTGTTTTGTATTCTTTATGTTTTGAATTTCATCCATTACATGTCCCAATTCTTTGCCTGATTTAATTTCTTTAATAACTTTTTCAGGTAATTCAAAATGAGCAGATGTTCCAAATCCTTTTTTTCCTTTTGAATTCATTACGCAAACAGCGCCGTATGCAAACCATCTGTTAAAATTATAAGATATACCGCCCTCTATTCCAATAAAATAGTCAGCATTTAGTTTTTGTTGTTCGTTTATTTTTTTTAATTCAAAAGTTCTGTTTTGAGCACCAAAAAATGTTTCATCATTAAAGGGTTGGTTTGGGACTTTTGAATCTACTTCAAATCCAAGAGTTTCAATATTTTTAAAATACTTTTTAAATGCTTCACTTACAGCTTCTATTTTTACAGGATTTTTAGAGCCAACAAGTACAATCATAATATAAATAACCAAACAAATTTTAATAAAACTGTGAAATCTTTTGACTTTAATTTATCAACTGTTGAAAGTAAATGATTTACTACAAAATAAAAATTGCTTCCAACAGACGGTTCCCATTTAACTCTGTAGTTCATATTAAGTTCATTTAATTCGTTATTCCATTGAGTAAAAATGGATGAGTTTACTTTTGTAGAAAAATCATAAACAACTCTTGCTGTATATTCATTTGTAGTAAACTCAGAATTGTTCAAACTTATTATATTTTTTCTAATATCACCAATAGCAGCAAGATGTGAATTTGGATTCCAAGTAAGTGAGCCTGAATAATTTTTAATTGTTCCATTGTAAAAATCACCCAATTCTGCACTTACTCTTCCAAAAAATTCTCTTGTCCTTGTTGTATTTAAAGTCGCCTCAAAAGTTGTAAACCAATATCTTCCATTTCTTATAAAATTGTTATCAAATAATTCAAAATCTTCTTCAACAAGATCAAACTTTCTATTTATTTGAAAGGAAAATTCATCCCCCATTACAGTTGTAAATCCTATTGGTTGAATAGAAATATCAGCTGATAAAAGCGTGTTGTCTTTATCAAATTCAAAATCCGTATTAATAGGTTCAAATTGAAGTTTTTTAATGCTTCCAAAATCAACTCTGGGAGATATTTCCAAATTATAACTTGCTGATTGAATAGCGTTTCTTGAAATAAAACCAATACCAGGATTAAATTTTTGTTGTATAAAACCATAAGAAAAAAATTGATCTATTAAATCATTCGGATAATCAACAAATACTCTTCCCGCCCAAGAGTTTTTTCCTCCATGTTTTTCATCTGTCTTTGCAATTCGTAACCCAAATGATAAATTTTTATCATCTAAAAATTTATTTGTTGATAAAAACACATCAGCACCTATAGTCCTGTTAAAATCATTAGAGGATAATTTGTTTGATAAAAATACTCCGGCGTAGGATTGTTCAAAAATATCGAACTTAACTCTTGCAATACCATAATTGGTAGAAGGATCATCTTTCTCTTCAGCAGTCTGCATATCCAATAAACCTAATTCCATATTGTCAGTTCTACCTACTATTTTAGCTCCTGCTATAATTGAGATTTCATTTTCGTTGCTTATTCCAATTCTTCTACTGTAAAATAAATTATTCACACCTCCAAAGTCAAAACTAAATATATTGGCTCCTTCTAAAAAAAATTCTCTTTGTTCAGGGAAAAAAAAAGGAAAACGAGATAAATTTATTACAGCCACATCAGATTCAACTTGAGCAAAATCTGTATTAAAAGTTAAGTCTAAAGAGAGAGATTGAGTTAAACCATATTTAACATCTAGACCTACTTTATGCAAAGTAGATTTGTCAGTCTCGCTATTTTCTAGTCCTGCAGTTGCAAACGGTTTTAAATAAATTGGATTACCTCTTTGTATTCCTTTTATACCAATAAGCTCACCTTGTTTTGAAAGATAAAAAAAAGGGTTATTCTTGCTGACTGTAGCCCACCTCATTGTTTCACCTGTTCTTGCAACAGTTCTTTGAAATTCTATTCCCCAGGTTTGAGCATCTTTATTGTAAAATTTAAATGTAGAAAATGGGTAAACTAATTCAGCACTCCAGCCACTATCAACAATAGCAGATCTTACATCCCATATACCATTCCATTGTTCGTTAAAGCCACTAATATCATCCCCATTTATCAAAGCATCATCCCTCATACCTAAAGGATTTGTTCCAAACCAATAACCACTTCTTTTATCGTTAAAGGTATCAAATATTAATGATATGTTGTCATCTGCTCCCCAAGCTCCATCTAATTTAAGTGCGCGGGCAACTATTTTATTTGGCTCATTATCATAACACATAAATGATACATAAATATTATCTTCATCATACAATATTCTAACTGTTGTTTTTTTGGTTGCTGGGTTTCCTGCAACAGGTTCTTGCTGAAGAAAATCAGAAATAGGAATTGCGCTGTTCCAAACGGAATCATTTAGTAAGCCGTCCAATACAGGAGGAGTTAATGTTTTTACTGCGTAAACTTTTTTAGTTTGAGTATAGCTATTTATTGATAGAAATAAAAAAAGAATGGATAAAATTTTTGTCGATTTAAAAAAGAAATATCTCACAACAATAAGTAATAGTATTAAAAAATATTGTCGTAAAATATATAATTTTGATTAAAATAATTATATAATTATGATAAGTTATTTTAAGCTACATAATTAATCTTCTATTTTTACACCACGCCAAAAAGCTATATGTCCCTTTATATTTTTAGCCGCATCTGAAGGTTTGTCATAAAACCAAGCTGCATTTTTGTTTACCTGACCATCTACAACAACATTGTAGTAGCTTGCAGTACCTTTCCATGGACATACTGTATGCATTGTACTGTTAGTTAAATATTCTTTTTTTACAGATTCAACAGGAAAATAAATATTTCTTTCCACAATTTCATAGTTGTTGCTTTCAGCTATAACTTTACCGTTCCAAATTGCTTTTGCCATTTAAGCTTCCTTATTTTTATGTAAATTAGATAATTAGATTAATTAAATATGTCGTTTATTTAACTAATATAAGATTTATCTCTTTGGTCGGTAAATGTGTGTGCTTTGCCCAAAGAAAACTTCTGCAGCTTCCATAATAGTTTCAGAAAGAGTTGGATGAGGATGTATTGTAAGTTTAAGATCTGTTAGATTTGCCCCCATTTCAATTGCCAATACTCCTTCGGCTATAAGTTCTCCTGCACCAGACCCACAAATACCAATTCCAAGTAATCTTTCTGTATCAGGGTCAACAATTAATTTTGTTATTCCATCTTTTCTGTCCAAAGTAGCTGCTCTTCCTGATGCTGCCCAAGGAAATTTTACTACCGTATGATTTATCTTTTGCTCTCTTGCTTGATTCTCTGTTATACCTGCCCATGCAATTTCCGGATCAGTAAAAACAACTGCCGGAATTCCCAGTGGTTCAAAGGCAACTTTATGGCCTGCAATTACTTCGGCAGCAACTCTGCCTTCGTGTGAAGCTTTGTGGGCAAGCATTGGTTCCCCAGCTATATCGCCAATTGCAAAAATATTTTTATCAGTTGTTCGTGTTTGTTTGTCGGTAACTATCCAGCCTCTTTCATTTATTTTTATGTTAGTGTTTTCCAATCCTAATCCTGATGTATCCGGTTTTCTCCCGATAGACATGAGTACATAATCATAAACTTCTTCAATTGTCTTTCCGTCCTGGTCTTGTATTTTAACACTCACACCATTTTTTACTTCTTTCATCTCAACAACTTTTGAGTTGAGCATTACTTTTTCATACTTCTCTTTAATCTTTTTTGCCAGATAATTTACAAGGTCCCTGTCAGCGCCGGGGAGTAAACCGGAGGTCATTTCAACTACTGATACTTTGCTGCCCAATGCCTGGTAAACCGATCCCAACTCAAGTCCGATATAACCACCGCCAATTACTAGTAAACTTTTTGGAATTTCAGGAAGATCTAAAGCAGTTGTGGAATTTAGGACTCTATCACTTTTAATATTTAAAGAAGGAATTGTTGTAATGACTGAACCAATGGCAATAATAGCATTTTCAAATTCAAGTTCTTCTGTGCCGCCTCCTGTTTTTTCGATTATTAATTTTGAAGAGCTTGCGAAACTTGCCTTGCCCTGGATGAAATTTATCTTTCTTTGTTTACCAACAAGGCCGACACCGCTTGTAAGTTTTTCAACAACGTTGTTTTTCCAATTTCTTAATTTATCAAGATCAATTTTTGGTTTTGCAAATTCGATTCCCCAGTTTTTTGCATCTTCAGTTTCGTTTAAAAGTTTTGCAACATGAAGCAAGGCTTTAGAAGGAATACATCCTCTATATAAACAAACTCCGCCGGGATTTTTATCAAGATTTACAAGCGTTACCTGCATTCCTAAATCGGAAGCCAGATAAGCTGCCGCATATCCACCGGGCCCGCCGCCAACTACTACTAATTGAGTTCTAAATGACATAATATAAACCGGTTTTAGTAATTTGAAAAGACAGTATAAAAATAAGAAAAATGGAAATAAGTTATAGACTTTTCAGTAACTTTTTAGCAACAATAATTTTAAATTGTACAGTAATGAAGAAAACTGTTGAAAATGGTTTGAGAAGTAATGAAAAGTTGCCTCGCTTATGAATTAATTATAATTTGTACTGAAAAATAATGAAATGATAACGCAGATAAGAAATACCGGGGTTTTTGTAATTGATTAAACAATAATTACATAAATATGAAAAAATCAAAATTCAGAAATAAAGAAAACTGGTTCGTTTGTTATTTGGATATTTTAAGAGTGAATTATAGTATACGAACAAAGTTGAATTAGAATCATGAAAAAAATATTATTTGCTTCAATATTTTTTATCCTGACGACATTAATTTGTCACATTGCTAATTGCGGATATTTCTGTAGACAAATACTAATCGGTGATGACAAAGCATTACTAGCAATGGCATCATCTCTAATAACCGTATGGGGAATTGTTGTTGGATTTAGTATCACAGCAATTGGTGCAACTATTCAAATTTCAAAATTACCTATAGATTGGAAATTTAACTTATTGAAAGATCATATAGGGATAGCTTTATGGCCTTTTTTTGCTATGATATTAATTAGTGGTGTGGCTCCTTTCGTAGTGTTGTTTAGTATAGAATCTCAGGGCCCGATAGTTTCATCACCTGTAACAGGTTGGGTTACACTGGGATTCTTTCTTCAAATTTTACTAATTATTTCAGCAATATCTGCAGCTAAAAAAGTTTATGAAAATCTATCTTTAAGTAAAGCCATTCACGAGATGTTAAAAAATTTTGATTTAAGAAAACTTAATGGATTAATAAAGTTACACAAAGAATCTTATCTGGATGACTATGATAAAAGAAGACAATTAGGATTCTTGCCTTTATCTTCATTTACTGATATTATTAGAAAAAAAGAAATACAATACCATGATGAATTAAGTACCGTCTTTACTACGCTGTTTAGAGAAACAATACCATTTAATTTTGAGTCCGGAATGAGAGAAGTTTCTAATTGGCTTTTAAAAAAAATCTAAATGAATTTGATGGTTATTTACAGTATCGTTTAGTACCATTAATAGTTAATACAATTCGGGTTTCAAATAACAACCCCGTGATTTTTAAAACAAGGCTTTATTATTTTGCAGTACTAATAGTAGAATTACAAAACCGAGGTGCCTCATTAACGGCTTCTAACTCTGCAAATCATATATTTGATCTAATTTTGGAATATGGACATTCGAATACTATTTCAGAAGCAATACAAGAAGGAAAGAATGCATTAGAATTATTACTGAGAAATGACATTAAGCATAGAAATCATAATTCGATATTTATATCTAATTTAATAAGAATTACACTACCACTAGTAAATGACGGCAAGGAAGGTTTATCGCTAATTAGCAATATCATTATGGAATGGTACAGAAATTATATCAATGAAGTTTTAATCAAAGATTGGGGAAATAACAAATATAGACTGGACTTATACTTAGAATATTTTGAAACGATTTTTATTGAAGTAGAGAAAAAATATCATATTCAATTAGCAATCTCTGATGAAATAATTCAAGATGATTTGAGATTATGGGTTCTTATTTTACTTAGGAGACTTCAAGAAAAGTTTACCGATGTATTATTAAATAAAAATTTAGATAGTAATAAATTAAAAGAGGCAAAAGAAGATTTTGATTTATTTGATGGTTTTATTGAAAAATTAGAAAAAATCAGGGCATTCCCAAAACAAATTGAATCTTATAAGAAAGATAAATATCTGGACAATCCTTTTTTTACAAATATTAACAGATGAAAACTCAAAAAATATTTTCAAAAGAAATGATCAAAGATTGGTCTTTGTATGAGCAGCAATTAAAGAATTATCCAACTGTATCTCAAATGTTTGGAAGTATATTAGAAAAATGGGTCTCAGCTTTAGACAACCCTTTCTCAATTCTTTGGTTTAGACAATTATTTGAAAATAAACTTGATTACCTTGATAACCTTCTAACTTCACTGCACGAAAAAAATACTTCTATTATTAACGATAAAATTGTTAAAGAATTGATTAATGAAAAATCTATAAAAGAAGAAAATTTAATAGATAAAGTTGTTTCACTAAATGGCGAATTATTAACCTACAAATATTTAACGGACAAATTTTCTAAAGTTGAACCTTTAGAAAGCTATGGTGATTTTGTTTGCAACGATGCAATTATTGTTTCAGTTAAATCGAAAACCATTGCAGATTATAATTGTTTTCTAATTGGTGAATATATTCACGGACTTCTCTATTTAAAAGATTATGCTTTATTAAAAAATTATGAATTTTTTATTGAAGAAATTGATGGAATAAGTTATAGTTTTAGAAAAAAAATATTAAAATTTATTAAAAATGACTTTGTAAAATTGATAAACGGGTTACCCGAGCCAATGAATGAATATGATTATAAATCATTAATAAAATGTTATAATTATGATGGTCCTTTGACTGTTACTGCTGACAAGTTCATTTGCAATAATCAAAAAAAAATGGAGTTTATTCTTACTTATCAAAACAAAACCCTCAAAATGAAATTACAGTACAAACTTGATGATAGAATAAACAATATTAATGGAGTAAAAGTTTATTATCCTGATGAAGAAAAGTATATTTTAGCAAATATAGAAAGTTCAATTGATGATTGGTTAACAGAGTTTGATAGTAAATCGCAAAAAGATAATCAGAAAACATTCTGGGGCTGGATAAACATCCCAGTAACTTATCTGCATGAAAATGGTTTCCTTGCAGATAAAGAAAAAGTTAAAAAAGAACTTGAGCAAAAGTATATAAAAAAAACTACAAAATTATTTTTTGTTTTTATCCGTATGTCTGCTTTAAAATGAAAGATCCATTTTTTTTGAGTTTAATTAGAGAAGAATTATGCCAGAACAAAAACAAAGTTTAATTGAACTATTGCCAAAGATTGTTGCTGAAGGTAAGCGCGAAGCGGAACAGATTTTAGAAAAGCTTGCACAGCCAACACGAATAACTTTGCAAACAAATGAATTGGTTTTACCGGCAAAAGACATTAGCGGACTTTGGAAAGGTAAAACACCGCAGATACCAAATTCAATCAGTCATTCTGAATCCGCTTTAGCGGGTGAAGAATCTCTGCTCCAAGAATTAGGAGATTCTTTGGTCACTTCGCTCTCTTATAATTTGTGGCTTAACCGGCTTATTTATGGCGATAATCTTTTAGCGATGCAAGCATTACTTGCCGGTGATGAAAAAAGCGGCTTGCCTTCTATGCGCGGTAAGATTGATTTAATGTATAATGACCCGCCGTTTGACAGCAAAGCAGATTACAGAACTAAAGTAACTTTACCAAACTGCGATGTGGAACAAAAGTCAACTGTTATTGAACAGTTTGCGTATAGTGATACTTGGAAAGACGGAACTGCCAGCTATCTGAAAATGCTATATCCGCGCCTAGTTTTGATGCGTGAATTGTTGAGCGAGCAAGGAAGTATTTATGTGCATATTGATTGGCACATAGGACATTATGTAAAAGTAATTATGGATGAAATATTTGGAAAAGAAAACTTTAGAAACGAAATAAGTTGGAAAAGATCCGCAATTGCATCCAATGTTGAAAAACAATGGCGGAATAGTCACGACATAATATTTCTTTATACGAAAACGAAAAAAGCAATTTTTAATCCTCAGTTTGGGGCTTATTCAGAATCATCAGAAAAGCATTACAATAAACAAGATGAAAAGGGAAGGTTTAGAACGGTTCCATTAATGGCTTCTGGGAGAACAAATGGTGTATCGGGACAAGCGTGGCGCGGGGTTGATGTCAGCAATCGTGGTAAGCAAGGAATGCATTGGTTAAAAAACCCAAGCGAATTAGAACGACTTGATTCTGCCGGGGTGATTTATTGGAATAGTAACGGAGTTCCAGAATTAAAATATTATACGACTGAAGCTAAGGGCGTATACATCTCTGATTTCTGGGATGACATTGCACCCATTAATTCTATGGCGAAAGAGTATGTAGGATATGGAACTCAAAAACCAGAACCTTTAATAGAAAGAATGCTTGCTGCTTCATCAAATGAAAATTCGATTGTTGCGGATTTCTTTGGTGGCTCGGGCACAACCGGTGCAGTTGCTGAAAGACTTGGTAGAAAGTGGATAATGAGCGATCTTGGCAAACCGGCTTGTATGATAATTAGGAAAAGATTAATTGACCAAAACGCACAACCATTTTTCTACCATTCAATAGGAGATTACCAAAAAGAACAATTTAGCAAGAGTGAGTTCAAAACAATTGGTTCTCTTGCGCAAGTTGTATTGCAATTATACGGCGCAATGCCGTTTACACAAAAAGAAGCACCGCCAAATGTTGGCTATATTAAACAGAGCAGAACATTAGTTGTTGTTGATTCACCAAATAAACTTACCGGCTTCAACACAATAAAAAAAGCCCAACAATGGCGAGCTCAATTTATGGGTGGATGGCAAAAAGTAATTGTTCTTGGTTGGAATTTTGAGACAAACATAGGGCAAGTAATTTCTTCTTTGAACGATGAAAACCTTGAAGTGCTTGTAATACCGGCAGACTTGCTTGATAGATTGAAAACAAAAACATCATATCAGCAATTAATAAAAAGCGGAAAGATTCGTTTTTCTTCACTGCAATACTTAACAATAAAACCGATACAAGTAAAAAGTATAAAGGTAAAATTGGAAAGTGGAATTGAAGAGAAGGAAGAATTAACTATTAAACTTGATAATTATGTTTTGCTTTCTCCGGATGCACTGCCTTTAAGTGAGGAAGATAAAGCGAAACTGCAAAAGATTGCTGCAACTGATCCGCTTGCATTAATTGAGTATTGGAGTGTTGACCCGGACTACGACGGCGAAGTATTTAGAAGCCGCTGGCAAGATTACAGAGAAAATACGGAGAACGATGCCGATCCGTTGCGAGTTGTAACGGAAGCGGTAATTGAAACGCCAAAGAAAGAGAAAAGAAAAGTCTGTGTAAAAGCGGTTGATGTATTTGGATTTGAAAGCGCAGTAGTAGAAGAGGTTGGGAATTAGAAACCGATGAATCGGTTTAGGAGTATGTTTGTATTGAAGCACCCACAGATAAATCTGTGGGTTAAAAATAAAGTTATGATGGATTCGATAAATTCGTATTCGAAAAATTTATATGTGAAATAAGATTAAGTAACCCACGAATTTATTCGTGGGTATTGAAATAATAATCAAAATAAAAAACCGTTTCAACGGTTTAACGTAAAGAAAAAAATTATGTCACACTCGCTAACAAAAATATGGCTGCATGGTGTTTTTGGCACAAAAGATAGAATGCCGCTAATAACAGAAAACCACGAAAAAGAATTGCACAACCATATAAAGGAACATTTAGAAAAAGATTTTGAATGTAGCGTAAGAATTATAAATGGAACGAAAGATCATATTCACATTCTTTTTTTATTAAATCAGAAATATTCTGTTCAAGAAATTTTTAAAAACGTTAAAGGTGAATCATCCCATTGGGTAAATCAGCAGAATCATCTTAAAGAAAAATTCAGCTGGCAAACCGGTTATGGCGCTTTTTCTGTTAGCGAATCAATGGTTAAAGAAGTTGAAAAATATATACTAACCCAAAAAGAGCATCATAAAAAAATAACTTTTTCAGAAGAAGTTGCCCTTTTTATTAAGAAATATGATCTTCAAATAAAAGAAGAAATTAAGGGAGTTGATTAAGATGACTCAGAATAAAGCACATCTTTTTTTATCAGTTAAACAGCTTATTGATCAAGCTAAAAACTTTGTTGTTCAGAATGTAAATACAACTCTTGTTTTTACAAATTATCATATCGGTAAAATGATAGTGGAAGATGAACAGCAAGGGAAAAAGCGTGCTGTATATGCCGAAAAGACTTTAAAGAATTTATCAAATAGATTGACGAAAGAATTTGGAAGCGGATATTCGGAAGATAATCTGAATAGGATGAGAAATTTTTATCTTTTATTTAATACACGAATTTCCGCGACAGTGTTGCGGAAATCTGAAATAGTGCAGGCACCGTCTGCACAATTGGGAAAATACGAGACAGCGTCGCGTAAATCAGAAGTAATTCAAAACAAGAACGATGCTCAGTTAGTAAAATGGCAGACAGTGTTTGCCAAATTTCATTTGCACTTTCCGCTTAGCTGGTCTCATTATTCATTTTTTCTAAGAATTGAAAATGAAGACGAAAGAAATTTTTATGAAATAGAAACAGCAAACAATAACTGGTCTGTTCGAGAGCTTCAACGGCAATACAACTCTTCTCTTTATGAACGGCTTTCCTTGAGCAAAAATAAAAAAACGGTTAAGGCGCTAAGTAAAAAAGGGCAGATAATATCCAGACCGATAGATATGCTTAAAGAACCTTATGTGTTGGAATTTCTTGACTTGAAAGAAGAAACAGTTTATAGTGAAAGTCAATTGGAGACGGCCATAATAGACCGGCTTGAAAAATTTCTTTTAGAATTAGGGAAGGGATTCCTCTTTAAAAGCAGACAAGAAAGAATCACTTTAAACGGTAAAAACTTTTATATTGATTTAGTCTTCTATAACCGACTTTTAAAATGCTTCGTTTTGATCGATTTGAAGATAGGAGAATTAACCCACCAGGATATTGGGCAAATGAAAATGTATGTCAATTTTTACGACCGTGAAGTTAAAAACAAAAATGAAAATAAAACCGTTGGCATTGTGCTCTGTAAAGAAACCAACAAAGCGGTAATTGAATACACATTACCAAAAGACAATAAACATATTTTTGCGCGTGAGTATAAACTTATTCTGCCAAGTAAAAAACAATTACAAAAAATATTGGAACAATAGAACTTTATGGCAACACCTACAAACATAGGCACAAGAGAATTACCATTAAAGTTTGCAGCTAAGGTTTCTGACTGTGCAAATACTGAATTCAATAATTTTCAATTTGCTGCCGCAACACCAATTACAAATGAGCTACTAAGGTTTTGGTTCTCTGATGCATTTAGTGAATTGAGGGAGTTTAATTTTCATTTAGGACAGAAGCAGGCAATACTTAATACTATTTATATGCATGAAATTCTTAAAATAAATAATGTAACTGATATGTATGCGGCGTGTTGGAAAGATACGCTTGATGATGAAGGATTCTTGTTTGAATTGCAAAAGCCAAAGTATCTGCATCCTAAATATTGTATGAAGATGGCGACGGGAACAGGTAAAACTTGGGTGATGCACGCACTATTGATTTGGCAATATCTGAACGCAAAATATGAAGAGACAAAAAGCGGCAGATACACTAAAAACTTTTTGCTTGTTGCACCCGGATTGATTGTTTATGAAAGGTTACTTGATGCTTACTTAGGAAAACAGAGAGAAAGTGGAACTAGAGATTTTTCAACTTCGGATATGAAAATATTTGAGAAACTTTTTATACCAGAAAGTTTTAGAGAAGAAATATTCGGATTTGTTCAAAGTTCTATTTGCCCAAGAGAAGATATCGGACGGAAAGTAACTGCCGATGGAATGATTGCAATTACCAATTGGCATTTATTAGCAGGAAGTGAAGAAGAAGAAAACGAAGAAGAACCAAGTTTGCTGGAGAATGTGCCGAAGAATATTAATGAACTTCTCCCTATTTCTCCAGGAACAAGTGCAGGACATAGTTTGGAATCTTTAGATAACAATTTTCTTGCCGGAGCTGAATTAGAATTCTTAGCCTCAATAAATGATTTAGCTGTATTTAATGATGAGGCGCATCATATACACGAAAACAAAACTTACGGTGAAATAAAAGAAGTTGAGTGGCAAAAAAGCTTGAATTATATCTCACAACCAAAAGGAACTAAGTTTATTCAAATAGATTTTTCTGCTACACCTTACGATGTTACCGGAAGCGGACAGAAAAGGACAAAACATTATTTCCCCCATACTATTATTAATTTTGATCTTGCTTCTGCAATAAGAAACGGTTTGGTAAAAACAATTGCACTTGATAAGAGAAAAGAAATTACTGCAATGGAATTGGACTTCAAAGCAGAGCGTGAAGGAAATAAACCGGTTAGTCTTTCTGAAGGACAGCGGGTAATGTTAAGAGCCGGTTTAACAAAGTTAAAACTGCTGGAAAGTGAATTCATAAAAATAAAAGCTGAAAAACATCCAAAGATGTTTGTGATTTGTGAAGACACGAGCGTTTCACCTTTGGTAACGCAATTTTTACTTCAAGAAGGACTTGGCGAAGAAGATGTAATGCAAATTGATTCGGATCGTAAAGGAAATATCCCGGCAAAAGAATGGTTTCAAATAAAGCAAAGGTTATTTAATGTAGATAAACATATACAACCGAAAGTAATTGTTTCCGTTCTGATGTTAAGAGAAGGATTTGATGTAAATAATATTTGCGTGATTGTTCCATTGCGTTCAGCACAAGCTCCAATACTATTAGAGCAAACGATTGGACGCGGATTAAGATTAATGTGGCGTGAGCCGGAATTTCAGGATAGCAAAGATGAAAACAGAAGAAAATTACTTACTGAGAAGAAAGAGCCGGATAACTTGATGGACATACTCCATATAGTAGAGCATCCAAAGTTTGTTGAATTCTATGATGAGTTGATGAAGGAAAATCTGGCTGGAACAATAGAAGGAACAGGAGGCGGAGTTACCGGCGATATAATTACTGTTGGATTAAAAGATGATTATAAAAAATATGATTTGTATTGGCCGACAATTGTGAGAGATAGCGAAGAAGAGTTAAAGGAAGTCTTGCTAGATGTTGAAAAGATAATACCGTTTACCACATATCGCATAGAGCAGTTAGAAAAGTTTATTAACCGTGAAGGAGATGTTTTCTTTTCTGAAGAAATGACAGTTAAGACAAGATTTGGCGAATATATTGTTAAGGGCGATTTGTTTGATGCTAAAAGCTATAACGAATATCTTTCCAAAGTTGTAAATGTGATTACGAATGCAGTTGTAAATATTGGATTACGAAAGCAAAAAGCGTTTCCATTTTTACAAGTGAACAAAGCAGAATTAGTAAGGGCGATTGATATTTTTATTAGGCATAAGCTGTTTTCTCAGGATTTTGATCCATTGGTGAATAATAATTGGAAGTTACTTTTGATTGCTAAATCAGGCATCATAGACCACATGATGAAAGAACTTGGTGAGGCAATATATAACGCACAACAAAATATTACTGCTACCGAAGCTGTAGTAATTAAAAACTATTTCTCTGAAGTAGAAATGTTAAGAATGAGAGAGAAATATTGTTTGCCGTTGGTGAAAACAATTT
>Ga0100380_10002942_pt1 | contig 18181 bp, 23 predicted proteins | sample CryGeymeta201504_FD_80417 | JGI IMG/M metagenome (GOLD analysis project Ga0100380, IMG submission 80417) | Groundwater microbial communities from Crystal Geyser aquifers in Utah, USA - Crystal Geyser metaG 2015-04 | ecosystem: Environmental > Aquatic > Deep subsurface > Groundwater | place... | reverse complement strand
TGCGCAACGTGAAATTGATAAATTGGAACTGTTTGATCTTGTTGCTATGCAAAAACTTTGAAGGCAATTCCATCGCATTTCCATCCTTGTTGTGATGGCTTCATGGATGTGCTGAAGTGAAATCTCCAACCTCCGTAAGTATCATTCTGATCATAGTGAAATTGATAGAGAGGTACAGCATTTGGATTGTCCTATTTGGGTACATGAAAAGCAATCCCATCAAAGATCCATCCCTCACCTAGCATCGGGTTAGGGGAGAAGGTGAATCTCCATCCACTTTTGTCTTTCTGGACTGCATGATAGCGGTAGATGGGTGTAGTCATTCGGATCAAATAATGTTTATACTTACAAGTATTATTGATATTGAATTTACGATAAGTAAAGCTAAATGCATCAATTAAAAAGCATCACCTGAGACAAATCGACTCTGTGTTCAGGTTGGACTTGTCCTTGCTTTCCTTCTCCTTCTTGGGGAAAATGTTCCAGAAACGAAGAGTCTCGTCACCTGCACCTGTCACTATTGTAGTGCCCTCGGGATTCATGGCTAAATACAAGACTCTGTATGTATGGCCAGTAAGAGTCTCAATTTTCTACATATGAGGCATTTTCCAGATGTTGATCTCGTTGAGAGAATATCCATGAGTGCTCACAAGCTCATTGACGGTCTTTGAAAACATCAAATTGCAGACTTGAGATCCCACATTAATACATTTTGTCTCTTCTCCTTGAATGGAATTCCAAAAACGGATGGTTCTGTCAGCAGTTCCTCCACCAGAAACCAACAGACCGTGCTGATGAGGAGACCAAGCCAATGCTTTCACCGCTGCTGTGTGTCTTAACAAGCTGAAGACCGGACTTCCAGAATGAACGCTCCAAATATTGAGTCTGTTGTCATTACCTCCTGAGGCTAGTTGCTGTTGATCGAAGGACCATTTAAGTCCGCAGACTTCTTGTTTGTGACCTACCATTTTCTGAACGTAGTCATCCTTCATTCTGATGTCCCGGACAAGAATATTTTTATCTCTGGAGCCACTAGCGTAAACATTGTTGGAATTCCAAGCAATGGCGCCAACTCTGGCTGTGTGTCCTCTAGAAGTCATGATTTTCCTTTGTCTGATACAATCCCACAGCTGGACCTCTCCCATGTGAGTACCAACTCCCAACACGTTTGATGATGGGCTTGAGGAAACACCTGTCACCAGATCGCTTGAGGACAGTTCAACCAATCTGACCACCTTCGAATTGCCGGCATTCCACAAATAGACGCTGTTACTTAGTCCGACGGCCAGTAAATTAGAAGAAGACCAGTCGATGAGGTTCAGATAGAAGTCGTCATAAAGTGCTGGAGCGTCCAGCACTTTCGTGGGAACTTTGTTAATTTTTCTATCCTTATTTTTTTTGCTGGAGAGACACTCATCAGGGAACTGTAGCAACCCTTTAGAGAAAAGATGCTTATAGTCACTCTCAGAATGATTTTCGTCTTTGTAGCTGGATAAAGAGATATGTACTTGAATCTTAGGAAGTTCTCGTTGGAAAAGGTTTCAATGCCCTGTTCTCTAAATAGGTTGCCTTAACCAAGGACTCCCATCTTGTAGACATCTTTGACTGTCATGCCTCGTTTTTATGATCTTTTGGCTGTTTCGTCCTCATTCTCCTCGTCTTCCATCCACTCAAGGTGGTCATTGAAGAGGTCTTTGGCAGAGCAAGGGGTCTTGCGGATAGGGAAAAAACGGTCGGCGATGTATTTCATCGACTTATCTTTTCTCTCCTCGGTACCGGAAATGGATATTTGCTGGGGAGAGTAGATGTTTTTGTTGGAGAGAGCCTGAGGAGGCTCCTCGATGGAACAGTTCGAGTAGGGAGCTTCAACCTCCATGGTTTAGAGGTGATTATCAAGATTGCTGCATAACTCCATGGGTCTTTTTAATGGAAGAATTTTCTAATATTAAGCAAGCATTCAAAAGTCAAATTTATACTACATTTGAATCTATAGCCTATACCCACATAATATTACTCAATATGACCACTCCCAACCACACACTATCATTAATCACCATCCTCCTAATTACCTCAGCCACAGCCTTCAGATTCTCCCTTACAAAAGATGAGCCCTCTCTGTGGCTGACCTTCGACGTGAAGGGTAAACAAACATTTAGCGCTGTTTCATCAGGATAGTAAAACCATGATATCGTGATTCTAATTGAGTACAAACAAAACCAGAGACCCGATGCCCAGCTATTACTCAACAAGACTGCAAATGACGTCTAATTTACCAATGACTATCAATAAGGCATCATCAATGTAACTATGATTTCGTCAACTGGTGAGGATAGAAATGTCAGTTTTGATTTTTACAGTGAAGATGATCCACTAGTCAAGATGATAGACAAAAAAGATATCAAATATGTGGAAGAAGTGTTGGTTGGAGTATTCAAAGGACTTGTCGATATATCCAGAAATCAACAGTATCACATCTAAAGAGATGAGTCTCATAAAAATACTTTAGAACAGTCAGAAAGCAGCATCAAATGGACAGGAATCATCAAAATTTGTTTCCTGCTATCGTCAGCACTCATTCAACTGTGGATCATGAAGGGATTTTTCAAAAATAATCATCCCTATCAACCTGTCGAAATGGCTTGATCATGTTTAGCCTTTGAATTATAATTTGCAGTATTTATGGAGCTTATTGCATTGGCTTTAGCCTTAATTATTAGGTATCGAAACCTTTAATGATTGAGGTTTGATAGTCGTTAGATTAAAAAGTAGGAGTTAATAATAACTAATCAATTCAAAAATGTCTCGCACTAAGGGAGGATCCACAGCTCGAGATGATCCTCACAACAAGGCGACTAAACGCAACAAAGAAAATCCGGTCTCAGATACAGTTTTCCTCATTCAAAACGAGAATGATGTCCTGCGCATGAAGTACACCATATGCTACTTAGAAACACATAGCTCAACAACAAGATAAAGGAACTAAAACTGCAACTACAAATGTATACTGATAGCATTGTACTTTGTGAGAAGGATATTGAAAATGTTAGAAATCAGATCTCAGGTAGTGAGTATAAGGAGGATTTGAAGATTGAAGCAGAAAAGAAGCTGCTAACCGACAAGTTGATGATTCTCAAGACTAACGAATAAATCCTGCTTAGAAAAATTCATGAAGCAAGAGAGGCCACCATTTTTGAAGAAGAAAAAGTGGCAGCTATTCAACATGATCGGAAAGGGATTGAAGTTGATATTCTCAGTCTCAGAGCTCAGAATGAAGGGACCAAAATAGTCCTACAAAACTTAGAAGAATAAAATGAAAAGCTAAGAGCAGAAAACGAAAAGCTAATCAGCAAGAGGAAAGTGTTCGAACCTAAAGAGCAATAAATTTCCATTGAAATTGAATAAAGAATCAGATATATTAAAAATCAACAACAACTTCTTCGAACATTAAAAAAATCCTAAACTGTCAAGCTCATATTTTCTGCTTTAAGCCTGATTCAACAAAACAAGCTTCGAAGTCATTTTTCAAGAGTAAACAGATACAGTTTATTGAGAAAATATGCACACAAAAAGATAGTTCAGGTGTCATTGATTCGGAAAAAATATACAACCTACATAAAGAACTATATTATGGGGCAGCTGAGAAGCACATTCAGACCTTTGGAGGAACAGGAGACAGCCAAAAGAATAATAGCATAAACCCATAAGAGAAGAATCAAAGCTTTCATCTGGAGAAAGTGGAGGACATAAACTAAAAATGCTTAATTTAATACAACTCGAAAATTCTAATTTCAAAACACCCTATAAAAAATATCTTAATCTTTGACAAAATCCAACATTTTTTCCAGCTTCAACTTGCTCAAATACTTCCAGAATAATCCTTTCCATCAAAAGTCTACACTAGTCATTGATGGAATTTGGAGAAATTTTACAAATAGATGCAAAGTTCAATTCTTTAGTGCTCTAAGACAGGCTGAGCATAAATATACAATCGACAAAGAAATTGAATCCAGCTCAAAAGACCAGAGCCAATTGATGGTGATGAGCTTATACTTTAGTGCCTGGGCCAAGAGAACAAAAGCTGAAAATATAAATAACTTGAGCATCAAGCGAAGAGTATATATTTATCTATTCAGTATTTCAAAGAGCTAAGAAAATTACCTGCGATCAAGAGGAGAAGACTATTAGGATAAGCTTTGAATAAAATCAATTCAAAAATCAACTAAAAAGATATCATCTCTCAGAAATTCTTTGAGCTGAAGAAAGAAACGTACGTTTGATTTTATCTAGAGCCACATCAAAAATATAAGGGCTTGAGTAGTAATAAGCGATCATTCAATAAAAAATCGAAGACATTAGACAATAAGTTTAGGAAATGCACTCAGACAAAAAAACTCTCTATCAATAGTTGGCCCTCATTAAGATATCCAAATATCTCAAGACAAAGGTTCAGAAAGCTTTTGATATTTGGCGTTTACGAAAACAGCAAAGCAAGGTGCTTTTGACAATTATCAACATGGTTGAAAGCAAAAAATCATTTGACAAGAACTTTGGATTTGCTAAAATACTCAAAAAACGATTCGCGATGCTGAAGAAATCTATCAATGACAAGATTGCCAGTTGTGAGTTCAGCTATAACTATTTGCTTGATTAAAACAAGCACATTAAAGAAGTTCTGGATAATAAGACCCACGATTTAGAGAAGACAAAGTTTATGAATATTCTCAAGAAAATTTGCCGAACTGAGAAGTAGATGAAGCTAAAATATTTTTATAAATTCATGAGAAGTGGTTATAAATTTTGGAGATTTAGAAAGGTGTGTCAGAGAGTGGATAAAATAGCTGAAACTAAAATCAAAATGGTTTTCATGTGGCTTCTCAAAAAAGATCTGGAGGATGAAAAATAAACTAACCGAATATAAACTTTTTTGGAAGAGAAATAGAGACAGATAAACTAAAGACTATGCAGGAAAGGATTCGTGGGTCTTCTGAAGACAAAGGAGAATAATTCGAGATTGAAGAGAGTTCTCGGAGGAATATTTTACAGAAATATGGAGCTTGACTTCTATGTTGCCTTTGGTAAAATCAGAAATGAAGAACATCTATATTACCGAGGATTGATTAAAGCTGACACAGATGAACTGCAAGACCAGATTAATACAGTTAAAGAGGAGACTTAAAGTTAAGAAAAGCAAATTCAAGTATTAAAGGATAGGCTCAGCTATAAAGAAGATACTCTTGCCTAAAGAAAAATTCTCGGTCTGTACACATTCTTTGTCAGGAATATCAAAACTAAATATTGCTCAATCATCAAGAGATGGAGAGACAGAGTCAAAAGATAAAATAGAGTGCTTTAATTTGCTACAATTCTCGAAAGAAAGTCAAGATCGTTGTTGAAAAGCAAATTCATGTTGTATATAAATCTGAAAAATGAGGATTTTTCAATGGCCTAACTTCAAAACAAACATAAAAAATTCCAGACATAGTATGATACAATGGTGAAAAATCAAGAGAAGTTTTTAGCTGATAAGGAAAAAGAAATTCTCTAAAGAAAAGATAAATACTAAACATTCAAGAACGATGGATAACTGCTGGAAAAACATACCGATCATATGGTCAGTCTGAAATTGAAAAGTTTCAAAAAAACTTGCAATAAAAAGAAACTAAAATACCTATTCGAAGCATGGAGAGAACAAACATATATATTTGCAGACATTTGGAGTATCGTCAACAATACTCTTAGCATGGTCCTCCTGAGATAAAGTTTCGAGCAATTCGCTACAGTAATGAAAGAATAACTATTCAAACAGCGAATCAGAAATAATCTCTTGAAAATTTACAACAAAACCTATAGATACAATGCTGGAGTCGGCTTCAGAGTATGGAGGTATGTCTTGCTCGACAAGAGAATCATTTTATGGACTGAATAGGAACGACGCCAAATGACAAAATTTTAAGGACTTTAAAAAAAGTATAAGTATGCTATTTCTCGACACAACGGACAAGTGATATACAGGCAGTATGATCCCAAATTGCGAGCTCTTTGGAATATTTGGCGTCAATACACTCAACACAAAATCTACAACAATAACAATAAGAAACAGTTATAGTCCTGGCTCTTCAGAGGGCATTGTTCCTAGCTGATTTTTTTGCTGCAAAAGAAAGTCACAAATAAAATTTAGATCAAAAATAGAATCCGAAATCTTCAAAGAAAATGGTAATAAAAAAGAATGAGAACCTTTATTTATGAAGCTTGCGATCTCAAGAATAAAAAGCACACACTATAAAGACTATTCATTCACAAGTATTGCCCTTTCATGATGCACAAAACTGTCGAGAATATTTTTTCAAAAATCAAAAATTACGGACACAATCAATAGGTCCTCAAAAAGACAGATAAGACTATGAGGATTCAACATGTTATTGAGCTATTTGAGAAAAGAAGAAAGTTCATCTTGAGCACTAACATGGTGAAATGGAGAAGAAATCAATTTTAAATGAACATTGCCAGAAACCTGTTGAGGAAAATCACCAGAAATGCTATGAACTGGAGAGTCAAAGACTGCTTCTTTAGCTGGAAGCTTGAAACAGAAGCTAAGGCTATTAAACAAATGCACGAATAAGAAGGTTAAGTGAAAAAGAGAAAAATCGAGATCGGAAGGTTGAAGACCTTCCTTGAAGATTTCAAAAGATAAAAGGGCTTACTGTTGGAAGACGATGGAGGTAAATTAGTCCTTTCTCCTAGATTCGAAGAGAAGAAAAATCAACAGATCAAAAAAGACAATAATTTGAGATACAAATTCATCTCAAGGTTGATACTGTCGATGAATGGCTATTCAGCTCCAGTCAAGGCTTGGAATAACCTGAAAGTTTATATGCAAGTCAGGTAGAAGTACAGAAAGAGTGCATTGTTCACAAAGAACAATCTCAAAAAGCCAGACTTATACTATGCTTTCAAGACCTGGCATAAAGCATCTGTAGAATTCACAAAAATGTTTGACACAATGGAAAGAAAAGGTCTCATAAAAATTCTAAACAGACAGAAAGACAAAATGGAGATGGAATACAGTAAGAAGGTCAACCTTGAAGAAAAGATTCAGGATGAAATGAGAATGCATAAAGTGTTGTCCTATCATGAAGACAGAAAGTAAAAGTTGGCTGCCCTTTTGCTCCTAAAAAATATAAGAAAGATCAAACATTACGGAATGCAGTGTTGGAGAGATAGAGTAAGGGAGTTCAAGGAGGGCTAGCTCTATAATTTATAAGATCAAGGCAACACAAAGATAAGTGATCTTGAAGAATAGGTCAATGAACTGTAAGAAGAATAACGGGAGTTGAGATAAAACAATGAAAAATTGGAGCAGGCTGTCCAAGAAGCACTTGACATTGCTGAAATGGTCAAAAGAATCACCGAAGAAAGAGATATGATCTCAAGAGCCATTCTTTAGAAGGAATTCACTTGCTAATCTCTTCAAGAATAAAATTAAGAACTCAATGCCAAACTTTATCAAGCTCAGAAATAAGCCATGAATTTACTGATCCTTTCAGGGGAGAAGTTATGATCCAATGGATAATATGATAAATGCTGATACAATTATTGACGATAATCAGACAGGTTGATAGCCCTGCTTGTCAAGCATCTTCTTGAGAAGGTACAGTTGGCCTCCGGCCACCACAACAATGGCTAGCAGTTTTATAATGGCAAAATTCTTGACCTTATTCTCATGCTCAGTTATGATATCTGCCTGAATGATTTGGCGTTGTTCCTCGAAAAGCTCGTTCTTTGTGATTTCTTTTAGTCCTTCTCCAACATCAATCAGCTTAGTGTGAAGTTCATAAATTTCACTTTTCTTGGCCAGTTCGAGAAGGTGAGCCTTGTCGTGAGTATAGAAATCCACTGAAACGGACTTGTATCCTCCGTCGGTGGAAATAAAACAAACATTAATACTTCTCTATCCAGACATTTCGGTTTTATTGGTGGTTCCGCTCAGAGCGATGTTCACAGTTTGATCTTAGTTGATGATGGCGACCTGAGTTGCTTCTGGTTTTTCTCCAGTGACTTCATAATAGAACTTGATAGTCTTACCTGGTTCTTGTTCGATGTCAAAACAGAAGGGCTTAGCTGTGATACCGAAATAAAGAGCCTGTGTGTGGACAGCCAGGAGCACCACAACCACAAGTAGAGATTTGTTCATTTCGAAATAGTTAATATTAATTATTATTTAAATACGTAGAGCAATTATGATAAGCTAAAAGGAGTACATGTTATAAATGAGAATCAATCATCAGAAACCCCAACCGCGGTTATTGTAGTTGAATTTCATCCTAAACAAATACCTGCTCTTGATCTGAGCCACGTCGTACACGATGAATTCGTTGTAGAGCAAAGATGACTGAATAAATATATGGGTACATTCGGAATGTTAGTTGGTGCTCCTTTGCCACAAGGAACAAAGACCTTTCCATCGTCAATGTATTTGCCTGATTCTGGAGCTGTCTTTCCGAGACCTTTGGTTGAATGCTTGCCTGGTGGAAGCAAGTTGGCGTAATAGTCAGCATGGTACTTTTCGTTCATACCCCCCAAAGCAGTTTAGCACAGCAACATGAGACCTGTGTTGGCCATTTGATTGGTGAAGCAATAATTGGCTGACTTGGTCACCATGTCAGCAAAGTACACTCCTTTACCAAACATGTAACCAGTGACTGGTGCTTCAGGTGGAGCGATTCTCAAACCTTGACTCAAAATTCCCACAAAGTTGGTCAACCTAGAACCATGCCAAAGAAGTTGTTTGTTATCAATGTCTTCTCTGTACCTCTTGTTTTCTGACTCTTTGCTCAGCTCAAAGATGTCCTCGACTTCCAGCTTGTAAGCTGTGTGAGTTGTAGCATGAGTATTTGCTACATATTCGACTAACAGTTTATATCTTTCACTATCTTTGTCCAGAGGAGTTACTGTGGTGTCTAGTTTTAGATAGTTCGAATCGAGCTCATTGACGCCCTTAACTCCTCCTTCGTCGAGCAGTTTGGTGAAGACCTGAATATCTTGAAGGGATTGCAACATTTCAAGCTTAGCCTTTACTTTTTTCTCAGTGTCAAGGACAAAGTTTTGCATTCTGGCAAATCCAAAGTCATGAGGAATTTCGGAGTAGAAATCGCTGCTGAGCTGGTTGATGGCATCCATATTTTTCTTGTTTTTCTTGAGTTCCTCCATGAGTCCTTTCAAGGCCTCATAACCTCTCATGATGCTGCCTTTTGCCAACTTTCCAAGAGGCATTTTCTTGGCATCATAGCCTATTTCCTTCATCTGATTGTTAATCATCTTCATGTCGAAGATCAACTTGATCAAATCTTTGACTGAGCTAGGAAGGTTTGATTCGACCTCAGGCTCATCATCGTCCTTCAGCTTTACCTTCTCTTTCTCAGGTTCTTTCTTATCATCGTCATTCTCATAGTTCATTTCGACTTATCTATAGCCTCCATTGAGCTTGTCTCTCAATTTCCTATTGTACTGCACAATCGCACTAGCTGAATTAGGGCAGAAAATAGGAGCTTGTTGTCCAGGAACACCGACACGGCCCCACCTGGTAAAGAAAATAAATTGATTCGGGTTGGTGTTATGTCTGAGGATTTGAAGAATGTAAAATTTGTTGTTATTGGCCTGAATATTTGACTGATTGAGGGTTGTTGCATAAACTTTGCCTGCCTCCTCGTACACATAATACTCCGATGCATTGCTGACATACTGGTCAACTGGTGCCTTTCCTTTCATTACTACTTTTTTTAGCTATTCCTTTGCAGCTTGCTTGACTGGTTCTTTGGCTGGTGGAGAGTCAGCTTTTTTGGGAGGAGATGGTGAAGAAGAGGACTTTTTTATCTTTCCTCCTTTAGCTTTTGATTTTCCTTTGACTGGCTGGGCCTATTCCTCTGATTAATCTTCTTTTTTATGTTTTTTGGTGGGAGCAGGATCATTGTTGGCTGCAGATCTATTTCTGGTAGTCCTGGTAGGCATTTTTTCTTCATCTTTTTGTTGCTTAGCAGGAGGATCTTCTGCTTTAGGGGCTGATTTGCCTTTTCTGGTCTTGGGTGGCATGATTGACCGCTTATTTAAAATGATAAGAATCTTATTATTAGCATTTCAAATTGGCTGGCTTAAAAATGTCAATAATCCATAGGGACCTCAACACCTTTTTATTATTTTCATTAGCTAAGCTTTGATGATCAGGCCTGAATGGTGAATATCTTTTTGTCTATGGGCTCCTTTTTGTAGCATTGCTTGTTCGCCTGTTTGCACACGAAATGTTCCTTTTAGCTGGGTAATCTCTTAACTATCCGCCATAATTTGCATCTTTCGCACTGAGCCCAACTCTATATCGAATACTATTCGTTCTTGAAGGTAATCTTTGCAGGTGCTTTCTTTGCCTTCTTGATTTTCTTTGAAAATTAAAGGCTGACTCCCTACTTGGCCTCCTAAAGCTCTTCCTCTGAATCATCTTCTTATGCTTTTTTGAAGATGAACTCTTGGAAAGTTTGAAACTGTTTGGTTTTGACAAGTTGAGGATTTGTTGCTAAGTTTTTGTATATCTCATAAATTGATGCTTTGACACTATGCCTGCTGCATTCGCATGATTTGGCATCTACAACTTGTCTTAGCCAATCTGTAGTGCCATAGTTGATAGCTTCGGCGATGTTGAAGCCAAAGTTGAAACCAGTGTGATATGCACCTCCAAGAACTACCATAATTTCTTGCTATTTGTGTTCAGTTTTGACAATTCTGAGTTCAGGGTATTTCTTTTTGAGATAGTAAGGGTTAATTAGAGTTGTTTTGTGCCTGAGGAATTGTTTGCAGGAGCTGAAATGTTCAGGAAAAAGGCGAGCTGCTTCTTTTTCAATGATATGCTTGTCATCATAACAAATAGCATACCAAAATTTTGATTTACCCTCATGAATAAAGTTTACTCCGGAAAGGTCAAGATCCTCAGTATGCCAGCAGAAGAAAGCTTTCCAGCTACCAACATAACAGTAGGGTGTGTTGATTCCCTTGACTTTGTTGCTAAGAGATTGGCTCAGAAGAGAGTCAAGATTGTTGAGGTTCCAGCCTTTAGAGGAGGAGTCCATGAGGGAGTTTAGAAGGTCGGCTCCGTAGAGAGGTGCTGAAAAGGTGACATTTTTCCAAAACTATACTATTATTATAAATACCATCTCTTCGACCTCGTCTGTGGGAAGGTTGTCAGTGATTTTGTCAAGTTCTTTAGATTTTTGTTTGAATTCTGCAAAACTCATAGACTTGCGAGGAATGTGCAGACATTCATATATTCCACTTTTTCCAAAAGTGTTCTGCTCAATTGGGCTATTTATAACCAGCCCTTCGAGTCTTTTGTTGTAGTCTTTGGCCCTAGAAACCCAGCTTTTAGGCGGTACGATCTATATTAGCTAAAATGAGATGAAAAGGATCAACTCTGTTTAGTTCAAGTGAGGAACTGCATTGAGAGTTGAGCTGGGTTAAGAGTCTTACTTTGACCATACCATAGTCTTTTTTGTAGGTTCGATCGAGTTTTTCCATGTACTATCGGAAGTTATCAAATTCCTTGAAGGAAGGGTAGAGGACGGGGCATTGCGGGATTGCTGACAGGTTCATAAGAAAGTGAGAAAATTATAATAAAACGTTAGATGAAAGTCAATAGGGTTTCTTGCCCTTCCAACATCATCTCCGACCCTCAACATATTTAAAGACTGTCCATTTATTCACCTCTTTTTAAATGCATCAAGAACCCATTCCAAACATATTTGAATACTATAAAAGAGTTCTTTTGTCGTTTTCTTGCCATATAGCATAATGAAATATACAATAGCAATACCTTTAAAGGAAGAAAGTTGAGATGAATGATAATAGTATTGATAAGGCTCGGGAGTTAATTTTTATTATTTTAAGGTATATCTTAGAGGGCAGATATGTCGATGCGAGTACCTAAAAATCAGACCAGTTCATTCAGAACGGGTCGCAGCAGCGAAATGCGCAACTCTTCTCAGAAATTCGGATACAGTCCTGACAAAAGCGAATCTAAAATCGATCGAACTGATTACTATGGAGTCAGATTCAAACGCAAAGATCTCAGATAATTCGAACCCTCACTTTATGTGACAGGTTCCCTCACAATCGACGACGTGCTTGATCTGAAGTAAGTCTTCGATGCCTATGATTCGACCGGCATGGGAGTGCTCCTTCCTAACGATATTAAACTTCTTCTCACTCAAAACGGTTTTATTCCCAACAGAAAGACCACCTATGAGATTGTTGCAGAGTTCGATACTGAGTAGACCGGTGGTATCAGTTTCCTCGAGTTTATGAAGGCCATGGATACTCAACCCTACCGCAACTAAAACAAAAAGATGATTGCCAGCGTTTTCAAGAAGTACGATAGAGAGAACAAGAACTACCTAACTCTGGAGGACCTGAAAGACATGAACAACCACGTGAAAGAGAACCTGGACTTGGAGACTCTAAGATTGATGTTGGAGAAGGCTGACAGCAACAAAGATGGAAAGATCAGTTTTGAGGATTTTTATGCAGTCATGACCAAGAACATTTACTGATCAGCTCGCATTCATCAATGTCACATATAAACAATTTACTATCATAACTCCATCATCGCTTTTATTAATCCTGTCTGAATGGGGACCCTGAAGTACAAAATCAGCCCCACTGCAACTAAAAGAAGCACCAAGGATAATATGAAGCAGAATGTCATCTTATTCTATTTGCTCTTTTTTAATCGAGCTTGTCTCTATTCCTCGTTGCTTATTCTTTCCACCTATTTTAGTCTTTATATTGATGCATTGTCAGCACTTAAGTACTACTTTTTGAATATTTGAGAAACTGTCGATGGTTTGCCTTCAGTTTGCTCGTTCTACTCAACTATTTCTTCTAAATTTGGCTCCTCTAAGGATTAAGATGGGTGAGACTTGGACCTGAAGTAGCTCTTCATCACAGATTTTTGCCATTGGTTTGTGTTCTCCTTTAATTTAAATTATTCATGTTTTTCAGAACCAAATCGATGCTTGAACTGCTGATGCAACTTGTGAGCTTACTTTTTCAAAAAATCCAGATGTTTCAGTTAGTTAGGATGAGACGATACCCTCTTAGGTATTTCTTTGTAGATGAGATCATGGATCTTTCTCCATTCATTTTAGATTTTGTCTTCAACAGAAGTATCAGAATCGTTGGAAGAGGCTGAATTTCTCTTTTAGGCAAAATATGAGTTGAACCTCTATCTAATGCGATCCAATCTTTACAGATTTTATCGGGACCACTCTGCCTCACTCATATGAGAATTATTATACCTTTCTTTACATGTAGATTTTTTCAAAACATCTAAAAAGTAGAGTTAAGAATCATTTTGAGGCAAATAATAGAATACCATTATTGATGGTATAGCTGGAAGTCGATTATTATTCTTCAATAGAAATCGAAATTATATGAAGTTCCAATTCACACTCTTCTTCCTCCTTGTGCTATCAGCTTGGGGGCAGCTCTGCAAACCCAGTAGTGGCATCATTGATCTCTGGACAGGTAAAATCTAGCTTACTCAGGCATCACTAGTTTTATCTTACCTGATGTTGCCAACAACACAATGGCGTATAACTTCGATAGCTACACCTTGCCCACTCCTCGAGCCTACGACAGCAAAAGCAATCTGCAATACTGCTTTGCTCTCAAAGAATTGGCAGTCAGCACTGGCAACATCCAATATATGGATTTGCTTGTTCTGAAGACATATCAGAGCAGTATTGTCATCAATTTCATCTATTAGCCGAACAAATGGAGCAAAGTTGAGTTCAACTACTGGATTGGCTTCAGGAGAGATATTTTGATGGGAATCGAGAGCTTCACGGACAAACAATTCAAAAGAGATGGGCCAAAGGGAATAGTGGAAAGTAGAGTTGAACTCAGTAATGTGAAGAGTGAACAAGCTGTTGTTATGGTCTTTCTAGTGGGCGTGAGATACAAATATCAAAATAATGCTCAACATCACTTGAGCTTTACGTTGACTGCCCAGTTTCTAAATAAAACCACTCTCAATGTCCACTTCTCATAAAATTCTCCATTGTTCATCGAATCTGTCACTATCAGCTATCTAATCTACTCCCCAGAGGCTGCCTCGTTTGCTTCTTATGGAGGCATCATTTCTGAATCATCTCTGAAAGGGCTCAATAACAGAAATTTATACTATCTGATTCCTAATTACAACTTCAAGAGTATCTTTGGATTATCAGCCATCGAAGCAACAGTTCAAAAATAAAACGGATTCACCTATCAATCTTCTCTTAGTGAGTATTATTCCTTCGTCTATGGAGTCAAGTAATGGGAAATGTTAGCCAAAGCCGAGATCAGCTATGTTGTAATCGGAATTTTACCGGGTTAGCTCTGCAGTTCAGTCTCAGCATGTCAGTATGAGCAAAAATTGTTCATTTATGAATAAGAGTGTGTGAAGGAGTGCCCCGCTCGAACAAAAAAGGTCAGCTACATTGATGGAGGTGTCGAGTGCAGAGGATGCCCCACCAATCAACAATATGAGGCCAACACTGACAGCTGTGAATGCGACAGTGGTTATACTAGAAAAAACACTGGAGAATGTTAAAAAATAAATCCGATTGTCACAACTCCTGTCTATTCTAGAGCAGATTCCGGGGATTCTTTGGATGGTAGCGGTGGATTTCTTCAGGATTGTCTCAAAATGGCAGCCATCCAGCAAATTAACAATAATGTTTTTGTTACTCTTCAAGCTTCAGTTGCAGTGCTCCAGGATAACAAAAGCACAGAGTCAGGTTTCATCAAAATAAAATTCCCTGACACATCAGTTCCCATTTCTTACTACTGCAACCCCTGCCCAAAAGATCCTTCTCTCTACGAATGCCTGCTCCTCTTCGCCACAGGTCTCCCTTCAACCCTTTTCACAATGACCTTCAGCACCTCAGATATTCAGACCAGTCAAGGCAGCAAACAGTGTCGCCTTTCAGTGCCTTATAAATCAATCAAGAGCTGATATTTCATCATCATTTTAGTAGTATCACTTGTATATAATATCAGTTGAGGACTTTGTTTGTTTTAGTTGACTGGGAGTGGGGGATTTACTTTTCTATTTGTTTGACCTGCTGCCTTTTAGTTAAGGCGATTCGGATTCGCTTCTCTGAGGTTGAAGGTAGTTTTCGATAGGAATAGATATTTCTAGTAATTCTTCCCTTTGTTTGAATTATATGGGCACTACCACGTATACTTGATTATTCTACATTTCAGTGAGAGTTCGAGCCAGTTCATTTCTTAAAACATTAATCTTCGATACTTTTCGACAGGCCATCCAAAACCAAAAGGTATCATTGAGTATCAGCAAAAAATATGGCACAAAAACAATCTTGATTGCAATGAAGACCAAAAATACAATTCTCTCAAGATTGAGATACAATTGTGTGGGTTCATTTGTCAAACAACAGTAGTCGATTTTAGCATGTGAGGATGTTACAATATGTAGATCTAAATTTTGACTGTTGGCATAGTGCTTCCTGGCATGGAAGATAACATGCAACCACAATAGCGAAGGTAGTCCTATCAACACCAAGAATAAAGTTGATAGATCTGACTGGACCAGTAGCCAGATAACAACAGTAAAAGCATAAGTCAATATGAAATGAAGCAGCTGAATAATGATTGTCTTACCACAATTTGCAGTAATTGTTTATGAGAGGAGTGAATGGCCTAGTGCAAAGATGACTCAAGGGTCATGATTTTGTCGATAGGCTGAGAGCGAGAAGAAGAGGCCAGTAGAGGTTGTGCGTTTTAGTTTGCCATGCTTGTTTAATATTAAAATATAGAATCAGACCAGCTCAGGAACGGGGGACATAGCAGCCTGGGTATTTTCTGATCATCATTGGATTGGAGAAAGGAGAATTCGTCTGTTGCAAGCCACAATGTGGAGGTAACCTGCTCCTCAGAGCTGGTGGTAACCTCAACGGTTCTATATGATTGCTTCCATTTCTATCCAATTTTTATCTGTTCTTAGGCGTCGTTAACTGCCTATGTTTATATCGACTAGTTCCTCTTTATCGACTATTTTTATTCCCTTCTACTACTCCACTACCCTTGATGCTTCCATTTCCTCTCCCTCTGGAAGGTATTTATTTTGAATCATCTTCAGTTGTGATGAAGGGAGTGACATCCTCTTCCTTCTTGGCCAGCTGGTTCTTCATTCTTAAAATTTCCTGCATAAGATCATCATTCTGCTCTTTCAGCTGTTGACTTTGAGCCTCTTGATGCTAGATTTCCTATTTCAAAGTTGGAAAATATTAGCAGATAGCCATTATAGCTCGATTAATGCTAAAGTTTTCCTAGTATATTCTGAACCTGCACTCTGGACACTTCATATTTCTACTGTTCTGGATCATAGTCACACATGATTTACAGTAAGTATGCTGCAATTTGCACACCATAATTGGCTTCCTCTGAGTTGTGTTGTAGGTCATCGCACATAAAAAGCAACAAAGGTTCACTCTTTACTCCATTTGGGCAATTAAATCTTTGGGAGCCGTGTGTACAACCTCATCTTCTTGATCTGGTGTGTAATGCATGAGAATTGATCCTATGAAGTACTAGAAATAATTATATGAGTTAAGAAAGGTCTAAAATGTGCAACCTGAAATACAGCAAATAAATGATCATCTGCCTAATCCTCCCTGGTCTCCACTGAGCTCAACATAGCGACCCTGACTGCTATTTGACTGGATGGTGCAGCATGAACGGACAATAAGAACTGAATAAATGAATGTGTACCTATCACACCAATGAGGATGAGACCACCGATGACGATCAGCAAAATAGCCCACCAAGGTAGCCCAGAAGAGCCAGAGTTATCGTCGTTAGGGGTGCAGACGAGATCGGTGAGAGTATAACCTGATTGACAAGCTGTGCATATATTTGGACTGGCGCAGGAAGTACAGCCTTGAGGGCAGCTTAGACATTCACTGTCAGTAACGTCCAAATAATTACCATTATAACAACCGAGACAAACGGAGCTAGATAGGCATCCAGTGCAAGAAGATGTACAAGCTTGGCAAGTTCTGTCAGAAGCCAAGAAGAATCCAGTAGCACAGAAATTGCACTCATCTTGAGCTGAGCAAGTCAGACAATTAGCGGGGCAGGGCTAACAAGTATTGGCATCAGAAAGGTAGGTACCTGACAAGCATTGAAGACAGGTAGTGGCGCTGCACAAAGTGCAGTTATTGTCGATTGATAAGCAAGGCATACAAGTATTGTTTGTATTAAGGTAGAACCCGGCCATACAGAACGAACAAACTCCATCGGGGCAGCTTTTGCAGCCAGTATCGCATTGAACGCAAGCACCGTTGACGAGACCATAGCCAAGGAAACAACTTTAGCAGGTTATTTGACCAGTTGCAGTGTTGTTCTGGCAGGTGTAGCAACCGACAGGGCATTAGAGGCATTGGCCATCGACTAGAGTAGCATTAACAGCGCAGAAAGAGCAGGTATTTTTAGAGGTAGCTGAAGGACTAGGTTGACAAAGCTCACAATCGCTTATATTGCAGATTTAGCAGCTCTGGACCTTCGAACCATTTAGATAGGTCTTGTAGTATCCCATATCACATTGAAGGCAAGTAGGACTGTCAGCCAAAATAGTAAGAATACACATCAGGCAGCCAGCAGGACACAGCTGACAAATACCATCTTTGTTACGGTAGTATTGCTCCATGCAAGTCTAACATTTGAGGCTGTTGGTACAAGCCAAGCAATTATTAGGGCAGGCCCAGCAAATTTGATTGAGTAGATAGTAACTAGGATTACAAAACCTGCAAGTACTACCGATTTGGGAAGCAGTAGAGGCTGTACATAGTCGGCAGTTGGAGGTCTAGCAAGGAAGGCAAGTGCCTTGATTTTTGTAATAGCCTTCAATGCAATTTAGGCAAATTGTAGTATTGGGAGCGTAGACACAGTTAGGAGCAGCAGGTGAGCAATCTCCAGTTGTGAGATTGGTAGTGAATCCTGGGTTGCAAGCAGTGCAAAATGAAGAATTGAGGCATAGACCGCAGTTTTCAGGGCACAAGTTACAGATAGTGTTAGCCAAGATGAAACCATTAACACAAAGCGAACAAGTAGCATTTTTGGTCGTAGCATTGTATGT
>Ga0100380_10002939_pt1 | contig 18201 bp, 15 predicted proteins | sample CryGeymeta201504_FD_80417 | JGI IMG/M metagenome (GOLD analysis project Ga0100380, IMG submission 80417) | Groundwater microbial communities from Crystal Geyser aquifers in Utah, USA - Crystal Geyser metaG 2015-04 | ecosystem: Environmental > Aquatic > Deep subsurface > Groundwater | place... | reverse complement strand
GGCTATGACCTTTGGTGACCGAATATACGGCCCAGGCGCTGATTGATAGGAATAGAATATCCCACAAATGCCAGCCATCTGGTTCAATAAAGGTATAGCCCATCAATACCAATACTGGTCCAGCCAAACAATGAATGAGGCAGAGACCGGAGCTAATCATGCCGAGAATATCGGATTTCGGATTGTGGCTGTGATGATGCATTTTTGAAGGAACAAAGTTAAGTATTTTCTTTTTTATTGCAACATAGTTGCGTTTTATGATTCAAACTGACAAGCTCCATTTCTCTTATCCGCAAGGACCGCAATTCGATTTCCCAGAAATTGGACTTCAGAAAGGCGATGCTCTCCTTCTGCTAGGAGCTTCTGGTTCTGGGAAAAGCACCTGGCTTCAACTGCTATCTGGCTTAAGAATGCCTGAATCTGGACAGGTTCAAATTGACGGCACAAGCCTTTCATCGTTAAACAAAAGCAAACTTGATGCCTTCCGTGCGGAGAAAATAGGGTTCATCTTTCAGGAACATTATTTTATCCCTTCTCTGAATGTATGGGAGAATTTGCGCATAGCCTTTCCTGCTACAAAACCCTTCCCAGAAGAACGAGCAATGAATCTTTTGCGTGAATTCGCTTTGGATTCGCTCATCCATAAAAAAACCGCAGGACTGAGTCAAGGCGAAAAACAAAGGCTCTCAATTCTGCGTGCTGTTTTGCCTCAACCTGCACTCATATTGGCAGATGAACCGAGCTCTAGCCTAGATGACATCAATTGCCAAAAACTAATCACCTTATTAAAAGATCAATGCAAACTAGCTGGCTCATGCCTTATAGTCGTCACGCACGACCATCGAATTAAAGATGCATTTGAAAGGAGGATTGAACGATGAAGCTTTTCAAACTTGCACTTAAAAATATCCGATTTAGATGGATGACACAAGTACTGACCTTGCTCCTCTTCACCTTATCTATTTCCCTTTTATGGGTGATGCATGAGGCCAAGGTACAGAGTGAAAACAAACTTGTTAAAAATTTGGCCAATATCGATTTGGTTATTGGGGCGAAGGGAAGTCCGCTGCAAATCATACTTTCTTCCATCTATCATATCGATGCCCCTACTGGCAATATTTCTTATCGTGAAGCGCAACGTTGGGCCAAGCATCCTATGGTGCGGCAATCACTGCCCTTAGCTTATGGCGATTTCTATCTCACCTACAAAATAGTAGGCACCGATACCTCCATCCTATCGTGGTATGATGGAATGCTTTCTGAAGGAAGCCTATGGACCAAGGAAAGCGAAGTTGTTTTAGGCGCTTCCTGTGCGGCAAGTTCTGGACTAAAAGTGGGTGATACCTTTAGCGGTCAACATGGAGATGCTGAAGCGGAAAGCGGACACGGAAACTACCGTGTGGTGGGGATTCTTGAGCCAAATGGGACAGTTTTAGATCAGCTTGTTTTGTGTGGGTTAGAGACGGTTTGGCACGTACACGAAGAGACCATGGACCATGGACCATTGACCATGGAAAATGATGGTCAAGAATTAGAGGCTCATCCAGAAAAAGAAATCACGGCACTTCTGATTCGCTATAAAAACCCAATGGCGGCAATTCAGTTGCCGAGGATGATTAATGAAAATTCGTCTTTGCAGGCGGCTTCCCCATCGATAGAAATCAACCGACTCAGCTATATGATGAATACGGGTTCGGATACTTTGAAGGGGGTTGGAATTGCGCTCTTGCTCTTAGCAGCCTTCAGCATGTTGGTGCAGGTATGGATGGGACTTGCACAACGAAAAACTGAATTTGCTCTTCTGCGCAGTCTTGGATACAGCAGCAAAAAATTACTCCGCTTAATTACCCTTGAATTAGGAATTCTAGTATTTACGGCATTTGTTTTCGGCGAGGCGCTAGCTCGATGGTTTCTGATGCAGTTTTCGGATGAGTTAGGTTACGGACAGGCCTATGCTTTCGATAGCAGCAAGTGGAGCAACTTTGATCTACAACTTCTAGGTCTTCCCTGCATTGTTGTATTCGTCGCCGCAATGTTGAATGCCCGTAAAATCTACCAAATAAATATCGCCGATTTGTTGCAAAACCCATAGTCGGCTTATCTTTGACTAAATGAAATTGCTATTCGTCAGCCTTGCCTTTTTTATGCCTAGCCTTCTTGCTCCGACTTTAGTGAGTTGGAAAACCTTAGGCGATGTAAAATTTGAAAAAAAATGGGATGAACAGGAAGGCATGTATGTGCTCTACCCTTCCTTTGGAAATAGCGTAAAAAATTTAGAAGGCAAGGAAATCCGCATCAGTGGCTATGTGATTCCAGTAGATTATAACGAGAACTTTTATGTGCTTTCTGCATTTCCATACAGTTCTTGTTTCTTCTGTGGTGGTGCCGGACCCGAAAGTGTCATGTCGTTAAAGTTTAAGAAAAAGGACGAGCGGTTTAAAACGGATACCCGCATTGAAGTAACGGGTACCTTAGAACTTAATAGCACCGATATTTACGAAATGAATTATATCCTGCGCGATGCTGAAAAAGTCAATTAAGATTTTATTGGCGGCGCTATTCGTAGCCATCTCCTCATCCAATACGCTGCATAAATTCTATGTGAGTCATTATTCGGTAGACTACAAAAAGGAATCGCTGCAGATTGTGGCCAAAATCTTCACGGATGATATGGAAAAGGCACTTCAAATGAAGGAGCCGACCTTGCGCATAGATGAAAAACAGAACAAGGAAATTCTTGGAAAAAAGATTGCCGCATACTTTGAGAAACACCTTCGGTTCAAAGACCGCGATACCAATTTAAAGCATCAGTATGTAGGCTATGAGTTGGAAAATGAAGTGATTTATGTCTATTTAGAAGTCCCTTCCTTGGCTATTGATCCAGGATTCCTCACCATCTACTGTGATGCCCTACTTGAAGTTTATCCAGAACAGGTTAATCTGTTTCGGGTAGACTGTGGAAGCATCCAAGAAACCTTCGCTTTAAAGGGTGAAGAAACGAGCAAAGATTTAAAATAAACAGCATGAAACCCTCATCTATTTACCTCTTCCTACTTCCTCTCTTCGCCTTGGCCTGCAGCAGCAACCCTTCTATTACCGAGCAAGAACCGCAAGATATTGAGCAACATTTAGCCGATGTTAATTGGCTAATTGGAGACTGGGAAAACCATACCACTAGCCGCGGGTTAAATGAATCCTGGAGCCGATTGAATGATACCGTATTTCTTGGCACAGGAACTTTCATGGACGGAGAGGACACCTTATCGTCGGAGCGTATTCAGCTCGAACAACTCGGTGCTGACCTCTTCTATGTGCCCATTGTAAGCAACCAAAATCAAGGCATGCCTGTGCGCTTTAAGATGAAAGAGAAATCGGATAAACATTTGCTATTTGAAAACCTGAACCATGATTTCCCGCAACATATTGGCTATCGCCTAATTAATCCTGATTCCATGGTTGCAAAAATCTCCGGAAAAATGGATGGAAAATACCACGAGCAAGATTTTCCGTTTAAACGCATGCAGCCGATGACGAATTAATCGAGACCAATGAAAATACTACATGTTTTTATCCCCATATTTCTTTTCTCTTCCTTTCTATTTATCGCTTGTAGCCAAACCAATGGTATAAAGCTATTGGATCACGAAAAACAATATGATATACATCTGGTGAAAGCCCGAATGGTATTCCCCGATTTTTTCGAAGTAAAAAGTTTTGAAGAATTGGCAAGAGCAATGGACCTGGCTGATAGTAGCCAAATGCCCGATACCGCTCGACGTCGGGCAGCAAGGGAGGGACTAAGTGGAGTCAATTACTTCATCCTTGCCGATACGCTGAACCCGTATTCAAACATCAGCATTTTCCCAATCGACCATATAGTGATGGACAAAGTAAATGCAGGGGTTTACCTTCATGATTTTCAGGAAAAAATGGAAGAGGACCGCAAGAAATATGGCATCGACTTTAAACGCTTGGAGAATAAACTCATGAACGGCTCAAATAGCCAAATGTTGAAACTGCATTATCAAATTCATCATGCCGGAGCTTTTCAATACCTCACTCAATATGTGGTCTCCACTAAAAAAAACTCCTTCATTGTGAATATTCGCATGTACAAGGATATCGATTTCGATTATTTCATGGCGAAAATGAGCTTTATCAAATAATAGCACCTTAGATGAGTGCCTAATTTTGACGTATTCAAAAACCCATTATTCCAGAAATAGCGAAAGGAAAAATCAATTAGAGCATTTCCCTTTTGACAATTATCTTATAAATGAAAAGAACTTGGATTATCACTTCATGGCTCATTATTGCACTCACTGCCGCTTATATAATTTCTCCAATCAATAGCAGTCTCCCTGCAGAAAATTCGCAAGAAGCTATTGAAGAATATATTCAATTTACCGAAAGCAGCAGGGTAATGGCGCAGCGTGAATTGGATCATAAAATTAAAATCCTGTTCGACAGGAGGGATACGATAGGCGGACGGCCATTTGAAGTTTATCAATTGGGCGTTGACATCAAGGAAGAAGACGGCAGTGATCCTCGTTTCGTTAACCTTGCTTGGCTGTATTGGGATGCGAAAAACCTCCAATTATTTGAGCAAGATATGGTTACTGAAGAAATAAGGTACGCTATGCCTTGGAGAGAAAATTAATCATCCACAAGCTGACCCCATCGTTATTGCTCGTCTCAAAAGATTATTACACATCATAAATTAAATTTGAACTCGTTACTAGAGAATGTACCGTCTTCTTGTTGTTGCCCTTCTCCTCTTTCCTTCAGCCTCATTTTCGCAATCTTCCTTTTTTGACCGGCTAGCGGATTCTGCCTATACGCTCACCAAAGACCAGGTAAGTTATGACCCCAGCTACTTTTCAATTCCATACCCAAATGGAGATGTTCCCGCAGGTAAAGGCGTGTGTACTGATGTAATTATTCGAGCCTACCGAAAATTGGGAATTGATCTTCAAAAAGAGGTTCATGAAGATATGAAGTCAAATTTTGCTAAATATCCCAAAAATTGGGGATTAAAAGGCACCGACAAGAATATTGATCACCGTCGTGTGCCCAATTTGATGGTATTTTTTGATCGAAAAGGAACACGTTTAACAAAATCTAAACGCGCTACAGATTATCAGCCAGGTGATATTGTTTGTTGGAATCTTGGTGGGGCCATCACCCATATTGGCATTGTGTCGAACAAGAAATCAGAGGATAACAAACGGTATCAAATCATCCACAATATTGGAGCTGGTCAGGTGCTCGAAGATTGTCTTTTCAATTTTACCATCATCGGGCATTACCGGTACAACTGATTGCACCTTAGATGTTTTCGTGGATTCCTTTATGTCTCCACCATAATTTCTTTATCGAAGAATTGTTTCAATTATGATTCTTGAAACTATTATTTCCGGAATCTGTGTATTTTCGCAGCAATGGAACAAAAGCGAGGTTTCCTTCTAATTTTATTTCTCGTCACCCTCTTAAGTGCAAAACTCAGCGCTCAAGATCCTGCCTATTGGCGCAGTGATACATTCTGCCTGAATACATCCATACAATATACCTTTACGATCACTCAAAATGGTCAGCCACCGCAGTCATGGGCTTGGTCAATGCCTGGCGCAAATCCGGATACATTCTTCTCGACTACTTCAGATCAATCTCCTGCATTTTCGTTTTCCCAAGCCGGTTATTATAAGGTTGTGATTACCGTTAAGCTTGCCGATGGAACCGATACTTCAGTTTACTCTGATGTGCTTGCTCTCGACCCAAGTCCTCCTTCAAATACCCTCGGCAACGATAGTACTTATTGTGGCGAATTTGTCCGCATTTTAGATGCAGGCAATCCTGGCTCACAATACCAATGGAGCACAGGAGAAAAGACCCAAACCATTCAGGTAGACCAAGGTGGCGTTTATACGGTTGATGTGAGTAATGCATGCTACACGGGTCAGTTTAGTATTGAATTGACCCAACGAAATGCTCCCGATCTCGATCTTGGCCCAGATGGTTTTGTTTGTAATGAGGCGCCCAAGACATTAGTTGCTGGAGATAATTCCTATACCTACTTATGGCAAGATGGCTCGCAGGGAATTGATTTTATTGTCTCCGAAGCCGGCACCTATTCGGTAACAAAAACCGATGCTTTCGGATGCAGCAGCAGCGATGAAATCATATTGAAAGACAGCTGTCCTCCCGACCTTTATGTGCCTACGGCCTTCACTCCAAATAATGATGGCAAGAATGAAACCATTTCGCCTTATACCAATGGGATTCGTAGTCTGGAGTGGTATGTTTATGATCGTTGGGGCGAGTTGATGTTCTCCACCGACCAAATAGGAGAAGCTTGGGATGGAACCTTCCGCGGCAAGGAATGTCCTGATGGAATTTACATTTGGTACTTAAAGGCCTACGATACCAACTACGGTTTGCATGTTCAAAAGGGTTCATTCTTACTTTATCAATAAGTAGGAAAAAAAATTCAAATATTGCTAGCTTAATAGTGCCGCCTTTCCAGGAGCAGAATCTGTCGACAAATACACCTGCTCTGGCGAAATCTATAGAAAATTGAATTGCTTTCGCTTTTTTTGCTCTACCATGAAAATCAAACTCCTTTTCATTGCACTTGCATTGAGCAGTTTTGCTTTTGCGCAGCGCACAAATAAATTCGGTCAACTTGAAGACAAATGGCCAACGCCCAGTCCTTATCGGAATGCGGCGGGTGCCCCAGGGCATGCCTACTATCAAAACGAGGCGAATTACGAGATTGATGTCATCCTTGATGAGCCCGGACAAAACATCAAAGGGACGGAAAAGATTACCTATATCAACAAATCGCCCGATGCACTCGAATACTTGTGGCTACAGCTTGATCAAAATGTGCGCGAGAAAGGGAGTGACACTAAAAAAACAGGACAAGAAAGCATTTCTCCTCGTATGACCTATGATGAGCTCGGCCGCTTAATGAGTGAATTTAATGGAGGATATCATATCCAATATGTGAAATCAGCGAGTGGCAAAGACATGCCCTACCATATTGTAAAAACCATGATGCGGGTAGAACTTGACCAACCTTTGAAACCAGGCGCCAGCGTTGAGCTGAACCTAAAATGGTGGTTTAACATTCAAGATCGGGCGAAGTTCGGTGGCCGTATGGGCTTCGAGTATTTCGAAGAAGACAGCAATTACATTTATACCATGAGCATGTTTTTCCCTAGAATGTGTGTATACAATGATGTGTATGGATGGCAAAACAAGCAGTTTCTTGGCCGTGGGGAGTTTACCTTGCCCTTTGGCGACTACAAAGTAAAACTAACCGTACCATCAGACCATATCGTAGGAGCAACGGGTGAGCTGCAAAATGCTTCCAGTGTATTGACGTCGACTGAAAGAAAACGATTCGAACAAGCCAAAACAAGCGACTCTCCTATAATTATAGTAACAGAAGAAGAAGCTCGCGCAAAAGAAAAATCAAAAGCGAAAGGAACCCGCACCTGGGTCTTCCATGCTGAAAACGTGCGTGACTTTGCCTTTGCTAGTTCCCGCAAATTTATCTGGGACGCCCAAGGTGTTCAGTTTGGAAAACGCACCGTATTAGCCATGTCGTATTACCCGAAAGAAGGAAATCCACTCTGGGAACAATACTCTACCAAAGTGGTGGCGCATACGGTTAAAACCTATTCGAAATACACTTTCGATTATCCATACCCAGTAGCCATATCCGTACATACCAATAATATCGGAATGGAATACCCTATGATTTGCTTCAATGGTGGTCGTCCAGAAAAAGACGGCACCTATTCCGAGCGGACCAAATACGGTATGATTGGCGTAATCACTCACGAGGTAGGACATAATTTCTTCCCTATGATCATCAATAGTGATGAGCGCCAATGGACCTGGATGGATGAAGGCTTAAATACCTTTCTGCAGTACCTAACGGAACAAGAATGGGATGAAAACTATCCATCACGCAGAGGAGCAGCCTACCAGATTGTGGACTACATGAAAGGAGACCCCAATTTCATCTCGCCTATCATGACCAATTCTGAAAGCATCATGCAGTTTGGAAACAATGCCTACGGGAAACCCGCAACGGCCTTGAATATTTTGCGCGAAACCATTTTAGGTCGCGAGAATTTTGATTATGCTTTTAAAACCTATGCGCAACGATGGATGTTCAAACACCCCGAGCCATCCGACTTTTTCCGTACGATGGAAGATGCCTCAGGAGTTGATTTGGATTGGTTCTGGAGAGGTTGGTTTTATACCACTGACTATTGCGATATCTCTTTGAAAGACGTGCAATGGTACCGCGTACATTCACAAAATCCAGATATTGAAGCAGTAAATGATGAAAAAGAGCGGAATGCAGATCGTTTGGTTTTCCAAGGTGATATTCTCAATCGTGCGGATACAGTGAATAAAACGGTTGTTGAAACTGACCCAAGCACCAATGATTTCTATACCGACCCAGACCGTTTTAAAGTAAATGAGCTTGATCGTAAAGAATATCAGGATTTGGTAAAAGGCCTGAGTCCAGAAGAAAAAGCATTACTGAATAGCAACTTGAACTTCTACCAACTCAACTTTGAAATGGTTGGAGGATTAGTCATGCCCGTTATTTTGGAATTTGAGTTTGAAGATGGCACTAAGGAAAAAGTCTATATCCCTGCAGAAATCTGGCGCTTTGGTGATACAGAGGTCAGCAAGGTTTTCTGGTTTGAGAAAGAAGTACTGCGCATCAGTTTAGATCCAAATTTGGAAACTGCGGATGTGAACAGAAACAACAATTATTGGCCACCAAGAATGGAGCCTACTCGCTTTGAACTTTACAAACAACGCCAGCGTGAGCAAGAAAATCCGATGCAACGTAAAAAGCGTGCGGAAGAGATGAAGTAGATTTTCGCTATAGATGGTGAGATGATTAGACGATGAGACAATAGACTGGAAATCTAACTTCACAATGGAGAATAGTTTTTTCTCAATCTAAAATCACAAATTATAAATAAAAAGAAAAGGGACGCTCCATTGAGCGTCCCTTTTTACTTATCGGTTAACAGGGATTTTTATTCTTTAACTAATTTTATCAATGAATGGTTGCCAGAGCTTTCTATCATTTCTATAAAATAGATTCCAGGTGAAAACTCATGCATATCAATCATGAGGCTTGAAGCTCCATTTTCGACTAATCTACGAATTAATACTTTTCCATATACATCAATAATCCTTGATTCGACAAACGACACATCTTTTTCCCATTCCAAAGACAGGCTATTTTTCACCGGATTCGGAAAGGCATTGAAGCTTCGTAACCTTGTATCTTGATTTAAACCTGTTGGTAAGAAGCTGATGATTCTGCTATCCGAATCGTTGCCACAAAGGCCTGTTCCTATCACCGTAATTGTCGTTGAACCGGCTGCTTTTTCACCGAAATCAGGCACATATTTGGCGGTGCGATTCGCTGAGTCAATGAACCATGTTCCATTTCCAGTACCCGACCAAGAAAGTGGACTGCTATGATCTGAATTGACACTCAAGTGAATGGTATCTCCAAATTGATTGCTCAAGCTATAGACCAACTGAAAAGAGTCGCTTGGAATAAGCTGTACAAATTGTGAATCGCGATTGACCGAGCAGTTTGGACTATTGCTCAAAAGATAAATCCAGGCGCCACAGTTCAAGGAATCTTGCGATCCAAACGTATAGGTCGCTCGCATATCAAGGCTGTCGGATAAAACACCATCCCCAAGGCTTGTCCACCAGCTTATAAAGGAGGTATCTATTGAGGAAGTTCCCATGAGGTAGGCGGTATCTGTATTTGTTTGCTGCTTATCATAATCCGCATTGACCTCTCCAAACCAGCGACGAACAACCATTGTGTCTGGCGCCATTGACCCGCAGGAAGTTTGTGTTAATGGGATTCTTAAGAGTTTAACCTCACAGGTGTAGCGGTCGTTCGGACCGAAATAATAGGTACTCAATGCCGCCGAACTGTCAGAAAAATAACCATCACCTAAAGATTTCCAATAGGCACTTTGCCCTATGTTTAGTGAGTCGAGGCCAATGACAAGAATGCTGTCTTCAGTAGTAATGTTTCTATCTGGACCGGCATAGAAGCTGGCTGTGTGCATTGAATCCCGGACAAAGATATTGACGGTTCGAATATATTCTACGGAGAATGGGCATCCATTGTCCCATACCCGCACCACGAAAGTATACGGCTTGTTACGAATCATGCTGGAATCTGTTTTCCAATGGAGTATTCCAGTGGCGTTTAGAGTTTGTCCGTTATTATGTACAAAATTAGCACCTGGCATCGTTACTATGGCCTGAATAAAGGTACTATCAGTCCCGTTTGTATCCAACGAAGTAAATGGGATGGACAAGGAATCTCCTGCACAAACTTCATAGGAAATAGGGGATCCAATAACCGGTTGGGTAACAGAACTTGGACAATCAATCACAATCACCTGCATGTCTCTTCTGGTTTTTCCAATGACCTGCATGCTGCCGTTAACTTTTCGCCATTCGCTTACCTCAATTACTATCACTGCGACTTCTCCAGCCATGGTTGGTCGAAAGCGTAAATCACCCGTAGAAGGGTCTAAATGAAATCCTCCAGGGAAAGCTGTGTTTTGATTTGGAAATCCTAAAAATCTTAAGGGACGTTCTTCGGAATAACTCCCATTATAGGTGCAAAATGCAGTTGAGGACATACGGGCCTTTACTAATTCAAATGAGAATGAGTCGTTGGCATCAATTGTATCTACTAGCCCTAAATTATAGGTCGTATTCAATCCTTTACACAAAATTCGAATAGGCAGGCTGGAGAAACTCGGAGAGGAGTTGTTTACACATTTATTCAACTCTGCCGTAACATAATAATTCTGCGTTGATTGACCCGTTGTAATGGCCTCGTTTCGGCAACATTGTTCCCAAGACAAAATCCATTCGCAGCAGGAATAGCTACTTAGATCAATGGTTGTTTTCCAAATATGCTCTTCGATTCCATATTGAAAGTTACCATTGCAACGACTTTGATTCGGACAGTTCGAACCCACTCCCGTTACATCGCGCACCGATACTTTTGTTTGATTACTGGCTGTAACTGTATTTGAACTACAACGAGCAACAATATTCGATTGAACTAGCGCTATCCCATTGCAATCGCGATAAACTTTTAACGTTACTTCGTATTTGCCATTACCTAGCGCTTTGTAGTGCATTTCAGAGCCCATAACATGGGACGCATTGGCCTTAATTCCGACAAATAGAATAAAAAGAAGAAGTATGACTTTTTTCATGCTATATTTTCTCTATTGACGCGATGAGATCCTAAGAAGTTGCCTACCTCTTCAAAAAGACGATAAAGCACCTAATTTTTAATGAATCGGAATAATTATCTATTTTCACCCTGATCAGTCACCAGAATCAATGGTATCCTCCGCTGCATAGGCAATCCCATGGCAATCGCGAATAACAGTAAGAAACACCTTATACCTCACACTATCCAAGCGTTCAGTATGAAAGTAAGTACCGAATAAATGGTTGGCCTTGAGGGTTTGACTCTGTCCCAGCATCCATAGAAGCAAGACAAGAGGGACGAATCTTTTCGTTGAGAGTAATACTCTTTTCATACGCTAGTATCGTAGATAATGTATTGAAAAGAAGAGTCCCTTCCACTCATTTTTGTTGCCTAGGTTTTATTCCGCATACTTGGTAACAGGAATGGTGATTTCTCTTCCGCCTTCCAGTTTGATTCGCAACATATAAACAGCCGATGCAAGGGATTCAATGCTCACTGTATAAGGCAATTCGTTGATTTGCCAGAATTGGATGCTGCGTCCACGCATATCAAATAACTCAGCAGATACTACCTTGACTGGACAATTCCCAATGATAGTAACCCAGTCCTTAGTTGGATTTGGATAAACGAGGATAGGACCACTTTGATGCGCATTTTGATTCTGCTGATTTCTTGCAGCAATTGGCAGGTAAACTGAATCACTTTGCGAAAAACAATACCCATTAGCATTCAGTGTCAGGAGGATTCCGTTCATGGAATAATCCTCATTCGATGGTATATAATACCATTGTCCACCATTGTTTTGCGCAAAAGTGCCCGAACCAGTCGTTTGCCAATTCCATTGAACTTTTTGATTTCCTTGAATGATAATTTGAATGCTGTCCATAAAGCAGACATCATATTTTAGCCCGGTAATATTTATTCCCTCTTCTTTCCAGAATACCTGCAAACTATCCGCTTGTAAGGAACAAGGGGCGTCCAATTCCTGCAGATGAAATTTCAAGCTACACAATGGAAAATCTAGACTATCTGGATAATAAAGCGTGGCTTTGGCTGAGCTGTCCAAGAAGCGTCCGTATCCGTTGCTGGTCCAGACAACCTGCTTCGCTCCACTAGAGCCTTGAAGGGTAATGGTTTCGCCTAATTTAACCGTTTGATTGGCGCCAGCATTGATCTGAACCAGCTTACGTTTCCAAGTTATTGAATCCAGCACTGGACTGCATGCAGTGAATGGAGCATGCCAGTACAATTTTCCTTCACAGGTTTGCTTCTCGCTCGTTGATGGATAATAGCTTGCATTTGGATTTGTACTGTCGGAGAATACGCCGGAGCCAGCACTTGTCCACCAACCTTGCACGCGCCCTCCTTGAATTGGACTCGCCGCCAAAGCAATGGAATCTATAATCAATTCGCTTATATCAGAACCTGCTTCAACCACAAATGGATTCAGGTTCCAGTACATGGTGTCATCTCCATTGGCACAAAGTCCATAGGGAGAGTGCCAGATGAGTTGGGCTCCGCAGTTTTGCCAATCCGCATATCCAGGATAATAAATGGCCAAGGCATCCAGGCTATCACTGAAATAGCCATCACCTGTGGTGGTCCAGTAAAATGGATCTGAGCCAAGAGGCGTTTTATTTGCTGCTAAGGGCACAGAATCTCCATAAAACACTGTTCGGTTGGGTCCTGCAAAAGCCTGCGTATAAGAAAAGGAGAGCGTTAATGTATCCGCCGCCAAGCTGCATTGAGAATATGGGAAACTCCAAATTAAAAATGTCCTGTAGGTTCTTTTATCAATAGGTCCCGGCAAATAGATGGCATTCGGGTCATCAATATTACTGAAGCTTCCATCTCCTGAACTCGACCAAATACCACTTTTCCCAGAATTCAATTTCGGCCCAGCGGACAAGAAGGCTGTATCCGCAATACCAATTGAGCTATCATTCCCAGCAAAGATGCCGCTAAAGCCTAAATCAACATATACAGTATCAGCATTCAACATACAAACCGACTCGGGCAGTTCTTGCCAAATAAATTCCAATTTGCAGAGGCTCCGATCCAAGGAATCTAATTGATAGATGGCTGTTGGATCCGTACTGTCTGAAAAAAAACCCTTGCCATTGCTACGCCAAAATCCTTTTTGATCATAGTTTTTTGGGAGTGTCGCTTGTAATTGAACCTTGTCAAGGTCGAGATATGGAAGATCGATTCCCGCATCCATTGGTCGATAGTCGCGTTTGGCATAAAGGGTATCCGAAAGTGTATCGCAACCAAACCCGTGCAAAATGAGGGAACTTGAGCAATTCAATATATCATTTGCACCAGGACTATACCGACCAAAAAGCGCAACAGAATCTTCCAACCAAGTATCCCCTAGTGCCTGCCAATAAAAACTCCAAGCGCGGCCTGTATCAAGCGCAGGTTTCAATAATAAAGTATCATTTGGAAAGAATAACCGAGTGGTTCCGGCGTCAAAAATTATCAATTGTTGACTTACTGTTAACGTGTCTTTCAACTTACTATTCCCTAAGCATGGAGTGGAATCTATGGCTTCAAAGTAGAGCTGATAGCTGCATGTCTTGCGGTCTAGCGGACCTGGATAATACTTCGTTGATTGGCTGTCTGGTTCTGAGAAAGAACCATCGCCATTGGTGGTCCAACGCAAATTTTGCCCTGAATAATCCATTAAAGTGCCCGAAAGCATGAAGCTATCGAGTCCGGTACTGTCTATTCTATCAGGACCAGCATCCACATTTACTCCATCTATCGAATCACGCACATAAATCATATAATTCCGAATGACTTTGCCAGGAAATGGACAATGATGATCGTAAACTTCAACAGAAAAAACATAAGGCGTATTGGAAACTGCAGTTTTTAATGGCGCCCAACAAAATGTACCCGTTGCGTTCACTTCGGCCCCATTCGTAGAGCTGAATTGCGCTCCAGGAATACTTCCTATATAATAAATAAAGGTACTATCACTGCTAGATGCGCTGGTATCTCCTGTATGAATATCGATGCAAAAAGAGTCTTTAATGCAAATATCATATCGTTCAGAACCATCGATGGTGATGCTTGAACCACTGTGGGTGGAGGTATCAATATAAGGATTGGTATTATTGGGACAGGGAAAAATGATTACCTGCATATCTCGGCGCACTCTACCAATTAGTTGCATCGTTCCATTAATTGTTCGCCATTCGCAAACTTCCACACAGATGACTCCTATTTGGTTGACTTGAGTGGGCCGAAAAGAGACCAAGCCAGATTGTGCGTCGATATGAAAACCAGCAGGAAGTGAAAGGCTGGCATTTGGAAAACCTAAAAAACTGATCGGTCGTATTGGATTCCAATTGCCATTGTATGATGTAGGACTTCCTGAATCTTGCAGCGCTGTAACCAGATGATACGAAAAGGAATCTCCAGTTTCATTATTTGGATTGACAGCAAAGGATAGCTGATTATCTACGCCATGACAAACGAGTGTTTGAACAGCAGTACTGAAATAGGGCGAATTGTTTTTGATACATTTATTCAGTCGTGCAAAGTTGTAAAAATTTTGACCTGAGGAACCCGTGGAAATATTTCCGTTTCTGCAGCAAATTTGCCAATCTATGTCCCATTCACAGTTGGAATAAGCATTCAAGTCAACCGTGTCTAAATAGGTATATTCTTCAAATCCATACGGATAGGCAGGACTCACACAGCGACTCTGTACAGGACATTTTGTTGGTATTCCAGTAATATCCCGAACACCAACTAGATTTACGGTATCGTTTAAATTTTGCGAGAAACTCACACCATTTGAGCGAAAACCAAGAGCCAAAGAATTAAGCGGGATTCCATTGCAATCCCGCCCTATAACCAAGCGAATTTCATAAACGCCAGAACTCAAATAGGTATAGGAAATTTCTGAAGCTGAAACATGGGCTGCCCGTAGGCTAGTGCCTTGAAGGAGGGCAACAAGCACTAAAACTAAACTTAGGAAAAGGGAGTTTCTTGCGTTTTGTTTCATGTTTGGGTAAGGTTAAAGCTACTTCAATTATCTCAAACTAACTAAGTCAAATAGGCAATTCAAATGAGTGGATCAAAATCATAACTCTCCCATCAAGAAAGGCGAATCAAAGAATCCATGTCTTTTCCGATATTCGCTTATATGTTAGTCCCTCTTATTGTTTTTATCGTTGCTTTGGCCGCTCTAATATTTTCTGCGCGAATTTTCACCAGTTCAGCTGAGAAGATTGGTCATTATTACCAGCTGCCCCCTTTGGTCATTGGAATATTTATCGTAGGGATAGGCACCTCGCTGCCAGAATTGGTTTCTGCGATAATTTCAGCTCAAAACGGAGTGAGTGAAATTGTGGCGGGCAATGTCTTTGGATCGAACATTTCCAATATTCTCTTTATCACCGGAGTTGTTGCCTTGATGCATAAAGGAGACATCATTCTCTCTAGCAAATACATTTTCATAGACCTGCATTACCTCATAGGGAGCATGTTTGCCATTTCTTTATTTTCCTATGATGGAGTGATCGATTGGCATGAGTCGCTTATCGGTTTAGGTATATTCGCAGTGTATAGTATGTATCTCGTAAAGAACGAGTCGGTTGTGCCTGATCAGAAGAAAATTAGGCTAAACATGAAAGGTGTCTTTCCTTGGAAAAACCTAGGATATCTTGCCATTGGTGGACTTGGAATATATATCGGCGCTGAATATACTATCTCCTCCTTGAGTGCGCTTGCTTTGGGCTTCGAGATTCCCAATTCTATCGTGGCCTTAACCATCCTTTCGCTCGGAACGACCTTACCCGAATTGGTAGTCAATGTGCAAGCTATTCGAAAAGGACAAGCAGAAATGGCCATTGGGAATGTGCTCGGCTCCAGTGTATTTAATTGCTTGGTGGTCCCCACAATTGCCAGTTTTATTTCTCCGCTCTCTGTGCCAACTGAGCTCCTACATTTTGCCTTACCCGTGATGCTTGCTTCTGCCCTGTTCTTCTATTTAATTACGCACGACAAAAGAATCAGCCGTTGGGAGGGTATGCTTTTTATATTGATTTACCTGATCTTTTTACTGAAAGTGGTCGAATCACACGTGTAAAGACACCGCGCCAGAGCCGAAAATGTTATAAATTGCGGGCTTTATGGCAGGCTATACTGATTTTCCATTATCAATCTATAACTCGTACTCGCGAGAGAAAGAAGTCTTTACCCCAATACATCAGGGCCAAGTTGGTCTCTATGTTTGCGGACCGACTGTTTACAACTTCGTACACCTCGGAAATGTGCGAACCTTCATGACCTTTGACGTGCTCTATCGTTACCTCACCTATTTGGGGTATAAAGTCCGCTATGTGCGCAATATCACGGATGTTGGTCATTTGGTCGACGACGTGGATGAAGGCGAAGATAAAATCGCAAAAAAAGCACGTTTGGATAATCTTGAACCCATGGAAGTGGTGCAGATGTATACCAACGATTTCCATGACACCCTTCGTTTGTTCAACTTTATCAGCCCGAGCATTGAACCAAGCGCTACTGGACATATCATCGAACAAATCCAGATGGTTCAACAAATAATAGATCATGGATTTGCTTATGAAGTGAATGGTTCTGTTTATTTTGATGTGCTCAAATACCAAGAGGCAAAGGGAGATTATGGAAAGCTTTCCGGTCGTGTATTAGAAGATTTAATGAATAATACCCGGGAATTAGATGGACAAGAGGAAAAGCACAATGCACTTGACTTTGCCATTTGGAAAAATGCGGATGAGCGTCATATTATGAAATGGCCCTCTCCTTGGGGCATTGGATTCCCAGGCTGGCATTTAGAATGTTCTGTAATGAGCACCAAATATCTCGGCAAACAGTTCGATATACATGGCGGGGGCATGGATTTAAAATTTCCACATCACGAATGTGAGATTGCTCAGTCGGTAGCTGCAGATGGAGAGGTTCCTGTGCGTTATTGGATGCATAGCAATATGCTAACGGTTAACGGACAGAAGATGAGCAAATCATTAGGCAACTCATTTACTCCTGCCGAACTTTTAACTGGCGAGCACGAACTGCTCAAAAAAGGGTATTCCCCAATGACGGTTCGCTTTTTTATGATGCAATCGCATTATAGCAGCACATTAGACTTTAGCAACGACGCTTTAGAAGCCTCTGAGAAGGGATATAAGCGTCTTATGAATGCTTTAAAGGCGTCTCAAGAGCTCACCTATAAAAAAGGGACGATAGAGCCTGCATTGGAGGAAGAGATCACAAGCGGATTAAATGAAGCATTTCTCAACTTGAGCGACGATCTCAACACGGCCAAATGTATCGCCAATTTATTTGACCTCGCAACGCGAATCAATAGTTTCAGCGCGAATAAATTAGCCATAGGCTCCATTAGCGAGGGGTTATTCATGCGTTTACAAAAAGAGTATCAGGCAATTATTGTTGATATTCTGGGTATTCAGGCAGAAGATTCAGGGAAATCGGCAGTGCTCGACCACTTGATGCAGTTGGTAATTGAAATGCGCCAAGAGGCACGCCAGAATAAGGATTTTGCTACCTCTGATAAAATCCGTGATGCCCTGAACGCAGCGGGTGTTCAGTTGAAAGATGGAGCGGATGGAACCGGATATACCTTGAATTAAGTCACCTTCAAAACAAGACCTATTTAAATCATATAAAATAGAAAAGCCCCAACATCACTGCTGGGGCTTTTCTTATTATGGGTTAAGCGTCTTATTTGCTCAAGGTAACACGGGTAGTGTAAACTCCTGAATCGCTCATTACTTTTACTAAATAAACTCCGGCAGCTTCACCAGACATATCAATGGTTGCTGCATTTCCAGTTAGAAGTACAGATGCATTGATTTCCGCTCCGTTGG
>Ga0100380_10002927_pt1 | contig 18232 bp, 19 predicted proteins | sample CryGeymeta201504_FD_80417 | JGI IMG/M metagenome (GOLD analysis project Ga0100380, IMG submission 80417) | Groundwater microbial communities from Crystal Geyser aquifers in Utah, USA - Crystal Geyser metaG 2015-04 | ecosystem: Environmental > Aquatic > Deep subsurface > Groundwater | place... | reverse complement strand
TAAAATTATAAATAACAACAGAGATGGAAAATATAAACGTGTGTATAAGAATAAGACCAACCATAATCGATGAGACAAATTCTAATAATTCACTTAGTTCAAATTCATTGTTTAAGGTTGAAGGAAATAGTATTTTGAATATGAAATCTAAAGATATACTTACATATGGTAACTAAATTATTTTTAAATTTTAAAGACAGCATTATTGATTCAAATATTTCTAATCAAGAGCTCTTTCATACTAATATAAAAGAACGACTTCCTAACTTAATAAAAGGTCTAAACCTATCAATATTTGCCTTTGGACAAACATCAACTGGAAAAACATATACAATGAGAGGAGACAATAATATCCCCGGGATAATCCAGCTTTCAATTAACGAAATTTTCAATCTTCTTAAAAATAGCACTGATATCCTTAACTACACTGTTAAAGTATCATATTTAGAAATATATAATGAAACAATAAATGACTTACTTGATGCACAAAAGAAGAATTTAGACATAAGAGAGTCTACTACAAGAGGAATATTTATAGAGAATTTAACTGAAATTGCAACAGAATCATTAGAGAAGGCTATCTTTTTATTAATGCAAGGTGACAGCGTTAAAATTACTGCTGAAACAAAACTTAATGATAAGTCATCTAGGTCACATGCAATTTTTAGAATTAGTTTAGAAATAAAAAAACAAGAAGATGGGAAATTGAAAACTTTGACATCTCAATTTAATTTAATAGACTTAGCAGGATCAGAAAATGTTTCAAAGGCTAAAACAGAAGGAATTCGACTAAGAGAAGGATCAAACATTAATAAAAGTCTACTAGCATTATCGAATGTTATTCATAGATTATCATTTTCAAAATCATTTATCAACTACAGAGACTCCAAATTAACAAGACTTTTACAACCAGCCCTAGCTGGTAATTCCAAAACTATGATTATATGTACTTTGTCACAGAATCCTCTTTCATATCAAGAAAGTCTTAATACATTACACTTTGGAGCAAAGGCAAAATCATTAAAGACTACTATAAAAATAAATGAAGTAATTGATGAAAAGAGTAAAGTTATGATGGAAAATTCTCAGTTAAAGAGTAAAATAAGAGAGCTTGAAGAAATGATAACAGAGAAAAAAGGGATAGACATAAATAATCAAGTTGGATCATCGGATGATATCAATAGCCAACTCAAAACCCAAAATGACTTGTAATTATTAATTAAATTAAAAATAATCTTATATTCATTTACTTATTTATTAACTAATATTATCTTTTAGAATTTCCTTATTGGAAAAAGAAGTTTTAATGCTTAAAAACTTAGTAAATACAGAAGAAGACTCCTGCACAACAAACGCATGTCAGGATTTAAAAAAGAACCTAAATGAAGCGTGTTTTAGTCAATACAATCATAAAAACGATTACAAAAACGACTATACTGGCAGTAATAGGTATATGTCTCACTCTTCAGCTAAAAAACTCTCAAACATAGTTTTTAACGAAAACCAATTTGATATAATGGGAGGCATGGGCGGTATCGGCGGTATTGGCGGCTCAGGTAGAAAGCCATATCTCAGAACTAACTCTTACGACCATGAACAAACTTTATACAACAGACACTGCATGACAGATGTTAAAAACAATAATATGATGCATAACAATATTTACACTAATCACTTTGGTATGGATTTAGAACTTGATAATATGTATAATAATAATTATAATGACGGAGAAGCTGATATCATCAAAGAAAATGACGAGCTTAAGAAAAACCTAGTTGAGATTAAACGTAATTTCATAGAGTCGGTACAGAATAAAGATCAACAAATAAAATGTCTTAATTTTGATCTAAATGTAACTATTGAAAATTGTGAAAAATTGATAGTTGAAGCTGAGGAGAACTATAAAAAGTTTAAGAAACAAATAGAAATCGAGAAGATTAACACAAATGAAACGGAAATTGAATTGAAAAACACAAATTTAAAACTTAAAAATTATGAATCAACCTTAATAAGTTTAAAAGAAGAAAATTATAAAGCGTCAGTAGAATTAAGCATATTACAAAAGGAGAAACAATCAAATTATCATATTAAAGAGTATGAAGATAAGAATAATGCTATACAAAAAGAATTAAAATTACTAAAAGATAAGACAATAGAACAAAACACAGAAATTACTAATCTCAACATAGTAGAGGCAAAACTAAAAGAAGAAAACATTAAAATTAAACAATTAAGCGAAAATTTAAACTCTGAACTAGATTCAATCAAAGCACAAAGTTCGATATTAAAGAAAAATAATGAATTATTAGTAATAGAAAACTCAAAGTTAAAATATGATATAGACTCTTATAAATCAGAAATTAATTCTAATAAAGATAAGTTTACTAAACAACGTTCAGAAATATATCAGTCAAAGAATAATTATGAAAAGGTTACTTCAGAATTAAATAAAGTAAAAGGCGAAAACGAAACATTGTCAAAGATAAAAGAGTCGTTGGTTAAAAAGATATCTTCTTTAGAAAAAAGGCAATCTACCCAGATAACACAGACACAAATGTTTAATAATAAAAATGGTTCTGGTGGTTTAAGTTATAGTAATAATTCAAGTAAAGTTATAAACAGAAATGACACTATCAATAATAAAACTGATGATAATATAATAAGAATATTAGAATTAGAAAGACAAATTGAAGAGAAAACAGTAGATATTCATGTATTAGAACTGAAATTGAATGAATTTAATAGATTAAAAAATGAGGTATTTTATTTTATTTAAATTATAGAATGATTCATTGAAATCTTTTAAAAAAAGTTACGAAGAGTCTAATAAGAAGAATAAGTTACTATCTTTTGAAATTGATTCATTAAAAGGAAAGTTGTCAAGCGCACAAAATTTTAAAATTGTAGATGTTAAATGTACCCCAAACAAATCAAACATGAAATATTTAAATAACAGTTCAGTTAAAAAAGACAATAAAGACAACGATAATGACGACAGCTTTTTAATGCGAAAACGAAATATGGGCAATGGAATTGTCATCACAGACGAAAAAGAAAATACTGTTTCTTGCAAAAAGCAAAAAACAGATCATAAATTTGTTCATAATAAAACGAAAAATGAAGTTACATATGGAAAGATTAAAGAATTTAAATTGTAAATATTATTTATCTATATTTATCTACTAATATTAAACTAATTTGTTTTATAATTAATAATTTATATAATATAAGAATATAATAAAATAATTACTAATGTATGCTCATTATATAAATTAATAATTAAATAACTATTATACGAATTTCAATAAATAAATGGAAATTATAAAGGATTTAAAAGAAAACGAAGACCAATCAGATGAAAGTATTCTTAAAAAGTCCCACACAACTTATTTTAGACCCTTAAATAAAATCAAAGACGAAGAAGTAGAAGAATCTCTTTTAAACCGTAATCAAACAAGATCATTTATCGACAAACGAAAACATAAAGATCGATATACTACCTTTAAATGTTATTCTACTATAAATATGGTTGATTTAAACTTATATGATGATAATGAGAACTATTTAAGAAATAAAAGAATAAACCCTTTTGAAGAAACAGCCGTAAAAAGAATACATAGTAACAAAAGTGTAATGCCCTTTAAAATTCAATTTAAAACAAGAAGTGAAAAATTGCTGACCACATTGAAGAAACGTATATCAGTTGAAAACTCTTTAGTAAAGGGAGTATTTTTTGAGTTAGAACCGAATAGAAAAACCAGAGAATATATGGAGGATTATATAAATATTGAAAATAACTATAACTTAGAAAAACATCACCAAATTTATGTTCTGTGTGACGGTCATAGTGGAAATAAGGCAGCTGAAATCGTAGTAAAAGAACTACCAGCTTTATTTTTTAAAAGTCTGATAATAGAAAAAGACAAAGATTCTAAGTCAGAAATAAAAAAAGAGGTTAATATATGTGAAAATGCAATATATAATAGCTTTATCAAAATGGACGAAAAGCTCCAGTTTGATTTAGTTGATGATAGTTCCGGCTGTTGCACAAATTTAATTTATCTCTGTAAAGAAAATAAAAAAAGAGTTGCTTATAGTGGAAATATAGGAGATAGTAGGAGTATATTAATAAGAGAAAATGGTGCTCTTAGACTTTCATATGATCATAAAGCTTGTGATAAAACTGAGCAAAAAAGGGTGAAAGAAGAAGGAGGAGTTATACTCCGTAAGAGACTATATGGTACATTAGCTGTGACTAGGACTCATGGCGACTTCGAAATGAAAGAAACAGTAACTTGCTTAAGTAATAAGCCACATATAACAAGAACTGAGATCGATGATACTGACAAATTTATAGTAATAGCATCTGACGGTATATGGGATGTAATTAAAGATCAAGATGTTTTCGATATTGTCAAAAGTCCTGACTTTAATACATTAGAAATTATTACTAATAAACGAAAAGACTTAGCAAAACTGCTTGTTAAAAAAGCAGTGGAGTTAGGATCAAAAGATAACATAAGTTGCATTGCGATAAAGTTGAACTAGGAACTAATTCAGTTAAGTATGATTTTCTAAAATTTTAGATTAGAAACAATATTTAAAGTCGTAGATTTTCAATTATATATGTGTTATATATTTTATAAGTGATAAAATATTAAAATATTTATTTAAGAAGTTATAATTAATTATTTACTGATTATTACTGTAAGTAATAGTAAGACAGAATAATTGATGATCTATGATTTTTAATAATAAACAAATGAAATGAAATAATGGTAATAATAAAGGAATATTATTTAAATTTAATATAATAAAGTAATTCAAATATGAATCCATCAGATGATGAAGTCAAAGAACTATTTGTAAATCAAATGGAAAGCAGTAAAAAAGTATGTTTTTTAGCCAAGGAATTTCTACTCAAAACTGATGTTGTTGATATTGTAAGTTCAACACAAGGAGTACCAATTGCAGCTAGAGCAGCAGAATCATTAAGAAGATTAAATTATATAAAATATGAAAATATAATAACTGATACGTCTATACTAGATGGAAGGCGTCGAACCAAATTTGTAATAAGAATAAGAAAGACAAAAGATTTTGATCGATTATATGAAGAAAATGAGGTGACTAAAAAAAGATTAGCAGAAGAGAAGAAAAAAAAATAATAAATAAAGATTATGAATAACTGAATATAAATATTTTACATTCAGCTTTAGACTACTGCTCAATTGTAGGGATATACATAATTAATATATACATAAATTATAAATATTAATTTATGAACATTTCTTTTTGCTTAATTTACTTACTTTTAATTATTTATGTTAAGTATTTTCCGATAATTATTTAAACTTAATATTATTACTATCACTTATTTCCAATATTTTCTTTATTTTTATTATTTTAATTTCTAACTTTCAATTAAATTAAATTAAAAATGAGTGCAGAAGAAGAATCAGTTATAAAACTTAAACCTAAGAATAAATCCCCAAAGAAATCACCTAAGAAGTCTCCTAAGAAGTCTCCTAAAAAAGATAAATACGACCCAAAAGATAAAATAGAAGAAGTGAAAGAAGATGAAAATGCTGAAGGTGGTGAAATTAAAAAAGAATCCCCAGAAGATGAAGAAGAGGAATTTGAAGATGAAGAATCACATACAGGAGAAGATGATGGAACTGTAATTGATTTTGGTAGTCCGCAAAAGAAGAATTTAGAAACAATAAATCAAACTAATGAGGAAATACTTAATACTCAAGATTTAGTGTTATCAGGAAATAATATGGTGACAGAAACCCAACCACCAATTCTTGTAAATAAATTAAATACTGAAAATAGAGATATTACACATACTCAAACACAAGAATTTGATAAAATTGAAAGAATGGACAGTGGAAGTCAAGAGAAAGAATTGGAAAATAACTACAATGAAAATAATGAAATTATTAATGAAAATAAATATGAAAATTTTAGCGATAGAAATTTTAGTCAAAGTGATAACGAAAATATAGATCAAGGAAATACACAAGAACAAGAAATGGCCAAAACTATATTTACAAAGGTAAATTTATTTATCATCAATGCAATGAATATTACTTAAATTAACTTTATCACTACTTAACATTATTTTACTTTATTTACTAATTATTAAGATTTCTGAAGACATTTTTGGTAAGTTAGTTAAAGATAAGAAGAAAAAAACTGCTTATGATTTATTAACAAACGATGCTTATTTAAACAGATTTTTCGAAAAAAGTGTAATAAAATAACATTCAATCATAATAACTAACAATTAAAACTAAATAATATCAAACTAATAAATAATATTTTTACTTATATAGGAAAGAGAAGTAAATTCAAAAATGATTAATAACTTCTTTGCAAGAAATGAAGAATACACAATGAAGAAAAACATAAAGCTAAAAGTAATACTAATTCAAACTATTATATAAACTTTTATATAACTATTATTAGGAAAGACTAGAAACAATGTCCAACGAAGCTGAATTTCAACTTAAACAACAAAAGAAAAATATTGCTCAGCCTAAAGATGGTAGAAAAGCACAAGAATATTATAAAGATCAATTACTTTTCCTTAAGATGAAAGAAATTAAAATTGAAGATAGAAAGAAAAGACTCGATGAAATAGAAAAGAAAACATATACTTTTAAACCTACACTATCTAAATATGCTGCTGAAAAAAAGGAAAAAGAATTAAAAGAACAAAAAGATAATAGTTTAGATGTTACAAATAGACTGTATAGTAATACACAAAACAACATTAAGGGTAAAAAAGGAAAAGCGACAAATAGTAAAGAAGCAAATTCAAAGGAAACCGCTTCAGGAACTAATAAGGTAATTTAGACTAAAATTATTATTTAAATATTCCCATTAACTTAATATATTAACCATTAATTATACATATTTAAGGTTAAAAAAGACGTAAGAAGTATTGTAGACAAACTATTCAACGATGCCGCAGATCGAAAGGTTCGTATTAACAACGAAACTCAATATGAAAATAGTCAAATCGCACCACCATCTCTTGTGACGAATGAATCCAAACAAGTTATATTAGAGAAACTTGTCAAAGACTTCGAAATCAATATAGTAAATGTCATTAAGAAAAAAATGGGAGATGACTTAAACTTTAAAGAACATTGCTTATTAATATACGGGCTCGGCTTTACTCACTATCCAAATTATGATGAAATGAATGGAAAAGATAAACAAATGGAAAGAGAATTTAAAATTACAAATGAAGCATGGAGTTTTATGACAAAAAATAATGACGCAATACAATTATTAGATTCTTGGAAAATCTTAGTTTTTTGCTTTACTGTCCTGGGCGTATATGACGGCGAGGGGCCCGCTAGTGATGTATCGTTCTTAAGTAGGTCTGAGTTTAGAAAGAAAACAGGAAGAAGTAATTATAATCTAGAAAATTTCCTTGCTGAGGAACAAGCTCAATTAATGCCGATTGAGGAAGATGGTGAAAACTTAGATTTGGAAGAAGAGGAAGGAGGTATAAGAAAAAATCATACAAAAGATAATTTAAAAAGAAAGTCAATATCAAGTCCTAAAAAGAAAGTAAGTAATAATGCCAAGAATCAAAGGTCGATTGAAAATTTAAATGACTTAAATAGTGCTAATGTTGTCAATGGTGTAAGGACTATTAATAATAGTCCAGGGTTATCTAATAAAAATAATAATGATGAAAAAATTAAGACTCCAAGTCCTAATAGTAAAAATAATAAAGGTGCAGATTATAATACTGATAATATTGATAAGAATGTTGACCCCAATAAAAGTAATTTGAATGATGTAAATAAAACTATTAATAAAAGTGATATGAATGATATTAATAAAAGTGTCAATAAAAGTGTTAATAAAAGTATCAATAAAAGCATTAATAAAAGCAACAATAAAAGCATCAATAAAAGTATTAATAAAAGTAACAATAATGATAATAATGTTGATAAAACAATTGAATATAATGACTTAAATAATAATATAGAAAACATTGATAATGCAGATAATAACGATAATAATGATAATGTTAATATTAAAGATATCATCGACCAAGACCAAGATATCGAAGAGGAAGTACACGATAAAACCATTGAATACGAAGATATAAATCACAATAATAGTCATGCTGAAAATGATATAGAAAATAGTGAAAACAGCGAAAAGATAGCTAAAAACATAGTCTGTGATATTTTTAAAGATGTTTATGGTAATATTACTACAGATAATAACAATGGAGATAAAATTGCAGATAACATTGCAGATAACATTAGCAATAATAACAATAATTTAAGCAAAAGTAAAGATAATAGTAGCATTCAAAGAATTGAAGATAATAATATTAATGATAAAGTCAATGAAAATATAAATATAGACCCTTTACAAAATGACAACGTAGACGGGCCAGGAAGTAATCAAGGAGGCGAAACAGAAAAAGAAATTAATGAAAACTTTAAAAAATTAATTAACACTAAGAATAACTCTGCCAAAAACTTTTTTAATAATGAAGATGAGTTATTAGTTGAGAAAAGGTCATTAAAATCCAGCTTATCATCAGATAGATTTTTTTCCAATCGTTTTAAAAATCCAATATTTGAAAATATTCATGATGATGATCCTATTGTAAAGAAAAATACTCAGTTAAATATTAATAAGAATTGGGAAAGTCTGATGCCCACTCCAAATGATAATAAGTTAGAATCAAAAGTGGCTAAGTTTCAAAAAGTAATTATTGGGGAAAATACTATTACAAACACTAATACTAATATAAATATAAATACTGTTGCTAATGCTAATAGGAATACTCAGATTACTGAAGAATCTAATAAATTAGAAAATGAGTTTAAAAAGATATTTAAACGAATGGAAACCAAAGCTGTTGATATAAGCCAGGAAGCTAGAAATGGTGAACTATCAAAGCAAGACAGCAAAAATAGTAAAAATACAGAAGAAAAACAACAAAACACGGAAGAAAAACAGTTATCAAACCCAATAGACTTTGGCAAAACGGAATCAAACAAAATAAACATTGAGCTAAACGACAAAGACTTCAATAGTTCTGCACAAAACAAATTTGATCAAGACATTTTTAAATCAAAAGATTTAAACATATCCTCAATAGAGAAACCTATAAAAGCAACAGGAAAAGCTGATAGCTCATTTCTTAAAAATATTTCATTTAAAAGTGGAACAAATAATAGTAGAATGGACAAGACAATTAATAAAAAGACAAACAACGATATATTTAGAATAGTTTGCCCTGATTTAAATATGAATATTTATAATTATACAAGAAGAATGGTTAAGCAAATAAAACTTATGTTCAGATTGTTTTATGACAATAGAGTAGCTCACTTGTCTGAAGTAAAAAAACAAATTCAAGAAGAAAAGAATAAAAAAAAGATGAAAACAACTATAGAGCCAGTAATTAAACATCCTGATATGGATAAAACATCAGATTTCTTCAAAAAGCAGGCTTTAGAGGTAATTTCTTAATTAAATGCTTTAACATTCGTTATTAACTTGAGTAATTAATATTATTTTAGAGAGTTAAAGAGTACTGCCAAAAAATGGGAAAAGAAGCAAAATTAGAAAATGTTTGGGAGATACAAAAAGAAAAGAGATTATTTGTCTACAATAAAATTAAGCAGGAACAAGAAGAAAACTTTTTAAAAGCCTGCACTTTTAAGCCAAAAACTAATCCTTATCACGGTAAATATTAGATTTCGTTATTATAACTACATATTTATTATATTTTAATTTTTCACTTCTTCAATAAAATTCATTTCTAATCCAGTTTTTATTATAATTTTCTTAGGATTCAAAGACCAAGTCGACGGCAAAGAACGAAACATTGCCAAAAAATTATACACTGATGCTATTCTAAAGGCTCAAAAAATGAAAGAATACAAAGCTCCTGACAGAGAGTTCGAAAATGCAAAGACTGAATGTAGCTTCTCACCAAAAATCTGCAAAGTGTAAGGAAATCAAATATAAAATAATATAAAGATATTTACTTTATTTACTTATCTAATCCTATAGTGATTACTCAATATTTGACAACAATTGCTCTTACATGGAAGACGAAGTCGTTAAAAAATCTATAGAAAGACTTCAACGAGCTAGAATTGTAAAACATACTTTACTTAATTGTTTACTTTTCTTACTAAATTATTTAGGAAAGAAAATTATGCGAACTTCAATTACGACGAGGAATAATTAACATAAAAGACTTCAATAATGTCAGTGATCTATTTAAAGACGACAAAACTAAACCTATGAGCTTTTTTACAAATTCCAAATGTAACATAGTTACTTTTGATGGAATAATGACTGATGAACAACATGATATTCTTAAACAAGAAAGATTAAATCAAGGTAAATAGAGATAGATTTTACATATTTACTTATTTACATTGTTATTTATTTTATTATTTGTTATTTAGTTAAAAAGCATTTCCGATCAATGTCACAAATTCCAATAGTTCAATTAGACGTTAATTTAAGTTAAACAAAACACGCAAAATTATTAGTATATGAAAATGATGATCCAGAAGTACTTTCCGACAATTTTTGTGATAAATATAAATTAAGTGATGATAAACGAAATTATTTAAGAGAGTTAATAGAAGAGAAAATTAATCAATTTATAATTAAAAAGGCAACTTTGATTTAGAAGATATAGAATATATAGAATATAAAAAATATAGGATATAGAGAAAGAATAGGATATATTACTTAAATATAATAAAGAAATTAGATATTTAACTATATCTTTATAGATAAAATATTATTTAAAATTCATTGAAAATTAGAATATATATTATTTTCTTAAAATTATAAATTATATTCTTTACAACAACTATTTACAAATATATAAAATATAAATAGCAGATGGTAATATAAAATATAGTTCGAAATGAATAGTTGAATATTATTATATTTATACTAACAAACAAATAACCAAACTATCATCCTAGAATATCTTCATCTTCTTATTTAATCTTTCATATATATTACTTTGACATTTTTCTTTCCTCAACCAAAATAAGATGATAGCCATGAACAGTTTTTACTATATCTGATAATTGACCGGGAGGAAGGCTAAAAGCAACTTCTGCAAAGGGACCAACCATTGATTGTCTATCAAATGTACCTAAATTACCACCTTTGTTTTTAGAAGAACATTCTGAAAATTCTTCTGCAAATTTAGCAAAATCACTTGATTTTACTGATTTTCCATTTTCTTCTGTTAACTTTTTTTGAATATCTTCTATTACTGATAGCTTTGAACATAAAATGTGTCTAGCTTTTACAAAGTTACATGTTTTTAATTCTGTTGAACTGTCTTCTTTATTGCCTTTTCCTCCTTTTCCACCTTTATCGCCACCTCCTTTTCCTTTACCTTTTCCTCCTTTTTTGTCCATTTAATTAAATTAATATAATATAAATTTAAAATTCTAAATTACATTATTTACTAAAGCTAATTACAATATTTACTAGTAATTAATTTAAAGAAATTATATGTAAAATATATAAAATTAAGATTGATTACAATACATATTATTAAAATATTAATTTTTTTCAATTTAACTAAATTAACTAAGTAAATTAAATATAATAACTCATAAAGATTATATCTTCAATAACAAATATAGATACAATATTAATACATTTAACTATTATTAACCATAGTAATTATCATAAACTATTATTTCTTTTTCTTCTTCTTACTATTTTCCTTTTCATATTCCATTAATTCCTCTATTAACTTATAATACGACCTTAAGTTATTTGAAAATTTATTAGTAGAGATATTTGAAGAAAAATATCCGAATAACTTAATAATCTTTGAATCATACGGACAAAACTTTAGATTTTTTCTGAAGCATCTCAAAGACCTTTGAAAATTATTTAAATTTTCATCGAATACTTGTTTATCATATATTTTACTAACAAAGTTATCAATAGGAAAACCAATCATGTACTCACCTAAAAATGTTTGTTTGCATAAGTAGTTGAATATATTATATTGAGCTTCGTTAAATACGATTTTGTAGTTTAAAAAAGAAAAAGCATTTAGGGATTTAACAACTGTTGTTACATCATAGTTATAATTTAGTAATTGAGTTGAAGTGTTAAAGGCGTCTTCTTTTTCTTTATTGTTAGCTGGGTTAGGGTCGTTATAAGTATCATTAAACTTCTCCTCATGACAATACTGATGATACTGCTCATATAAAAAATCTTCATCACTTTTAATTTTTAGCACTCCAGCTTCTATTCTTTCTTTCAAGTCAAATTTCAACTTAATTCTGATATTGTTTAATTTTTCTTTTTCTATTTTTTCTTTTCCATCGATTTCCATTTGAACCTTTAATGCTTCTTCATCAATCATTTGTTGATTAAGAGCTTTCTTTAAGATAATTTTTTTCCTTTTTTTGTCATTCTTTTTTTCCTTTTTTGGCTTTTCGTATTGACTAAAATAATTATTTATATTAGATTAATAATAATATAGTATTTTAAATTATAATATATTACTCTTCAACCAATCCATCTTCTTCTTGCTCTTCGTTATCGTTTTCTATTTCCCCCATATTATCTTGAATTTGCATTAACTCCTTAAATTTTGGATCAACAGGTGATATAATTTCATTTAGCAAATAACTTTCCGTTTCATTATTGTAAAAAAGCAAAAATAAAAATTTGCCAATAAAGTAAAACATAAAAGCTATATTACCGATCATACCTAGACCGTCTACCATTCTATTATTAATTTGAAGATCGATTATCAGTTTATCTAACATATTTAAGTTAAATTCAAACAAAAATAGTTCAAGTTTGTTTGGTTCGATTGTTTCTGTATTGCTTACATGATCGAACTCTTGTAGATATGGTGTTCCTCTTGAAATTACTTTCATTATATGAAATGAAAGTTTTGTATTTATTTTATTTTGTATGTTGAGTTGATATCTTTGAGTAAATTTTCTATTAATCCTGAAACTTCTAATAACGGGTATTGTCTGAGCTGGCCAACCATCCACATCATAATAATACTTTACATAAAACATCCTTAGTTCTGAATTTTCTAATTTACTGAGTCTTTGTGCGTCATCATTTGAATTATAAGCACACCATCCATTAATATCATTAGGACTAGTACATTTCAATTTCAACCTGAACCTTACGTTAGATGTCTTACCTTCACTTAGTTCTAACTTAAGTTTTAAAAAATCAATACAATCAAAAGCTTTTATTATAGGATATAATGTCATATTAACATTAAAGTCTAATGTTGAGCATTTTCTCATTAAAGTACTTATTCTAGTACTTTTTATTAAAGTTCCTTTACTATCCCAATTGTCTAAATAACTTTCAAAAGTTAGCCAATCAATATTTGGGTCTGAAAAACTATATACTTCTCCATTTTCGTTAGTGATTAAGATTCCTATCACCATTCTATCGTAATTGTTGATAAACCATTTATTTTTTTGATCTTTAAAATACTCTGCATCAGAATTATTAGTCATTAAAGAAACATTATAAGTTGTAAACTCAGGTCCCATATATTCTGAAAATTTAAGTATTTCAATTGACTCATCACTAATTGGAGTTGAATTTGTACTATAAACAAAATATTGAATAACAAATACTGATAATGTTATAACAACTAGACTTGATAAGATTACTCCTAATTTTGATACTAAATTTCGTTTTCCTTTTGCGTTTAAATCAATATTGCTACTAAAGATATCAAATCTAAAGAAGTCGTCAGTAAAGTTAGACATTTTACTGTAAATTATTAAATTAATATGATTAACATGATAAAAGCATAAAGATAAAATATTAGTTAGTAATAAATTATTAAGAAAATTAATAAATTAATACAAAACAATTATTTGTTATATAAATATTGATTATTAATAATATTAAACAATTTTAAATTATATATATAACTATAAAAATATATTAAATCATTCATAATATCTTAGATAATATCTTAGATAATCTCTTAAATCACATAATCTCTTACCTAATCTCCCTTCACATTAAAAGTCAGAATGCCTTTTCAAAAACTCTTTTTGCTTATACTTATCTAATAAATTCTCAATATCATTATCACGTTCATAGCCCATTACAGACTTTCCATACTTTACAACAGAGGTTATTATACTTAATGTTATTATTGATACAACAACTAAGCTTGTTATTTTCTCTCTTGAGAAAAATCCTTCTTCATGATTATTAATAAAGATATTAATGATATACCCAATCTCGATTATCATAAGTATTAATGCGAATATTACATCTTTGTAGTAGGAGATAAGTAATATAGTTATTAAAGAGTAAATCACATTTGCTGTTAACGATAGATCAATCATGCCTTTGGTAGTTCTGGTCATATCTTCATCATAAGTTATTAGATTAATTGTATTGTATAACAAGTAATAAAAATTGGAAGATAGTGTTACACTAATTTGAGAATAGATTCCGATATTTGCAAGCCAGTTGAGATTTTTCTTTTCTTTTACTTTTTTGTACATTAGGATTAGTAAAACTAAAGTAAATTGTTAATAAGATAAGTAAAATTGTATTATTATATTTTTATCAGATATAAAACCATTAATGAAACGCTTAATAATATAATAATAAACTCATTAATGATTTACCTAAACCTACAAAATTCAGAATAAGCACTATTAAGATAGTATAGTAATTTCTAGGTTCTATTACTCCCAGTATATATGGAGCTAAACTTATTCCAAGGGTGGCTACAAAAATAATCATAGAATCTTCATATAAAAACTTTAACGCTGAATCTCCTTCTTTCGATTTAAAATTCTTGATTATATAAGCAACTAGACAAGTAAATGAAACTAAAATATTAAAATATTTTAATTACAAATTTTAATTAATATTACTATTATTAGAGTTACTTCATTTGTTTGAAAGGGAAGATAGTCATTATTAAAATTAAAAGTTATTATATTTTTTTTGAGAAGTCCGATTATTATTGATAGTATCATACTAAAGATTAAACTTGAAATTGATATTAATAAAATGTTTTTGACTCCAATATTCTTAGTTGAGTTAACTCTTGTTAAAGAATCACTTGATGTAGTTTTTCCAGATTTAGGAGAAGAATTATTTGATTTGTTGTTCATAGAAGTCATTGATGTAGCATGTTGTTTTTTGTCACCACTCATTAATTTTATAAAATAATTTATAAATTAATAAATAATTAACAACTATTGAAAAAAACATAAACCAAAAGATATTTTAAACAATACAAATTAATCCAAAATGAAGAGATAAAAAGAAAAGATATAAAATAACTTATACTTTTACTAACTAAAAGTAGTTATAAAACTTTACTTTAATATTATATGATAATATGTTTTTATTTTTATATGTTTATAGGTTCTAACTTTATTACTAGTTATTTAAAAGTTAATTAAGTATTATATCACCATTAATTCTATTAATGTCAGTCAGTTCAACTACTGATTCTCTTCCTATTTTTAATCCTTATCAATTTCCTTATCTTATTTTTCAATTTAAAGCATTCACAATTTAATGCTATAATTTGGTTAACTTCATTGCTTCGTTCATTTTTTAAATCCTCTAATTTTTGTATAACTTGTGACTGAGAATACTTCCTTTGTGTATTTATTTCATCGATCTGTTTCAACAACGTGCTTTTTTCATTTTCACATTGCTTTACGAGATGCTCTAGCTTTGTCATGTATTTTTTCCATGCTGCTGGGCCATATTTTGTAATAAGTTCTAAATTCATAGCTTTTAAATTTATATGTTGAGAAGAAATAGAAATGTTATCTAAGAGACTTTTCCAATTTTTTTCATCTCTGTATTTATTTGGCGCAGGAGCTTCGAATCTCGTTTTAATATCTCCCTTAATTACTTTAAGCTTTTCATTGTTTTTTATCCTATCAAATTCAGACTTAATCAATGGATTTTTTAAAAACTTTAAATCAGGATAAGGTAACTGTGATAAGTAGTCTTTCATTGGCATTTTTTCTAATTCTTGTTTAATAAGGTTATTTGCTTCTTCTTTGTAATATAAATCATCATTAGTATCTAAATAAGCTAAACTATCTATTAATTGACCGGAATTTACTATTGAAATAGGTATAGAAGCTTTAGTTTGGTTATTTTTATTATTATTGCTATTATTTCTTAGGTCAGATTGTTTTGCTTGTGGTAAGGCTAACATCTTTTCGTTTGATTTTGAGTCTTCTTTATAATAGTCGTCTTCGTCTTGATATCTAATATATTTGGGATCGAAGTTGTAATACTTTCTTAAATAAACTGCGGCTTGACGTCTCAAGTCATCAAATTCTTTAATATTTTCAACGATTCTTTCTAAATCTTCAAATACTTGTTGAGTCTTATTTTTTTCGAAATATTTATTAGCTAATTCAAGTTCATCAGGTTTTTACTCCTCATTAGATAAATAAAGCTTTTTGTTAATTCATAAGAATTGTCTTCTTCCCTAATTGGGTTATCAATATTTGAACTAGAAAATTAAGTAAGTAAATTTACAAATTAATATATTAGGTTAAGTTATAGTAATTGTAGTATTAGTAAATATATTTTACTTTACAATAGTAAAGGCTCCTTTTTGATCATTATTCACTAACATTATATATTATATAATTTAAATAAATAATTAGTTAAGTATATAATAATTTTATAATATCAAAAAAATGAACTAAATATTAAATAATATTTATCTACATATGTTTAATTATATTATAGCCTATAACCTAATATAAAACTAACATTTCGGGAATGTTCTTTGATTCTCTTTATTCATATTTATTTATCGAAAACATGTTCTGCTTTAAGCTTTTCATAGGTTTCAATCGAACTCTTTCTTTTAGTTATTTGAGTTGGAATAGAACCTGCATTTTTCAGGGCATTTTCATAATGTTTTATGGCATTTTCATATTCCTTAATAAGAAAGTTTGGATTTTCCTTCGAATAGAAATTAACTTTAGCATTTATGTCAATAGCCTGATTATAGCACTGAACAGCTAAGGACCATTTCTCATTTTCGTAATGTAAATTACCTTTCGAATAAAAAGTTATACCATTATGAGGGTTTAAGAAAATGGATTGGTCAAAGCTTTTAAGACTTTCCTCATAGTTTTTCATTGCCTTTAAACATAAAGCTTTGTATAAGTGTAAATCTTCTTCTTGAGAATCACGTGATAATAGAGTGTCAGTAAGCTTTAATATTTCGTTATAATCTTCTTTTCCAAATAATTCTTCGATTAATTTTCTGCTTTGTTCATCCATTTTTAATATTTTTATTTATGTTCAGAAATGTTATTAATAAAATTAATATTTTGTTATATATATATATATATATATATAAAAGTTAACAATAATTTATGATAAATCATATTAGTAAAAGCTTACAATTAGTATTATAGTTTATAATAATGCTTATATATAAATTATCTATTCTATTCTTTAATTCTAATATATCTTTATTTACCATTTTGTTTCAGTAAATTTAAACTTCTTATTACTACTTTTCTTAACTTTCTCAGGAAATTTATTTCCATATAAACAAATTTCTTTAATATGAGCAAAAAACCCACATTCTGATAAATATTCTATAGCTCTTGCATCATTAATTTCATTATTATTTAAGTTAATAATTTCAATATTTATTAAAAATTCACAGAATGATAACAGATAAACACCATAATAACTAATATTATTAGATTCTAAATTTATTGATCTTAAATTCTTTAAAAAAGAACAAGTTTGCAAGTGCATCATTCCATCATCTCCAATATTATTAAAAAGTAATGATAATTTATTTAAAGAAGACTCTCCTTTATATTGAGATAATATTTTCATTCCTTCTACTTTTACATGATTAAAACTTAAATCTAAACTTTCTAACTGAGGAAAGAATCTTGCATTAATTAAGGACCTTATACCTTCAACACCTATGTTCCCGAGACTTAAGCTTAATTTTTTTAGCCTACATTCGCTAGTAGAGAAAAGTACCTTTGCTCCTGCAGCTTTTATTTTATTTCCGTTTAAGAGTAAGGAATGTAGATTAAGAAATAGTCTTGAATCAGTAAGTATTTTAAGTGCATCTAGGTTTATAGTTAAGTTTTCTGATATGTCTAAGTCAATTAAATTTGGAAAAGTACCAACTTTG
>Ga0100380_10002917_pt1 | contig 18253 bp, 16 predicted proteins | sample CryGeymeta201504_FD_80417 | JGI IMG/M metagenome (GOLD analysis project Ga0100380, IMG submission 80417) | Groundwater microbial communities from Crystal Geyser aquifers in Utah, USA - Crystal Geyser metaG 2015-04 | ecosystem: Environmental > Aquatic > Deep subsurface > Groundwater | place... | reverse complement strand
CTATCTTTCTTATCCCGATTCGGATATAGCACGTCAGGCGAGTTATTCATTGGAGAGCTTGGCCTATAAGATGGATGGCCAGAATTTGACTGTTCTCCATACCCGTCTCAAAATTGGTGTGGCACAAATGATGGGGCTGATGCATGTTCGCTCTCTGATCAAAGGAGAACTACTTCACTCGGCTATAGCTAACGAAAAACGCCTCATTCAGGAAGATGCTTTGCGTCTTTTAGGTTTCCTTTATAGCCGAAATGTATTGAATCAGATTAAAGACACTTTGGCAACAAATGATCATGAGTCTTTGGCCAATGCGTTGGAAAGAATTGAGCTGCTGGTGGGTAAGCGTTTTCGAGAAGAAACCATGCTTGTGTTTGATATGCCAGAGTTTGCCAATCAAAGGAAAGATGTACGCAAACGTTATGAATTAAATGAAAATCCAATTGAAATGTTGGGTCAGCTTTTGGTGGGTGAAAAAGCGATTTCAGATTATGGAAAAGCCATTCTCATCCATCATATCCCTGAAGAATATGCGTCTTGCCTCACCAAAGAAGCCTTGGATGAAATGTTGAATGACGATGCGGCGCTTCTGCGTGAAGAAACCCAAGGCTTTATACGAAAATACCGAAATAAAGAATTTGATTTGAATATCCCATCACCCTCAACTGCTCGATAGCCATCGGGACTCACTCTCAACAGCCATGCTTCAAATAGAACGAATAATCATACTCAAGTCCATTGAAATATTCAGTCAGATTCCTGATGATGTATTAGCTGGATTAGCTTCAATTACTGAAGAAGAAAGTTTCCCTGCGGGCGTTGAGCTCATCAAAGAGGGGGATATTGGAGATTGTATGTATATCATTCAATCTGGAAGTATTCGCATCCACCAAGGAGATACTGAGTTGGCGACGATAAAAGGTGGGGATATTTTCGGAGAGATGACTGTGTTAAACCCGATGCCACGAACAGCTTCGGCAACGACCTTGGAGGAAATATTTCTTTTGAAGATCTACCGTGAACCTTTTCTTGAACTAATGGCACAGGAGCCAGAGGTAATTAAAAGTATCTTAAAAGTACTCACACTTCGTATTGTGAAGCAGAATGAGTTATTAAGCAAAAGAGAGATGTATTAGTTTCGCCGGCTTATTTGATGCGCTCTTTCAGCATCTCTAGTGTTGCAAGCTTTTGCGGTGCGCGTTTATTCCGGGCAAATTCAGTGAAATAGCTATGACTTTCCATAAAGCGAATTTGTTTGATTTCAAATTCTTCAGGGTGTGATACCATCTGATAGGATTTCCATTCTGCATAAAGCGACTGGCTGATAGAACTAAAATCTTGGCGGCCAAGGTAATCCAAGTCGCAATCACAGAGTATTTGCTCTAGATGAGTTTTCGGTTGTTGTGGAACTTTTGTGGCAAGAATCATGTTCGCGACAATTTCAATTTCATCGTGAGTATACCCAAAATCGCCTAAGGTAGCACGGGCAATTTTCACCCCGTTTTCTTCATGGTTTTGATAGGCAATGGTAAATCCACAGTCATGCAAAACTGCACCGGTACGAAGGAGTGTCTGGTCTCTTTCGTTTGTGATATTTTCTTCTACCAAGTAGATTTCTAAGGCGGCAAGTACATCACGGGTATGATGTAATCCATGATAACTGAGGTGTTCAGGGAGGGTTTCTCCCAAAAGCTGAAATATGGATTCCTTTAGGTTAATGTAATCCATAGTATGACTCTTTTCGATTTTGCAAAGTACGCTCAGTTAATAAATGTATGGATGAAGTAAACAAATTTGCAGCTATCACATCTTTCCTTCATTCGGAATGGAATTTACACAGAAATTAGAAACAATACTTAAAAAATGTAATTAATGTCCTTTAATCATCACTTTATCTATCCATTCTGAACCAAAAGCATAGGGTATCCAGGCGAGTGAGGGTATCTTCTTTGTTATGATCAAGTTCGCTAATTTTCCCTTACTAATACTTCCTAGTTCTTGCTCAAGTCCCATGGCATAGGCTGCATTGAGTGTGAGTGCATTAAAGGCTTCTTCTGGGAGTAATTTCATTTGGATACATGCGAGGCTTAGAACAAAACCAAGTTTACCGCTTGGCGCCGACCCCGGATTATAATCACTCGCCAAGGCGAAAGGTAATCCAGCATCTATAATTGCTCTTCCTGGCGTATAGGGCATTCTTAAGTAAAAGGAGCAATTTGGCAAACCCACAGGCATGGTCGATGAGCCTCTTAATGCTTCGATTTCTGCCTCGCCCATATGCTCCAGGTGATCCACGCTGAGGGCCTTGGTTTTTACGGCCAATTGAACGCCACCGGATACAGCAAGTTGATTGCCGTGTATTTTTGGAATTAAGCCATGTTTCTTACCCGCTTCCAGAATACGCTCGGCTTCTTCAGGAGTGAAAAACCCATGATCACAGAAAACATCAATGAAGTCAGCAAGCTTTTCCTTTTCAATCGCCGGGAGCATCTCATCTATAATCAATTGAATATAGCCTTCTCTGTTCTCCTTATATGCTTTGGGAAATGTATGAGCACCAAGGAAGGTGGCTTTTACGGGAATAGGCGAGATATTTTTAAGGCGCTTTATCACGCGAAGCATTTTAAGTTCATCTTCAACGCTTAGACCATAGCCACTTTTAATTTCAATGGCTCCAGTCCCATTGGCAATAACTTCTTGAAGTCGTTCTAGGGCCATTTTATAGAGTTCCTTTTCCGACATACCATGAAGCTTGCCTGCTGAATTCAGAATTCCACCTCCAGCCGCCGCAATTTCTTCGTAGGTTTTCCCTTGAATCTTCATGACAAACTCTTCTTCTCTGCTTGCAGGGAACACTAGGTGAGTATGAGAATCAACAAAGGCTGGTAGAACAATTTTTCCCGTAGCATCAATAATGCGGTCGCTGTCATGTGCCGGATATTGTCCATTGTCCTCGGGCATACGTCCGTACGAGTCAATGCGCTGATCTCGAATAAGAAGCCAAGCATTTTCAATAAAAGGGAAATCACTCATTTCTTTTCCTGCACGAAAAGACTTCTGTGATTCGTCGATGCCATATAGGCGCTTAATATTTCGGATGAGAGTTAGCATGATGCCTTGCAAAAATGCTGAAATAGCACAGGGAATCAAAATCTTAATGAGTAAATTCGAATGATGACGACATCCGAACGATTACAGAAAGTATTTACCCATGGGAAAGAAGTATTTGTAGCCAATACAGCAACCGTAATTGGCGATGTGGAGCTAGGTGATTTTTGCTCTGTATGGTTCGGTGCAGTTATTCGTGGTGATTCTGATATCATCCGAATCGGCCATCGGAGCAATGTGCAAGATAATGCAGTAATACATTGTGACCCAGGTGCTCCGGCCATTATCGGTGAAGATTGTGTGATTGGTCATCTCGCCATTGTTCATGGTGCACAACTTGGTAACTGTGTGCTCGTGGGCATGAATGCAACAGTGTTGAACAATGCCAAAGTTGGGAATAATGTTATTATCGGAGCAAACTCATTGGTAACAGGAGGCATGGAAATTCCAGATAATTCACTGGTACTTGGAAGTCCGGCGAAAGTCGTGAAAACATTAACAGCTGAACAGGTTGCTGGCATTAAAGAAAATGCGGCCGTCTATATGGAAAAGGCCGCAGCTTATTTGGCCATGTAGCACTAAATTAGTTCCAATACGTTTTCTGGAGGACGGCCAATTACGGCTTTCTTTCCATGAACGAATATTGGGCGCTCGATGAGTATTGGATGTGCTACCATGGCATCAATCCATGCCGCGTCGCTAAGGACTTTTCCCTTGAATTGTTCCTTGTATATGGATTCTCCTTTTCGGATTAAATCATGCGCTGGAATTCCTAGTTTTGAGAGGATGGCCTGTAATTCTTCATGAGTCGGTGGATTCTTTAAATATTCGCGAACATTGGGTTGAACTCCATTTTCTTGAAGGAGGGAGAGTGCATTTCTGCTCTTTCCGCAGCGTGGGTTGTGGTAGAATTCCATCTTGCAAGTTTCCTCAATTGCCGCGACATTTACAAAGTACTTAGAAAGTGTATTGAAAACTATACCGCTGATTATTCCGTAGATGTGAATAGGGGATAAATTGGACCACGCAACGAAATGCGGTATACTAGTTGTCTCTATATTTGAAACGATGCAAGAAAACAGCTTACATATTACCGGATCAGTAGCTCCAAAAAAGGAAGAAGCAAAAAAGGCCAAGGAAAGAACTTTGGAACAACCTCATCGCGTTTCTTTAAGTCCGGAAAATGATCCTAGACAAAAGCCAGCAAAAGAATAAGCAAGGATTATTCGTCGGCTAAAGTCTTATATTTCATCAAGACTTGGAAAAGCTCATCTGGCCGAAATGGCTTGGATACAAAGTCATTCATGCCTACCATCAGTGTTTTCTCTTTTTTCTCCAATAGAGCCGAAGCTGTAAGCGCAATAATTGGAACATCGGTATTGAATTCTCTGATTTTACGAGTCGCCTCATATCCATCCATCACAGGCATCTGAATATCCATCAATACACAGTCGTACTGATTTGCTTTGACTTTTTCCACGCCAAGTTCTCCGTTTTCAGCCACATCACTTATTACGCCCCATTTCTTCAAGAAATTTTGGCAAACAAAAACGTTGACCATATTGTCTTCAACAATTAATACGTGCATATTAGTGAGGCTTTGTTCCTGAATTTTTGGTTGGTTTATTGTCTCATCCATGGTCATTCCTTTATTCTCTAATTCAAGGTTAAAGCTAAATGTCGAACCCTCATTGATTATTGATTCAACCTCTAACTTACTCTGCATTAATTTTAGTAAGCTTTGACATATTGCGAGTCCTAAGCCGGTGCCCCCAAATTTCCTCGTTGAAGTGCTTGTTGCTTGGGTGAACATATCAAATAGCTGAGGCAGAAAATCCGACGAAATTCCTATTCCTGTGTCTTCTATGGAAAACCTGATTTTTTCACGGTTTCCTTTTTGTTCGAGTCGGGTAATATTCACACGAACGGTTCCTTTATGCGTAAATTTTAAAGCGTTAGAAATCAAATTATTGAGCACTTGGCCAATACGCATTTTATCCCCAAAGTATATTTGACCGTCAGGAATCTCAGAGTTAAATATCAGCTTGTCTTCATTCTCTATGGCTCGGTATTGATTTTCGGCTACTAAGCTTTTAACTAAGCTATTAGGATTGAAATTCTGTTCAATCAATTCAAGTTTTCCGGCTTCAATTTTACTGTAATCCAAAATATCATTGACCAGAACCAGTAAGTTTTCAGCTGAGTTATTGAGGGTATTCACTTTTTCGTCCAACGAGTTATCATGGTTTTCATCCCGAAGTAAATGAGAAATGCCTATGACTGCATTGAGTGGTGTTCGTATTTCATGGCTCATGATGGAAAGAAATTCAGATTTGGCTCGACTGGCCTGCTCTGCGGTTTCTTTTGCGAGTCGTAAATCTTCTTCCGTAATATGGTTTTCTATGGATGAAGATAAAACATTCGAGGCAAGCTTCAGTACATCATGTGCTTCGGCCGCTTCATCCTTATCGTCAACCGACCAGAAGAATACCCATGAACCTACCTGTTCATTATTCACCTCAATGGGTAAGATGATGAATGCATCTCGGCCTACTTCTAAATAATCGCTCACAAGTTCGTGAATTGCAGATTCCTTGAGCTGATTGGTAAAGGTACGATGCCATACCATCGATTCACGATTTATAGCCCCCTCAAAGTGTTTTTCAAATCCGGGTTTAGGACTAATAAAACAGCCGTTTGCGCGAGCTACGGTTTTGAAATTTGGTGCATATTCGAGATAAACACTGGTCCAATCTGTTCTGCGCAGCATTTCCTCAGCAAATCGTCCACTCAAGCCCATCAACCCAGCAGACTTTTCTAAGGTGTTTTTTTGTTTTTTCCAGAGTGTTATTTCACGAAAGCTGAGAAGGAATCCTCTTTTTTCATCTTCACTTGTCCCAATTCTGCTGCCTTTCATCATATACCAGGATAAGCTGCCAGCTTGTTTTAAGGAAACTTCAATTTCTGGTCCTTCATTACCTTCAAAATCTAAATACTGTAAGATTTCTGGTTCAGGAATATCTTTGATGGCATAGCAGAAGTCCCAATAGCTTTGATGCTTTAGGTCCTTTCTTCCGGCCATTTTCCGCGATCTATTATTCGACTCGATTATTTCTCCCTTATAATCAATAACCAAGGCTGGATCATTCAAATTGATGAAAAGGTTTTGGTATGCTAAGGGAACATAATTGAATAGCTTTTTTCTGAAGATGATAATCATACCAATAACACCGGTTATGGTAAAACCAACAGGAGTGGGGTCGAAACCGCGAATTGGGTTAAGCCCGCTGATATAAAGAATATTTCCAATCCAGGGGAACAAGGCGCCAAGGATGATTAATATCATATTGACTCGAAGCAGGGTAACACTGCGAATGGCAGTCATGATTAGCCGAATGGTACCTGCGGATAGACAGAAATAACTTACCAAAACCCAAGCCCAAAAGAATGGACCATATTCGAAGCTTAATCCAAAATCACCAGCCTCGATGCTCCATCTCTTGTACATCATCAAATGGTAGGAGTTGGTCAAAACAATGATCAGAAAAAGGCCGCAAAAGCTGAAAACGAAATACTTGAACCATTTCGGAATTTTCAGTTGGATTTGCGAATAAGTGAAGATAAAACTTACCCAAGCGATTGGCGCTGTGATGATGCCTAAATAGCTGAGTTGAGCAAGAAACATTTTGATTGGAACAGCATCAAAGAAAAATTGGATGGTATCGCAGGCAGCCCACCAGGATATGGCAAACATTAAATAAGAGAATTCATTTGAACCTGGAACCTTGGAACGACGAAACGTAGATATCCCTACTACCAAAGAAAGAAGAGTGGTAATTATTAATAAGAGGTGTAGCAGTTGACCAACGTTTAGCATGAAAGAGCGTCGGTCAAAAATACACAATATCCTTTATTGCTGTTCTAAATGTCTTAAAATTGACTTTTTTAAGATGTTGCGTAAATCTTGTTGCGAATAGGGTTTATATAGAATATGGTCGAAATTCTCTGTTCCTTTCCCTTTAATTTCTTCCTGATCGGCAGCGGTTAGTCCGATGATACAAATTGAATCGCCGTACTGCATCCTTAAATTTTGAGCGGCCTCATATCCATCCATAATGGGCATATGCATATCGAGCAGAATGCACTGGAACTTTTCTTCTTTAGCCGCTTGTAGGCACTCAAGGCCATTTTCCGTCCAGGTGGCCTCGGCTCCTAGCTGATTCAACATCATTTTTAGCAGCATACGGTTTTGTGCGTAATCTTCAGCTACTAATATTTTCCTTGACTTGGGCCATTGCCAATGATCTTCTTCCTCCTGATGGGATAGATCATTTTCTTGGCTACTTAGTTTGAATTGGATAATAAATGAAAATTCGGTTCCCTGGTTTAGGGTACTTTCAATGGCAATAGTTGCTCCCATCATTTCTAGGAGTGAGCTGGAAATCGCCAAGCCAAGACCAGTTCCACTATAGCTCCTATTTAGATCGGAATCCGATTGAAAGAAGGGCTTAAAAATATCATGATGATGTTCTTTTGGAATGCCAATGCCGGTGTCTGCTACAGTAAATTTGATGGCACATAATCCATCGACAGAATTCAATACATTAAGTGTTAAACTCACTTTGCCATCGTCCGTAAACTTTACCGCATTATTCAAAAGGTTATTCAAAACCTGTTCTAGCTTTAGGCGGTCGCCAATAACTTGGGTAGGCAGTTCATCACTAACATGAAGCATGAAAGAAATACCCTTCGCTTCGCAATGTTGTGAATAGGCTCCCTTAAGGGTATGAATTACTTCGTTCAGATCGAATGGCTGTTGACTGATTTTCATGGAGCCGTGCTCCAACTTGTTGAGGTCTAGTATTTCATTAACAAGGTGGGTGAGTTGTTCGGAAGATGCTTGAAGGGCCTTGACTGCTTCTTGTGATTCTAAGTTTAATGTGCTACTGTTTAATGAATTTGCCATGCCTCGAATAACATGCAGAGGGGTGCGAATTTCATGACTTACTACGGAGAGAAATCGAGTTTTCACTGAAAGTGCTTCTTGTAAATCTGACTGTTGGGCTTCGAGTATTTTGTTTTTTCGGAGATTCAAATAGAATAGATAAAGGAGTCCGATCGATAAGAGGACAACGAGAAGTAGACCGATGCTATAATTTCGGCTTAAGGATTCTTCAATTTCAAGTTTTGCGGCAATTTCTTCGACCTCACGTTGACGAAGTTGCAGATTAAATTCTTCCTCAAGCAATTTTCCATCTTTGTAGTTTTGCACCTTACGCAGTGAGTCATTCAGGTGAATATAGTTTTCCAAGAGAACAAGTGCTTCTTTCGATTGACCTAATTCCGCTAATATCTTTGCGCGAATTCTATATTGTTCTAAATGAATCAGTGGGTCTTCAATTTGCTGAGCAAGAACCATTGCACTATCAAGATATACCAAGGCTGTTTGTGGTTTTTTTGCCCCGACCAGCATTTCCGATATTTGATGATAAGCCGTTACCAATGGGCGCTTGGCCCGAGCTTCGCGCTTAAATTCGACGCCTTTAGTATAATAATAAAAAGCACTATCATAATTTCCATAAGCAGTCCAGATTTCTCCCAAACTGCTATAGTCTGAGCCTACCCAATTTGGATTTACCGGTACTGCTTTTAAATCAATTTGTAAACATGCGGTATAATAGCTCAGGGCTTGTTTATATTCCTTCTCCTCCATAGCTACCATACCCAAGTTGGAAAAGGCCATCGCTAAGAGTCCTTCATTTTCGAGAGATTTTGCTACTTCAAGACTGGATTGAAAATGCTGTTTGGCATCATAATAATTCTTCTGATTAAAATGGATTAGTCCAATATTATTCAAAACATTGGCATGTCCGACTTCATCTACTGCAAGCAGAAAAGCAGAGTCAGCACTCAGATAATACTGCAAGGACTTTTGGTAATCGCCTAAAAAGTCGAGTGCAATGCCCATTGAGTTATAGATGCTGCCCTTATCTTCTGTGGTGCCAGAGCGCTTTAAAATGGGGAGACTACTTTCATAGGTTTTAATGGCCATATGATAGAAGCCTAAATCTTCATAGCAAGATCCGAGAAGATAATAGGCCTTCAGCATCAGGCTATCATTTGTTAAAGCTTGTGCACGAGCTAATCCTTCTTTGGCAAGTTCTGTACTCCACTCGAGGGAGGCGGTACGTGAATAAAAACGTGCTAAACGGATGAGGCTGTCTGTTTCCTTGTTAGGGTCGTCGTTGCGTATGGCTAAGGCCACCGAATCGGGTAGCGAGGCATATGTCTGGTGAAATGTGGTGATCACAATCAAACACAAAAAAAGGACGATCGACTTTAGAATGGTCATGAATTAACGAAAATACGCACTCATTAAAGAGGCTACAAAATAGAGAAGATTTTAAAACAAATCCATTGACAATTATTTAAGTGGTTGTTTGCGCCTCAGAACAATATATTATAAGTTGAGAAGTCGACTTGCGGTATACATTAAGGATCGGTTCAAACACGGTTAATCCTTACCCTATCAACTTATTCTGGTATTTGGTAAATCTAGTCTAATGAGATACCGAAACAAAGTTGTTCTTTGTGGAGGTTATGACAGGGAGTCTACATCGAAATGTTTGGGTTTTGGCTGCAGCTCAGTCCTTGGTTATGTGCTTGGGCTCTATGGTGGTTTTTGTCGGTGGAATTATTGGTAGCGACCTTGCACCTTCTTCCAAAATGGCTACCATGCCAGTTGCAGCCATGATTGTAGGTACGGCATGCAGTGTTTTTCCTATCAGCTTTTTAATGCGCCGTTTTGGTCGTCGCCGGGTGTTTTTAACGGTTCTTGCTGGAAGTATTGGCTTGGCGCTATTCATTTCACATGCCATCATACAAGCGTCTTTTGCTCAGTTTGTGCTAGGAACATTTTTATTTGGGATGACAGTAGCAACGGTGATGCAATTTCGCTTTGCGGCTATGGAATCTGCCAAGGAAGAAAATATACCCATCGCAGCCTCAACCGTGCTGGTGGGTGGAATTCTTGCTGCTTATCTAGGTCCGGAATTGAGCTTAGCAGGTAAAGGCTTATTAGAAACCCCATTTGCTGGCTCATTTATTCTGTTGGCGGGCTTGTTTGTCTTGGCATTTTTTATTCTTCTAGCCTATAAAAACACAGCAAAGGAAATTGCATTAATCGATGATGTGCCTAGGCCAGTAAAAGAAATTACTCGGCAAGCAATCTTCTGGGTGGCTCTGTTTGCCGCGGCGATTGGTTATGCTATTATGAGTTTTATCATGACGGCCACCCCTGTGAGTATGAATAAAATTGATGGACTGGCACTTGAAGATGTAAAATGGGTAATCCAAAGTCATGTGCTTGCCATGTATGCTCCGTCCTTGATTACTGGATTGCTCGTCAAGAAATTTGGTCTGCGGAGATTGATGTTCATTGGACTCTTCCTCTACCTATGCTGTATTGGAATTGCTTGGTCCGGACAAAGCTTCTTGCACTATTGGCTGGCCCTGATATTATTGGGGCTCGGCTGGAATTTTCTTTTTGTTGGAGGCACGGTATTGCTTTCGAAAACCTACCGTCCGAGTGAACGATTTAAAATTCAAGCAATCAATGATTTTAGTATACTCGGTATGCAATCAACGGCTGCTTTATGCGCAGGGTGGGTTGTTTTTTCTTTGGGCTGGCAAATGCTTTTGCTGCTAGTTCTTCCATTAATTGCATTTCAATTTTTTCTGCTACTACGGACGAAGTTTTAGCGTGATTGTTTGAAATAAGGGTAAGGCAAATCATCTGTTGTCGCGTATTGGAATTGGGATTTTTCTTCACCAGTATACCAGTCAACCCATCCCCAAACGCCATCCCGTTTAGCAGCTACGTATAGATTTCCTTTTGCTGTAAATCGTTGGAATTCGTGGTAAAGACATGGAACAGTTTCTTTTGCGTCGTCTCCATAACTCCATTGTGAGAGATAAATGCCTGCTTTGCCATGCTGATAGACAATGGTGAATGCGCCATTAAATGGGATGAATTCCAGACTGTCGTAGTTCATCGGGATGAGCTCCCTTACATCAGTGCCTGAATACATGTATTGGTACATGCCCCATTTTTTCGTTTTGTTATTGCGTGCCTTGAAGACACCATCACCGTTTTCGCCATCCATTTGAATAAGATCGGCCTTGAGCTTTTTCTTTAGTTCTTTCTCAGGAAATTCTTGGGAAAATAACTGACTAGAAAATAGAAATAGGACTATAAAAGGAAGGTAGTTTCTCATCTTGCGTTCTTTTCAGGTGTATACCCTTGGGGTATAGTCGGTAAACGAGAAAGGGGTAAGAATATTTTTAGCTAAACGGCAATCCACTTGAAATCAACGCCACGTTCAGGAATGGCGATGCGCTCAGCAATGCGGGTTAGTCGTTGCGGAAGTGCCACAACATAGTCGCGGGCACGTTCGGCTGAATCGTTTAGACCACGAAGATTCTCAATATCCCATTCTTTAACCAAGTCTTTCAAGATATCGATATAATCTTGCGTGGTATAGACCATGGCACGTTGGGCGGCATTTGAAAACTCTTCGAAAAGGTCACCTAACTTTCCTCCGCTTTGGCGTAGCAAGTGAGCTGGCATAACAATCTTCTTCTTCATCATGTCTTCAAAAGCCAACATCATTTCGCTTGGATCGCATTCGAAAATGGCCTTAACGAATTCAGAATAGGCTGTAGCATGACGTGCTTCATCGGCGGCAATTACTCCACATATTTTTGCTAAGCGCTGGTTTCCTGTTTTTTTGGAGAAGCTTGCTACACGGCGATGGGAGATATTGGTGGCCAATTCTTGGAAGCTGGTATAGACAAAGTTTTTATACGGGTCGGCCCCTGTTTGAATGTCAAATCCATCCGCAATTAGAAATTGGGTAGAGACTTGCATTTCACGCATATTTACCCTTCCGGAGAGATAGAGGTATTGGTTCAATAAGTCCCCGTGGCGGTTTTCTTCGGCAGTCCAGGAACGCACCCATTGGGTCCATCCCGTTCTTTTTTCATGATCGACTCCTTTTAATCCCATTAACCAGGATTCGTAGGTAGGAAGTGCCTCTTCAGTGATGGTGTCGCCTACAAGAACCGTAAATAGGTCATAATCCATTTCGCGGCAGAGCTCTTGGATTTCTTTGACTTCATCAAAAAACTTTGGGTCCTTTGAATCAGGGAGAAGCTCAGCAGGTTGCCAGTTTTTCTCAATGGGACGGATATATTGGTCCAGCCATTTTTCCATTGATTTTTCAAGCGTTTGCATCACTTCAATACGCGTTTGATTCAAATTCATATGCACTTCTTTTTTAGATTCAAACATGAAAAGAGAGGGAAAGTTTGAGCGGTAGAACCGCGCTTTCACTCGCCTCTTGCATGAGCCCCGCGAAGGTAGGTTATATTGTCGGGTGATTTCAAATTGAGCGAGGTTTCTTGCTGATTTCTTTGATTGATTCGCACAGTTGATTGAGGCTATCAGCTAGTTTTTCGTCGGTGAGTTGTCCATTTTTATCAAATTTCCCCTTTACTCCAGAAATAAGAAGTTGGCTAGAAGGAATCATTTTCACCTGCAAGGTATTAAGGATGAGTTCGAGCTGCTCAAAAGCTTTTTTTCCAGAGGCCGCAGCAATAATCATAGCACAAGGTTTTTCACTCAAGAGCACGGTGGACACAAGCCAGTCGAGTGCGTTTTTGAAACTTCCTGGGAGGGAAAATACATATTCAGGACTGCAGAAAATAACGGCATCGGCTTCTTTGATGGCCGCTCTCAATTCTTTGATTTCTGATGGAAGTGATTCACCATCCAGAGCAGGATTAAAATGGGGAAGGGTATCGATGGCTGAATAAATCTCAAAATCATCCTCTTTAAAGTGATGCTCTTTCAAGAATTCGAGCACCCGTTTATTAGACGACTCAGTCAAGGTGCTACCATTTATAGCGAGAATACGAAGTTTTTTTGCAGGATTCACCAGATTCCATTAGCAGATATCTTGCCGAACCTTTTAGCAACGATTTTTATGATTCCTGTCCTTCAAGCAAAATTTTTGACTCCACCTTCGCTGGTGAGGCAATAGCGCACATATCGGTCCATGGACTATGGATATTTTTTGCCGTGGACCGTGAACTTTTTTGCTATGGTCCATGGTCTATTGACTTTGGACTTTTTTTGTCGTGGACCGTGAACTTTTTTGCTATGGTCTATGGTCTATGGACTATGGACATTTTTTGCCGTGGACCGTGAACTTTTTTGCTATGGTCTATGGACTATGGACTTTTTGCCAACCACAAACGCTCCATTTACTAAAATCCCCACAGGCAAAAAAAAAGGCGCCAGCCGAAACCAGCGCCCGGGCATGTACATGCCTATACATAAGGGAGATGACAAAGGTGCAAATGACAAGCTTACCGCCTCTCATGGTTTTCCGTGATATTTCCTTGTCAAATTGGCAGCGAAGAGGGGCTGGCATGTTTGCTGATACCTTAGTGAAAAATTCAATCACGCATATGACGACACAAAAAGGTTCAATTCAGGTAAATACGGAAAACATCTTTCCAATCATTAAAAAATTCCTGTATTCCGACCACGAGATCTTTTTACGTGAGCTGATCTCAAATGCCACAGACGCGACCACTAAGCTCAAGCATTTTTCATCCATCGGCGAATTCAAAGGCGACTTGGGCGATTTGCGTATCGAGGTAAAAATCGATAGCGAGAAAAAAACACTGAGTATCATCGACCGTGGTGTGGGAATGACAGCCGAAGAAATTGAGAAATATATCAATCAAATCGCATTTTCTGGTGCAGAAGAGTTTGTTGAGAAATACAAAACAGCAGGAGAGGCCGGTATGATTGGTCATTTCGGACTCGGATTCTACTCAGCCTTTATGGTGGCGAAAAAAGTAGAAATCAATACACTATCCTTTAAAGAAGGTGCAACTGCTGCGAAATGGACTTGCGATGGTTCAACAGAATTCAGCATTGGCAGTTCGAAGAAAAAAGATAGAGGGACAGAAATTATCCTTTATATAGATGATGAAAATCAAGAGTTTTTGGAAAACAACCGCATTGAAGGTCTGTTAAACAAATACTGCCGTTTCTTGCCGATTCCTATTCAGTTCGGAACAAAATCGGAATACGTAGACGATACCGAGAAGAAAAAGGAAGATGGAACATTTGAGAAAAAATCCATCGAGGTAGAGAATGTGGTGAACGATGTTCCGCCATTATGGAAAAAAGGACCAGCTGAGTTGAAGGATGAAGATTATATCGCCTTCTATCAAACCTTGTATCCAATGTCTGAAGCGCCTTTATTCTGGATTCACCTCAATGTTGATTATCCATTCAACCTAACGGGAGTTCTTTATTTCCCAAAGGTGAAAAACGAGTTGGAGCTGCAACGTAATAAAATCCAACTTTATAGCAATCAAGTATTTGTAACAGACGATGTAAAAGATGTTGTTCCAGAATTCTTGATGCTGCTTCACGGGGTGATAGACTCACCAGATATTCCTTTGAATGTATCACGTAGCTTCTTACAAAGTGATGCGCAGGTGAAGAAGATTACTTCACATATCACCAAAAAGGTGGCCGATAAGCTCGACGAGTTATTCCGTTCAGACCGTGAGGCCTACCAACAAAAATGGGAAAGTATTGGAATGTTCGTGAAGTATGGTGCAGTGAGCGATGAGAAGTTTGCTGACAAAGCCTTGAAGTTTGCCTTGCTTAAAAATACAGCAGGCGAGTTCTTTACCATGGAAGAATACAAGAAAAAGGTTGAAGGACTGCAAACAAACAAAGACAAAAAGATTGTTTTACTCTATACCAATAACCGTAAGAGTCAGGCCCCATTCATTGAGTCTGCGAAGAAACGCGGATATGATGTTTTAGATATGGATGGCCCCTTGGACAGCCACTTCATTGGTTTCTTAGAACATAAGGAAACTGATTTGACGGTAGTACGTGTTGATGCAGATGCCATTGATAAACTTATTGATAAAGGCGAAAAGCGCGAATCAGTATTGAGCGACACACAGGTGGAAACCTTGAAAAAGACCTTCACTGATCAAGTGCAAAAACCAGATTGGGATGTACAAACAGAGGCATTATCTCCAGACGATCATTTTATAACGGTGATAAAGCCAGAGTGGGAGCGTCGTATGCGTGAAATGCAAGCAGGTGGCGGCATGTTTGGCGCTTTACCAGAGCGCGTAGTTGTTATGGTAAATACCAATCATCCATTGGCAACGAAGATTGTTGGCGTGGAAGTAGAGGCAGAAAAGAAAGATTTTGTTGAACAAAGTTTTGACCTCGCTTTACTATCTCAGAATATGTTGGACGGCGATGCTTTAGAGCGCTTTATTCGTCGGACTGAAAACATGATGAAATAGGCGTGTATATTTGCGGGCATGCGCGAAAACGTTTCTCTTAAACCCTTCAATACCTTTGGCCTCGAAGCTGGGGCGAAGTATTTCGAAGAGATTAATAACGAAGATGAAGTTTTAAACCTGCTTCATCAGGAACGTTTTGGCGCAATGCCTTTGCTTATTCTTGGTGGAGGAAGCAATGTGCTTTTTACCCAAGATTTTGATGGGCTGGTTCTTCTGAATCGCCTTAAAGGAATCAAAATTCTAAACGAGACGGATTCCGAAATTCTATTAGAAGTAGCTTCTGGCGAGGTATGGCATGATTTCGTGCTTCATGCGGTAAAAAACGGCTGGTCTGGAATTGAGAATTTGTCGCTGATTCCTGGAACAGTTGGAGCTGCACCGATGCAAAATATCGGCGCTTATGGAGTGGAGGTAAAAAATGTGATTGAGCAAGTACGCTATCTCGTATTGGATACCCTACAAATTGAAACCCTTAATGCGGCTGCATGTGAATTTGGCTACCGTGAATCTGTTTTTAAGCATGATTTAAAGGGAAAAGTATTTATCCTTTCTGTGCAATTCAGATTGAGCAAGGGCGCTTTCATTCCGCAAATTTCATATGGAGCCATTCAAGAAACATTAGCGGAAAAACAAATTACCAATCCATCCATACAAGAAGTGAGTGAAGCCGTAATCGCCATTCGTCAAAGCAAACTGCCCGATCCAGCGGTACTTGGTAATTCGGGTTCCTTCTTCAAAAACCCTGAAATTCCGGAAGCGCAATTCAATGAACTCAAGAAAAAATTCGAGACGCTTCCTTCTTATCCAACCACTCCAGGTTTTGTTAAAATCCCAGCCGGCTGGCTCATCGAACATGCAGGTTGGAAAGGCAAGCGTGTAGGAGAAACCGGCTCTCATGCCAAGCAAGCACTGGTCTTAGTCAATTATGGAAATGCAGAAGGCTACGAAGTGAAAGCACTGGCTTTTGAAATTATCGCCGATATCCAAGCTAAGTTCGGTATACGCTTGAGTCCAGAAGTCAATATCTTTTGACCCCTCTAACCTGTGACCTCTAACCCGAAACCCCTTCAGAGGCTCTTCGGATGGCCATCATATACCCGAGATGCAAAGCCTCATGAATACCCACGAAATGCAGCGCTTCTTCAATGCTATTTAGTGTGACTCCAAAACTGGTTTCATAGGCTTGGAAATTGCCAAAACTATTGGATTCATATAGTTTTCTTAAATCAGCGAGGGAATAGTTAGCCATTTGTATGAAATGTGTCAATTCTTCTTGTGTAAGTGGCAAAGTTCCCGCACTTCCTTTTCTGAATTTCGCCAATTCTTGTACACTTAATCCTGTATCTAAACCAGAAATTCCACTTGTTAGCAGTTTGGTGGTTACCAGGGCATGACAAAAGTTCCATCCAGCTGTATTATTGAAACCAGGGAATTGGGTATTGATGGTTTCTAATGACAATGATTCGATAACCTTCACCGCATTTTCACGGGTTTTTTCGAGGGCATAAAACGAAAATTCAACAGAAGCATTCATAAAGTGGAATTAAGTAGGGCCGCAATTTACCGCACAATATTGGTTTTTAGTTCTTGATTTTTTCGGTAATTATTGACCATTGCGTTACCGATAGCTCCGCCTACAATCAGAAACATTCCCATATAAGTCATCCATCCAAAGCCCTCATCAAAGAAGAAGAACCCAAAGGCGAGGGCATATACCAAACCGAAATATTGAAAAATAGCGATGCCACCAAGATCACTCATTTGGAAGGCACGGGTCATGTATACTTGTCCGAATTGAGTTGTAACCCCAACGCCAATCAATATGAGCCATTGCCAGATATCGGCTGGCCAAATCCAAAAGTAAATGGCCGGAAAGATTACTAGAGGAAGGGTTACTAGCGGAAAGTAGAAAACCACTACGTCGGGGTCGTCTTGTTTCCCTATTCGTCGAATCATATTATAGGCCGCACCAGAAAATATGGCCGATGCAATACCCGCGAGCAGCATCCATAGGTCAACCCTAGGGTCATATCCTTTAATAAGAATCACACCGCCCATGGCTACGACATAGAATAGCCAAGTATACCAAGGGCTTTTTTGCTTATTGATATAAATAGCCAATAATGCTGTAAACACCGGGGAAAGGTATTGAATGCTGACCGCGGTGGCCAAAGGAATATGCTGAACGGTGAGGAAATACAGACTGAGTCCACCAAAGCCGAAGAGTCCGCGGAGAATGAGGTGCTTTTTATCATTCCCTAGCGGACTAATTCCCTTTTTTAGGATGAATAGGTAAGATATGATGAGGGTAACAACCGAACGAAAGAAGATGATTTGAAAGATATTGTACTCACCCGACCATTTTACCAGCAGGTTCATCAAAGCCATAAATAGCCCCGATAGCAAGATGTTGACGACCGCCGGATTCATGCCGCGAATATACTTGATTGGCCAAATTTCTTTTACAATGGCCCACTTAATTGACACAATCCGCCCGTTTTTAACACCCTGTGCACCCAGTGCAAAATGTGTCAATCTCTGGTTAATATCAGTCAAACAGCCGCTTAGCTATCCTGCAACTTTGCCTCATCAAATAATTGAACCATGAAAAAAATATCACTCCTCTTAATATTATCGCTCGCCGCCACCCTGGCAGTGAAAGCGCAGAAACTTCCGGGAACTGCAGATAGTTCCTTTAATGGAAATGGATTCTCTTTAATTCCAGCACAGG
>Ga0100380_10002908_pt1 | contig 18285 bp, 10 predicted proteins | sample CryGeymeta201504_FD_80417 | JGI IMG/M metagenome (GOLD analysis project Ga0100380, IMG submission 80417) | Groundwater microbial communities from Crystal Geyser aquifers in Utah, USA - Crystal Geyser metaG 2015-04 | ecosystem: Environmental > Aquatic > Deep subsurface > Groundwater | place... | reverse complement strand
GTCTACGAATGGAGGTTGGGGGGGGTTGGGCATCGAAACTCCATTCATTGCAAATCAGTATCTTAACACTCGCCTTTCTTCATCACTCAGGGGCCGAGGCTGCCGATATATACGACTTCGTGCCAACAATCCTGCGAGAACTGATTTATCGCTTAAACGACGACGACAAGGACGTACTGAAGGCTAATTATAAGGCGTGGACGGCGCTTTCGAAGCACGTTCCCGCAGAAGAATCAGTGAAGCACATTGAATTTATGCGAAACTTGATCAACAGTATGGTCAGCGAGGCTCGCCGTCGCAAGGGAGGCGTCGGAGATGGCGAGTTCTTTTTACCGGGTTTCATTATTCCAAAAGGTACAGTTTTGACGTGCGTTGTGGTATGAACACTTGAAGCAAAGTGCGGACAAAATTAAACAAAAAACCCGACATCAACATCATGGGGATATACCGATTAGTCTTTCTGATTGCTAACCATCGTCGCTCACTTTCTCGTTGCTACCTCACAATGTGCTTTCTGACTCTGCCTTTTGTTTGACTTATTCTAATTGCACTTGTGTAGGCCTGGAACCATTGTTACCTATTTACCAGAGAGGGATTCTCTACGGAAGTGCATCTATTCGAGAAGTTTCGGCATCAGGACTGGGCGAGGTTATTGCACTTACATCTGACAAGTACTTGGCGGGCCCGGTAATCATCAAAATGACAGGACCTCTTCTTCGTGTAGTAGGCGACCGCAATCCATCCAACGTAAAGATTGCCATTCTGCGAACCCTAGGGTTGATTCTCGTCAAGGGCGGTCCTGCTCTCCGGGCTTTTGTTCCCCAGTTCCAGACAACTTTTGTCAAGGCTCTGTCCGATCCTTCTCGTCAAGTTCGATTAGAAGCCATTAAGGCTTTGTCGCTACTCATGCCCTTATCCACGCGTGTAGATCCTCTTATCAAGGAACTTGTAGCAGGGTCGCTGGGGAAGAATGCTGTGGCTGCTGGAGACTCGGGAGGCCCGTTATTTGCCGTCCAAACGGCCAGCTTGGAGGCGTTAGCGGCTGTCTTGAAAAAAGGCGGCAACAAGGTGAAGCTTCCCGACAGTATTCAGTCCGCATTTGATGCCTCAAAAGAGCTTTTGGGGAATGAAGACGACAGTGTGCGCGAAGGGGCAGCCAAGGTGATGGGCGCTTCGGTTGAACTAATGGATCCGAGTGTGGCGACGGAAGTATTGCAAAATAGTATTCTTTCCAACGGAGACGACTCTAACTCTATCAAGCACGGAAGGGCGTGCGCTATCTGTCAAATTTTTGCATCTTCAGTCGGGCCCGGTATTGACCAATCTTTGAACCAAACGGCTCTCGGCCGCGTGTTAACTTATTTACAGGATGATAAAAATGCTGTCAAGGAAGCTGGCTGCGTAGCCTTTGGAGCCGTCGTGGCGCGATCCGAAAGTTCAAGTGCCGCTTTGGACAAGCTTGAACCAACTTTATTGGAGATCATGTCCAACACCCGCGCTCCACTGGAAGTCCACCGTGCTTTAGCGGCGGGATTCTGTGTCCTCTTGCAGCTTGTTGATACAGCAGGCGAAGACAAGGTAAGCTTTTTGGGGAAATCACTAGTTGACGGTATACTGCAAGTAGCAATGAGTGATTCCAAGCAGGTGCAGACTGCCTTCCACGACGTCTTGTGGCTTGCACTTGAGGTTGCCGATGGCCAAGCTGGGCTTGACAAGTATGCTGGAATTGCGCAATTTGAAAACGTCAAATTGATGCGCTCTCTGTACACGAAGGTATTGTCCCGTATTCATCAAGTATCTTTGTTGGAGGACTATTAAGGAGAAATGCGCTAGCAATCGTAGCAATACTAAAAATAAAGCATGCTATCAAGTAATTATGCAAGAGAGGACATAATGTGCAACTTCACCCCATTCCGGCATTTAGCATTCCATGACGTTCGAAAGGAGAATACTGAGGCTATCTTCTAGTATGACCTGACTTTCTTTTACGTCCGTGTCATCAACTGCATCCCGTGATGGAGCGACTTCTTGGCCGATTTCTGTCTCGTGCTCTGCATAGAATCTCTGCAGGTATCCTTCGACCAGCTCTGTTCCCTTAGTCACCCATTCCATGCGATTGTTTTCTGCATAACCAAGATACTCACTGGAACTGACACCGAAAATCCCACACGTCTCAAGCTTCCTTGCTAGAGGAATGATGTAAAAATCGAAGAAGCCTATTTCACCTTCATACCATCCAACGCTAGGGTCCTTTTCCAGCCTTCCTGCTAAGTACATAGAGTACATTTCTTTGAACAAACGCTCGTTCCATTTCTGAAATACATGCCAGTGCTGTGAAGCAAGATCAAATGAGTGTAAGAAAGGCAGAAAAAGATTCCAACCCTGACAGCAACATTCTGGATATTTACCTGCATAGTATGTGCCACGTCGGAAGCTTGGATTAAATGCTCCAAAACAATGGTGGCCTTTCGATTTTTTTCAAGTTCTTGCTTCGCCTTGAGATCTTCTACGGAGGACGCTTCCGTGAAGGCACTCTCTGTACTGAATGCCTGTGTCCATCTACTTTTTCGTTGAGCACCAAGTTCCTTATCCATGATATCAGTAGCTAAGACGAGATTCACAACTAGGGAACGGAACCTAGCAAACTCATCTTCATTTGCGTAGATGCAGTCTTGAAGATCCTTGAATTCAGTCTTCAGTAGCAACTTGAAAGCCAAATCCACACTATTCTGTTCAGCAACACTTTTTCCTTTGTATTTGCGAGCCACGTCAGTGTCTTCATTGATAAGCACAGTGTTCGGGACACCAGCATGGTTACAGTCATGAATCAAGGCAGAGAAGACAGCCGCAAAATGAGTAAGTGGGTCTGAGGTGATGCCAAAGGTATGGTCGTGGAGCTGGGAGGCAAAGGCAGTATCGGAAGTGTTCTTTGTTCGATTAACGTCAATTGGATTGACAATTCTTCCTAACAGCTTGGTAACTGACAACGTAACTGCAGTTTGACAGGGAAAAAATACTGGTGAGACAAAACGTAAGCAATACAGGCTTAAAAAATTCCATAAGATCTGCAATTGGCTTACCGTGTGATGCATGCTCAAAGTTGTGGAAAGGGTTGGCATTATATAAGGCAGCAATGCGAGCGACGAATTCATTCAGTTGGGAAAGAGCTGCATTTGAGAGGCTAATGGATTCAGGATCAACCTGGTACTTAATAGCCTCCTCATCAAAATGCGGAAGTGACAAAACATCCACCACTTCATCAATTGGACGAGACCCTTTAGCCACCTTAGCAACATAATGTTTTTTTGCCTTGGAAACCGAATCGAAAAACTTTTGACGGATCTCGCGACGAGCAACCACTTGTTTTAATAATTTGCTCAGAATATCAACATTCCATTCGATCAATCGCGAGTTCCTGGCTGCAACAAAGCTGGATCTGTTAGACCCTGCTGGTTTCAAAGCTGGAATCTCTTCATCATTGGTGCTTGCAGAGGTAGAGTTCCATGTCTCAGCAGATATGACTTCAGACTTGCCAGATCTACGCGATTCATCCTTGATCGCAAGAAAATATGTTTGCATTTCACCCTTTCCTTTGGCAAATACCTTCTCTTCTCTTGGCGTGATCCACTTGGACTTCCTTGCAGCCTCCAATAGGCTGGCGGTTTCTTTGGATACTTGAATCTTACGTGGGACCCCTGTTGATTCCATTCTACTAGCAGTGTTCATGGTATCTCCGAATAACTGGAATCGTCCCTTGTCACCACGGAGAACTCCAGCAGTTACTGGTCCTGAGTGTAATCCAATTCTCATGCAAAGATCACTGGTATCGGGACCAAAATGAGATTCCAAGTCTCGGACAATTTCATCCATTTTCTCAAGACAATTCTGGGCAAAGCGGGCCATGCACGTGGCATGGTCTTTTCTTGCAACAGGGACACCTGCCACCGCCACATAGCAATCGCCGACTGAAATGTATACAGTTGTTCGTTTTGTTAGGGAAGTGCTGTTATGTCCGCTTATTTAAAAAGTCACATTTGAACTTACTTGTTTCTACCTTGAATACTCGACGTCGCTTAGCAATTAAGTCAAAGGCATGGTACACTGTTTCAAGAAGAGTGAAAACAGCTGTAGGATCTCTTACAGAAGACCACGCAGTGAATCCCACCATATCAGCAAACATAACAGTGGTCTCGGGGAAAAGATCAGCAATGGGTTTACTGCCAAAAATGCGGTCACTTGTTATGCAATGCAGGGAACTTTCCCTTGAGCTGTTACTGCGATCTGGAAAATTACCCTTCGAGCGACTTCCGTCTTGCAATAGATTCTTAGCAACCTCGGAGGCCTTGGGCCAGGTTTGGAGCTTTTTGGAATCATCTTCAGGTTGAAGTGCTTCCATGAGCCGGTCTCGCACGTTCGATGGAAATAGCGATGACACAATCTGGTTGGTTTTCTTTGCCGATTCCATGACAGTGTTATTTCGTTTGGTCACAAAGCAATCATAGATAATGAATACAAGCGTCGTTACCAAGAAGCAACAGACAACAGCAGCAGCATAGAAATAGGGGTTACTCGTATAGTAGTCATCGCTCCACACTTTGGTAGGATAGATGCGACTAGAGTACGTGCACGCGGCACCTCCTCCCGTTTCGTCGTCAAGGGTGGCGAATTCTGCAAAGGGCACTTCTTGGACTTCATGATCGTAGGAAGGATCGTGGAAATCACCCAGTCCTAGGTACCGTACTTGATCTCCGCGCAATTCATAGGTACTGCTGTTCTGGCAGTTACTGTCTAAAACGACGACAATCGGTTTTTCACCTGCGGGTAGGACGTTCTTAAAGAGACTTGTCCAGTCAAGGAAAGCAGCTAGGATTCCAACCACTTCGCGATCCTTAGTAAGGGTGTCAAAAATTGGTTGGAAGATGTAACTGTGAGGAAGAAGTTTCGACGAATCAAACCGATTGTCATAGGAGAACTGCAAGTAATTTTCCAGGATGAGGGTAGAAAGGAGAGGTTTTCCGTGTTGAACAACAGCATCAATCCATCTATACCCGTTTGGATCTTGAGAAACCAAATCCAAGTTGACAGACAACGAAAAGTCCGGAGCTGGTGCCACTTGCCAGTACGGGGCGTAGTAGAGGTCTTGGGGCCTGGGAATTGGAGCAACGCCATCATCACCGCCACCGCCGAGACTTGGAAACTCCCATATAATGGGTAATACTCCAGTCTGGTCCCAAGTGGGTAGGTTCATAACGCCATTTGTGCCTGGAGATAGGGCTGATCCTTCCGATGGTGGCGTTCCTTCGTTTACCCAGTCTGGTGGTCCACCACTGGATCCTTCCGATGGAGGTCCGCCCGCTGCTTCTGCAACAAACGGAGGTGGTGTTCCTGTAACTCCAGGAGGTGGAGTCCAGGTATCACCCTCCGTAACTCCAGGAGGCGGAGTTCCTTGCAATTCTCTTCGTTTGCCAGTATTTTCATCTTGCTTGTTCATGCTGTCAATGCGCGTTTCAACGTAGAGTTCGGGATCCGCTTCATCATCGTACTGATGTCCCTCGGCCAACCAAGTCATGCCAGTTTGAGCCGAAAAAGCTCCCCAGGCACTTCGATCTTTATCAAAGACAATGGGACAAATGCCAACGTTGAGCGCACCCGTGAGTTTGTTGGATACCATGCCAAGAACTTGAAAATCTGGCACGACCACAAAGGGCCAGGTCTGATTCGAGGCAGCAACAACAGTCGTGATTGTGGCACTGAGCGATTCCACGTTATTGAAAATAGCACGACCGCGCAAATCTGAAGATGCCACAATATCGCGTGCTACATTCTCAAACTGTACAACGGAAACAAGAGCGAATTACAAGAGAATAGAACTGGTCAGCCAAAACAACAAAACATTGCAGTGGTGTGTAAGCTGCTGCCACACTATCACTGTACCAGAACCAAGCTTCGTCTATCGTACCTGTTTTTGAAAGTCGGCCTCTTCCTGGCTGCTCACATAATGGTACGTCAGTGCACCAATGACTGCGGCCATGACAAGAATGACAACGACGACCAAAATTTTGGAATAATTGACCCAGCGCGTTTCCTTCTGAGCTAGGGGAGTATCACGGGAGCTAGATTGCAATTTATCAAAGTCTGCCACGGTGCTTTCCTCACCCCCCTTGTCGTCATCACTGTCGTCGTCCAGATGTTTTTCATCGATGGGATCCAATAAGTCAGCACTCATCTTTGGATTGAAATCTTTGCTTACTATAATGCGCGGTTTCGTGTTGGCCTTTCTCAAACTTTACAGAGATACTGTAACTTATTTTTTGTGAGATTATTACTTTGAGAACTACCAGTTCAATACCAGGTAGCTAGCTACTATACCATACACTTGTTCATGCTGGTTCATGCTGATGAAGCATTTCGAGACGTAATTTTTGGCAATTCAGGATCTTTCCCAAAAAGTACTGAATGAGAAACCTACCAGGTAGCAAAGCATCTGACGACAGTACTATTCATTTATGGCGATAACGAGTTGAAAGTTGAGTCAATATAGCTTTATTTGGACTAGTCGCCTTGTGTACTCGTATCTATCTATCTATCAGGTACCAGTAGGTTTAGTACCTGGTAAACGAGAAAACAAATGCCTACCTGGTACCTGGTACCAGGTACGGTAGTAGTATCACCTAGTAGTCCTCCGAGTACTAACAGGGTACGAGTGGTACTACTCACGACAGGTAAATGTGAGTAGAATAGCCCACTCACAGGGTTCACGTAAGTACTAGTTAAAGATGCATGACCCAGGGATATTCAATTGTAATATTAGTAGGCATTATCGAAAATAAATCCTGTTCCCAATTTTGACCATCGACTTCTCGTTACCGGTAAAGGTACTGCTCACCTCCAAAGCATCTCATTTACTTATTCATTTTTATTATTACCAGTATTAATTTTTCATCTTGCTAAGTAAGTACAGTAGACTACGAGGTACTCCTGCTGGTATGTAGGGTTCTACCACATCTCTTATTAGTACTACTAGTAAACTGGTACTACTACGACTAGTAAAGAGTAGCTAGTACTAGTAGTACTGGTAGTCTACGTACTGTGTTTCCTTGGGATTTGCTACCTGGTACGAACGAAACGACCTTTCGAAATTTCCAAGAGTCAACTACGGTGGTGTAACTATCTACAGTAGTAGTGTGTAATGGCAATCAGAAACTTGCTTGCCTAATCTCGGTCATAAACATTACCACTGGTAATGGTCAACGAACATCAGGATAAACAATTAGGCAATGGAAATACACGTTCAACAAAAATTTCTCTGAAAGTAGACCTACTGTAGCTGGTCCCAAAAGGCATGGAGTATGTATCATACTGTTGTTGGTTCGGTTATTAATAATGACCAGATAGGGTCATCTCCTCTACGGATATTTTTGCAGTCTTGTTGGCAAATATAACACGTCCTCCGAGTTGGTAGTAGCTGAAAGTTGCTTTCCTACTGGTATTAATTATTGAAAACCTCGGTGACGTTGCGAAAAGTTGGAATTCGTTGATAATAAAAAATGAGTCTACTCGTACATATCACTGTACTTGTACCACGTACCACTAGTACTGGTACCTGGTAATGGTTCGATGAGATTGGATTTTGTTTTTGTCCCATCAAGTAGAGCTCTACCAGTAGTCTAGTAGTACTCGAGTACCACCAGGTACTAGTACAGCTTCTGACTGGGTATTTATTGACCAACTGGGCAAATACTTTATGGAACACCAAGAACTCTAGTCTATGAGCTCGGTATCTTCCAGTAGCTTATATTTTGTGAACGCTCAAGCTGAACACAATATGACTTTGAAGTTGATGTACTAGACTAGTAGTAATAGTCTAGTAGTATTTGAAGGAATCTTTGACGGGCGAAAGTGTTTTAGCGGGATAGATGCCCATGATGTCGTCGTTTCACTCATGATATATTATGCTGTTGTCGTCTGCAGTGACTAAAACACATTCTTTAGATGGTGTCATTGTCACAGGAAAATATTTTTCACCGTGGAAAAAGAAAACATTTAAAGCCATCTTTTGGTCCTATCCAGCTTTTGTCAGCGGCCAAACAAACGAATAAAGAGCAGTTGGTGTACAGAAATAAATAATATGCATTCGTGGGACAGGAACATTGCAATGTAGCAGCTGCAACATTGAAGTCGTACTTTGCTTATCGATTGGAAGCTAGTGCGTTAGCTCAGCAGTGTGCGGTTTCAACAGGCTGGCTAGCTTCGCTCTTTTGGATTTGAAGGGGTCGATGCCGAATGGTCGGCTTAAAATGCACACGAAGGTTGCTCTATTCTATTGTTGGAGTAGCTAGTACTATTATTATTTGGTAGAGTGTTCATTAGAACTTGTACTCGAGTACCTACTACCGTACCACCCTATTAGTACTAGCTAGTAGTAGCTACTACTGTACTACCAGCTACTAAGAGTACTAGTACCTACTAGTAGTCGTCGTAGCTACTACAAGTAGAACTCTAATGAGCCGTGAAGTAGTAGTAGTAGCTATTAGTCTAGTACTACTACTCGTATTGCTAATAGTAGAAGGTTTTGCGAAAGGATAGAGTTAACAGAACGATACTTACTCGTACTCTAATAATAAGAAACACAAATAATTGATTAAATATTTGACAAACACCTTTCCTTGCTGTCAGCAGTCAGCAGCATAATGGAATACCCTATATTTATCCCAACCAAACACAAACGCAGCTAATAATCAGTATGCATCATTCATCGAAGCACTTATTGCATCAATATCCTTCAAGGATATACGAGTACAAACTTTCTCATGATCGGTCGAACGTTTCTTCTGTTATTATCGCTGCTGTGCTGGTGCTGGTGGTCCTCGAGGAACCAAGACCCCATCAGCTCTTCTTGGGCGACAACAACGACTGCCTCGTCATGGAGCAGCACAAAAAGTCACAACAGAATACAAAGACACACACAGCGCCGTCTGCTTCGCTACCCGGTGACTACTACTACTACTACTACTACTACTGCTGGGCTACCCAATAGCAGCCACAGACAGCTACTACTACTAGGGGAACCCACCATTGCTATGGATACACTAAAGTTTAGCTTTACCAGTTGGCAAGACATGGGCATTAACGAACAGCCATCAGAATTGGACTACAAAACGGCCATGTGCCAAATAAAGTACTTCTATACTGATTTCTTACAACAGGGACGACCCGAAATGTCGTTTACAGATGTCACACTGCAAGTGCTGGAGTGGTCAATGAACGACAATCAACGTGCTGAGCATCCAGAGAGTATCATTCGCTACATGGTAAATGCCACAGACGAGTTGGGGACATGGATAGATCCCGTGGAAATGAATTCACAGTTGCAAGATCGATTGCATTTCTTGAAACGCATGGTGGAACACGCCTGGCCGCTTGGGGAGAATGTTTTTGCCACTGTGAAAGAGGTGCAGATGATATCCACGCAAGTTTTGTACACAGATCAAGCTCAGGCTGTACTGGAGCTTCAAAATGTCAAGTTTTCGACCTCGGTGTGTCCCGAACGAGGGTATTACATGGCTAACATCACATTTGGGTACTTTCCTGACTCGGCAAGCAAACCGACACAAGAAGAAGTAGATGATTTGGAACGACAAACGAGCACATTCATGACGGGCATTCTGAACAAGGAACTCCCCATTGCAACGACGTACCGTATGAATCTGACGTTTCAAGCAGAAGAATGGTCCTATGACGACGCGCAAGAATTTCCTTTCACTGTATTATTTCAAGTACAAGGGAAGTTTTTACCCAATGGTAATGACGTTCCCTTGAACGTTTTGAAATATCATTTGGCCAGTCGATTGGTAGATGGTGGATCGCTGATGCAAGACTATATTCAGTCTGTCGCATGGAAGGTACCACCGGAGAAAGAGAGTTCGTTTTATCATGTGAATCGAGCACATCTGCAAAGTCGCATCCACAAGTATACGGATGAAGAACTGAAAGAAAGTTCTCTCTTTCCGGATGCAATTGGCAATGGCAGCAGTGCTTTTTTAGATTCCTCCGGAGAGTTTGGATCGGGTCGTCCCGATGCATGGGGAATGCATCCGGATTCCTCATCTATTATGGGCGCCGACTCGACACAAAAACAGAATCAGGAAAAGACACCACGAGCACCGAGATTGATCCATCATCAAGTCTAGAGCTAGGTATTTCTGACCCAGAAGATGTTCCAGTTCTAGTAATTCCCGGTGGAACGTTACATCCCAGTCAAGATATCGAGTCTCCCATTGAACAAGATCTATGCGAAGCGATGCTATATAATTTTACGACCAAAAACAACGACGACGATAACCTCAACAAGGTTCAGTATGTAAACCTTGTCAACAACCTTACAGAGACAAGTTTTCCACGATATGCTTTTGATGCTTTGCCTGAACCCTTGAAGATCAATTATGTCTCGTTGGCACACTTCCAGGTCCCGACTGGAGCGTTCGAAATACAAATGAATAAAGAAAGAGGTGGCGAGGACAGCAACGACGATAACCAAAGTACAATTCGTCAAATCTGCAAAAATACCATTCAAGCTGTAACAGAAACTATCCGTACCACTCCGACACGGGAACCTTCTACAATAGCAACGGGTAGAACTCAATTTATGGCATCCTGTAGTACCAGTAACAATGGTGGCGGTGGCGGCGGCGGCGGCGGTGTTAGCCAAGAGTGTTACCCAGATCAAGGCAATGCAACCCTTTCCGAAGCATTGGAGCAATTTTTAGAGTTTGAAATTGCTCCATTATTCAGCATCCATTACAACAGCGTGTCCGACAACAACAACAACAACAACGAGGAGGAAAACACTCGTCGAATACTGCAAATAGAAGAGGAGGATGAGGAGAAGAGAGGAAAAGGACTTGTATATCTCAAGTCCGAAGAGGTAGTCCTGAATGAAATGAAAGACATTTTATGTCCACGTCATCCGGGTGATACTGGAGATGTTGATACAACAATATGTTACATGGTAAAAGGAACATTTCCAGTCTTTGTGTTAGGTAACGACAAAGACAACAAGTACGCACAAGACATTACCGTCCAAGCCGAAATGTTGGTATTGAATGGTATAAAAGCAGGTATGTTGGGTACCGTTTTGGATGTCGTAGCACCCAATTCACCGTGGACAATATACAACGATATCCATCATATCTTGAGTACGAGTCCCAGTTCTGAACCAACGTTCCGTCCATCATCTCTTGTTCCTACGACAATGACAACACCCACAAGTAGTGCTCCTACCAGTTTTTCACCTGCCAACGTGATTGCATCATCATCAGTGTTTGTTGTACCAACCGAACAATCTACGTCTCCTCCTTCAATGCCATTCCAATTGTCACAACAAGAAAATAAGAATGACAACCAGAAAGAGTCGTCGTCGTCGTCGTCGTCGTCGTGGTGGAACCAGCTGAAAGATATTGCAAGTTCCGAATTAGGAATTGCCACGGGAGCTGCATTTTTCATATTAATTGCATTACAATGCTGTCGTGAATTTATAACGAGTAAAATGATGAAATGTTTTACTGATTGTTGGAACAGGTATCGTGGTGGTGCTGCTGGTGGTGGTGGTGGTAGCACAACAAGTTGTCATGATGATGTAGGAGACGAGAAAAACGACGAATCTTGTCGTTCTCCTCCTCCTGCTCCTACTGATGTTGACGAGGATGACAAAGAGAGCAACGACAAAGCATCTGAGAAGTATACGTCGTCCTCAAAGTAAATTATTGAATTGGAATAATTTGATGAATGCAATACCAGTAGCAGACAACCGTCGTCGACACGAATGTTATAATGTTCTTCTTCTTCTTTGTTCTTCGAATTAGACGGTTTCGCTTGAAAACAAAACCTAAATAGCAAAGAAAGTAGCAGACTTGCTCCATTGCTACAAAACCGGGTTTTGGTGCCGTTTGAATCACGAAGAAACCAAACGGTACGAAAGTACCAGGTACCGTACTATTACTACTAGTAGTAGTAGTCTACTACTAATACTACCGCACTACTAGCTAATAGTAGTAATAATAAAATCAAGCCACAAATCATTATCGACATCATCACACCATGACCATTGCCTCTCTACTAGCTAGAGAGCTCAACTAATTCTTTATTCCACCAAAAGGAATCCTCCCACTATCCGAAATAATAATATCTTTTGTCTCTCTACTACTAGTACTAATAGCAGTAATGATAGAGCAAACAAACACATCAAATGACTACTAGAGTAGACAATAGACAACTAACACCACCAGCTTCAACACCACCATGTGATACTAAGAACTAACATCATGGCGTCTTCATGATACCGTAATTATATAATAATATTATTACAACAATAATCAAACGATATCATCATCATCATCATCATCATCATCATCATCATCATCATCATCATCATCATCATCATCATCATCATCATCATCATCATCATCATCATCATCATCATCATCATCATCATGAGGCAACTACTAACTACAACAACAACAACAACAACAAAAGCGAAAGTACAAAAAAGAACCGAAAGAAAGAAAGAATTACTACTTGTAAAGAACAACAATGCTCTTCCTATTTTGGTCGTTTTCTGTTTCCTTCTGTTGACGAATTTTGTCGTTGTTAGTGTTGCTGCTGTTTTATTGGAGGAACACATTGTTGTTCCTTCGTACGTAAAACAACAACAAGAACAACAGCAGCAGCAACAAGAACAGTATTATCGACGTCTTGTGGATGCTGTTGCAGCTACTGCTGGTGCATCGTCCCTGTCAGGTGGTGGAAGTGATGATGATGATAATGACAATGACGACAATAATAATGATCACCTGCAGAATAATAGTAGTGACTTGTACGACGACAACACCACCACCAACAACAACAACGAAAACACGAAGCATTCCGCCTTTCACTTGTTTCAACTTACGTTGGTCGATCCTCATCATCAGAATCAACAACGACAGCAATTACCAACAACAGTATCATCAGCAGCACCAACAACAGTATTATTATTGTCACCACCTACCGTATCGGAATATCAAGCGTTACTGTGTCAAATGAAATCATTTTATACGGATGTATTGCAAAAGGCATTTGGAAGGATGAATGCTGTATCGATTCGTTTGTACTACTACGACTACGACTACGACCACTACTACAATCCTTCACACACAACAACAACAACCACAACCACAACGAATGATGGTACTCCAATGGTTGTTGTGCAAATTGGTGTAATGGTTCAAGCTGTACAATTAGGAGAAGAGGAAACAGTTTTAAATGCTACTACTATTGATAGGTGTGTCCAAGAACAAATCAATAACAACAATACTAATAATGAAACTAATGATGATGATGATACTGATGATGGTGACGACGACTTTTATTTGTTATTATTGAAACGATACATTTGGAGGACACAACCAGAAGGGACAAACATTTTTTACAATGTATCAGATGTTGTTTGCAATACCAATACGACTACCTCCAAGAATGAATTCAAAAAATGGTCACAACAACAACAACAACAACAACAACAACTGGAGGCAAATTACACCAGCTCCAACAAAAGCAACAACACCACCAGCACTAATAGGTATTTGAGTGATACAATGCAATCATGTCCTGCTGCTACTGGAATATATCATATCGATTTTTATTTTGATTTCTTTCCACAATCATTACGAGCACAGCAACAACAACAACAACAACAACAACAACAACAACAACAACAACAACAACAACAACAACAACATACAGCAGCCTTTGCCAATGCAACAGCATTCTTTTTATCACAGTTGGTACAAAAACAATTGCCAAAGCAAGAACCACAACAAGTGGTAGTACAATTGAATTGTTCCAAATGGCATTTCAAGGATCGAACACTCATGTATAACAACAACAACAACAATGATAATGATAATAAGAATGCCAATAATAGTACGATTGTTGATTGGCCATTAGTAATTTCTTGTCAATTACAAGCCAAATTTGTACGATTATCAGTACAATCATCACTTCCAGAAGAAGGTATTATGATACCACACGAATACGTTCAAACGGTATTAGATTTTCAGAATCGGCAAGAAGAAGAAGAAAATAGTACCAACCACAACAACAACAACAACAACAACAATAGTATAATGGAACAATACATTACCGATGTTCTATGGAACATACCGCCACCACCACCACCACCACCAGTATCAACAGTAGTATTCTCAAAAGAAGAATCCAACGACAAGAGTATCTTTTACGAAGTACAGCGAGCCAAAATTGTTACTCATATTGAACGATACGAGTACGACAACGACAGTCATAATGTGGAGGAGAAGGGGGAACATTACAGAACAACATCATCACCACCATCAACAACTCTTCCAGTTTTATCACAATCACCAGTATCATCCACAATCACTACGACACAAACGCCAAACATCATAGCAACAGCTACCACACCGAACGTTCAAAATTGTACCGCTATCGTTCTTCAAGAGGCCAATGCAGATGGAGTTGATACGGTATTGACTGTAACAGAATACATGTCATTTATCAATCTCATGACAAATAATGCATACGAAGGATTTCCTTTTCAAGCTATTCCTGTAGAATTACAGAATGTATATACAAACATGATGTCTACTGCAACAACGACACCAACAACGGTAACAAAACCACCACCAAAATCAACAACAGTTGTAAATCTTGTCATTGACAATCTATTACTTAGTTCATCGTCATCAGAATCCGATCCGTCACCTCCTGTTCCTCATCGTACCACTCGCCAAGAAGGTGACGAAGAACAACAGTTTATGAAACATGACCGTGCTACAATGCTTTGTCGGGCATTTACAACCACAATCATAAATAATGTCGCAAACGGTCGTTTGCAAGCAGCGATGATTCAAATGTCAACAAAATTATACTTGGAACATCAAGAAATAGCATTGCCATTATCACATTCGTCATTCGAAGACGACGACGAAGAAGATGATGATGATGAAAAAAACATTGGTACACTCATGAGGTTGGCATTTCAAAATCTGGTCGATCATGTTATTGAAAAACCCTTTGTTAAAGAATCATTATTAGATGCTACTACAACAGAAGAAGAAGAGGAAGGATTGTCGCGACGATTAAGGACACGACCACGACAGCAGCGATCATTGCATCAAAATATGGCAGCTTCGATTGTTTTACCTCGTGAGACGGTGACTATTGAAGATTTGACAACGATTGATTGTCAAGGTGGTAGTAGTAGTGGTGATAATGGTAACGCCGACACTGGAAAAGCAACAGCAACAGCAACAACAACAACACCAGCACCAGATATATTATCAAATCGTCAATGTTTTGAAGCTAATGCGACCGTCAAAGCTTTTGTTCGAGGGCAGGATCGTACAACAACGACAACAACAACAACAACTCCCATGGTAGTTTCACGTGTAGCAGACAATTTGAACAAATTTGTTAAAAAGGCAATCAAAGATGGTGACTTTACCAAAGAATTGGAACGATTAGACGAATCATCTATGTGGAATGTACGAGAATTAGAAACGATTGCACCCAGTGTGAATCCATCGTCGTCTGCACCAACATTATTATTTTATGACGTGCCCACTCCATTTCCTGCACCAGAAAGTACTACTACTACTACTACTACTACTACTACTACCAACGACCACAACAAATTCACAGAAACGAATGGATTAGCTACTGCTGGTGGTATATCTATTATCGTTATGATTGCCTTGCAATGTGGACGGGAATTTTTGGTAGATTTATTTATCAAATGTTTTAAGGTATGTTTTAAACGTTTTCGAACAGCCAAAGACGATGTTCACGACGGTGATTCGTTTTACGATAACAACAACGACGGTGACGATAACGATAACAAGACGAAGAACAATCGAAATGATAGAACTGACGATGGTGGTGGTTCATCAAACGGTTCACCATCAAATGAACCAAATACTAAAGAGAAAAACGATGAGGAGGAAGATGACGATGACGAGAAAGAGAACGAAGCGGAAGAGGAAAGAGAAGGAGATGGAGGCAAAGAAACGCCAGCTCAAGAAGCAGAAGATGATGACAATTTTCTTCAACTTACAAGTCAGGAAATATCCAGAGAAGAGACGTTGAGTGAGAGCAGTCACGATGATATACAAGAACTAGAGCAACTAGCGCAGAGTCTCACGAATGATATTGACGTCATGATGGCCGACATTGAAGAGAAGTTTTCCAACAGTTCGAATACTAACCTCAGCAATGGCAGCTAAGAGTTTGATGGCTTATTAGATGGCACCTATTCTTTTGTAATTGTCTTTGATTCCAGACTATTCTTTTAAAGTTAACACGAACCCTCGTACGCAAAAATTGAGTACCTTGGGAGTGATTTTGATATTGTGCGTTTGATCGTGTCGTCTCCACGCATCCTCCTAAAAGCAATTGTTTCTGCGGAGCGCGAGATTATTGGTATAATTCTCGCACAATAGTAGTGAGTCACGGTATAGATAGATCAGATAATCGCGTGTAAACTCCTTTATTAACGTACATCCGAGACTTGAGGTTAAACATGTATTGCAACAAAAGCAAACTTCGTCGATGCATATCGTGATCGTCAACAGTCACAAACACTAGTATTATTCTTTCATCCCATGCCAAAAAAAGGAAGTATTGGTACTGGGCGTCGGAATGCCAGACGAGCCAAGACGAATGATAATCCGTCTGTGGCAGTTCAAGACAAAGCCCAAGCGTTGGCACGTATCAATGATGTTGTTCTCGCTGAACTGACACCAACAGCTTCACTTGTGGAAAAGGAAAATGCCATGACTGAGCTTTATGCCTTGTGCAAAGAATTTCCGTCATTGATGGATGAACGCTTAGACATATGCTGGCAGGAAACTCTTTTGATCCACTTGCTCTGGATTGACGTACAATTCGATTCTTTCGTACGTTTCTACGCATTATCCAAGCAAAAACACTTGAAACAATTGCAGACGAAAGGAACCTTTGGATTTTATCCGATCCATCGAAGCTGCATGTTTTCTAGCACGGATGATATACCATTCTTTCTCGCTAGGCAGGCTCCTGCTATGCTCAGCAAGAAAGACGACAGTAACGATTTACCACTTCACAAGGCCATGCGCCGTCAGTGCACAACGGAATTCCTGACCACGATACTGGAGTTCTATCCAGAGAGTGCCAGTATGAAACGGACCTTATCGATCGCACTTTACGAGAAACCAAATAATCTTGAACTATTTCGTTGCATCATGACGGCATACTGTTTCCACAAGAAAGAACTTTGTCTTGAACCAGAAAATGACAACACACCCCTGTCACTATCAATCGGTCATGTCGACATTCTTTGTAAACTACTGTCGAATTTTGAAGTCCTCCATGTCGACGCCACATTTCAGGATACGAAAAGTTTTGCTCTTTTGATGAAGGAGTTGGCACATAATCAAAGCGTTTGTAAAATATCGCAACTTGAACTACCCGCCATTTCTTTGTCTCCTTCTTGTACCGAAGAGTACCGTACTTCGGTACGGCCTTGTCTACAAGCGAACAGTACTCTAAAATGTCTGCATTTGAATTTGCCATCCACAACAAAAGTCGCAACAAGATGCATTGACGTTTTACTGTCTGCTTTGACTCATAACAAAGGCATGAGAGAATTTTCCATCGATATCCATGAAGTATCAACGATTCAAAAAACAGCTCCTGCTTGTTTACAAATGCTTCGAACGAATGCATTCCTAAAGAGTTGTTTGCCGTGGGAATCTGCTGTATCAGTATGTCAAGCAGATATTGCATATTATTTGGAATTGAATCGTTTAGGACGTTCCCAGGCGCAACGTGCTACACGTGTGGAAGACATGATTGCACTTTTGACCGATCCATCCTTTCGTGGGGAAGGTATTCGATGGAGTACACGACGACGAACTATTTCTACCGCAAACAATACGACTCTTGTAAGTATTGCGTTTGACTTGCTGTGTCAATCACCTGCTGCGTGGTTGAAACATACCAACACCAACACCAACAATAATAATGAAAGTACTACTGGAATTTTATTACGATCCAAGAACACACGTCGGTGCTCTCAAAAGCGCAAGAGACAACAACCCCCGCACAATAAAAAACATTAAACAGCTTCGGTGAGAGACTGATGACACACTCTTGACGACTGCAAATACTAATAATATCATTACTGTGCACTACTAGTAGTACTACTAGTAGTACTACTAGTAGTACTACTAG
>Ga0100380_10002898_pt1 | contig 18315 bp, 12 predicted proteins | sample CryGeymeta201504_FD_80417 | JGI IMG/M metagenome (GOLD analysis project Ga0100380, IMG submission 80417) | Groundwater microbial communities from Crystal Geyser aquifers in Utah, USA - Crystal Geyser metaG 2015-04 | ecosystem: Environmental > Aquatic > Deep subsurface > Groundwater | place... | reverse complement strand
TAAAGGCATTTAATGTAGAATCTGAGCACTGAATCTTTCTCTCTAACAAGAGATTTAGAAGTGAATGAGTGTTTGAGGAAAGGATCGTATGCCTCTTTCTCTCTACCCCAGCATCGTTCGGAGGGGCATTTGTAGGCTATATGATGAGCGAATATTCCCACCAATAGGTTTTCCTTATTCTTATTGCTGTCAGATTACTAAAGAAGCAAGTACATGCTGATTTAATTTTGCTTAAGTTTCCATGGTTGATTCTTGATCAAAATTTCAGGATTTTCAAACCAGAACCTGCGTTTTTCTTCATAAACGCTAAGAAATACACCTACAGTCACAAACAGTATTATGAAGTCAATGAAGTTGAAAGTGTCAATAGATTTAACTGGAAAAATTAACAGGGTGTAGTTGAGGGAACTGGCTATCATCATTGTGCTGAAAAAAAGATGAATTTTTCTTGAAGTAGAGTGCACATAAAATTGATACCCGACAACTAACTGCCAGATCAAGTAAAGCAATCCGAAAAATGCGGCTGAAGCAATGTAGATGTTGGAGTTTCCCACCTGCACCAGAGTTGTGTTGATCAAAATTTGTCCAATTAATCCAAGTTGTAGAATAACGGCTCCTCTTTGACTCGATTTATAGTTTTCCTCCTTTTTGAGATGGTAATTTCCAAGAGCTATGATGTTGAAGAGGTTGATAGCTGATGATAGCAGAAATGCTGGGAGGTTGGAGTAAAATTCGAGGTAGAGGAGGGATCCAGATAGGAAAAGGGTCATCTTTGCCAAGAGGGGATAGATGCCGATTACGCGTTTGAGAGTTGTGTACCAGATCTTCCCCTTGTGCTTTTCGTCAGCCAGGAAGGGGCAGACTATCAACAAGAAGTTAAAGATGTAGTTGAAAATCTGGAGTCCAATGTTGATGACTGCAGACCCTTTTGCCAGAGTCACGAAGTCAATGATGTAAGAGGAGAGTGAATGTGGTGCCAAAAGTAGGTAACCTGCGAAAGTATGTATGGGGATGAGGAGAATTGTGAGGCTCAGGTAGGCCGAGCTAATAGTCCCACAAGTGCGCTCGAAGGCGATGAAGGTCAGCAGTCGAGGATGAAGCTGCTGCTATAGAGAAGAGGTGTTTTGGAGATGCTCTGAAGTGGTTTCTGAAAATTTTTGCATGGATTTTTTAAATATTAGGAGAAACAGTATAAATTGATAGAATCAGTTATAGTTGTAAAAAAACTTTTGATGTGACTGAATAAAATTGAAATTATTTAATTTTGGCTATTTTTCTATTTTTACTCAGTGGTAGTTCAACATAATCAAATCCTGAAGGCCAAGCATAGGGAACTAATATTCCATGACTCAAATTATATGAGTATTGTCATAATGACGTATCAGATGGAATTGACGTTCTTCCGATTTTCAATTAGAATAAAATTGATCACTATCATTTCATCATTGATCAATTTCTTCTATATCATACCTTATAATAAACTAAATTATACACATCAAGAATTAACAAATGGCCCTCTTTCTGTTCCAACATTGTGTCCATCATCATCCTCGTCTGACTAATCGTGCTCAGGTTTGTCAAGTTCATTCGAATTTCTTCTATCTTTTTAAGTGTATTATATATCGGGTTAGGACTACCGTGCTTTGCTACTGAAAGATTGATGTTTGTCATCATTGTGCTACAAATCGCTGTAGGCATGCTAGACCTCCTAAAATTATACTGGCTTAGTTTTGGTGACCTGATATTTGAACTTAAAGTATTTGATCTTTCTGAATATCTTCTGAATTTTTTCCTGCTCCTCCTCACGCCAATAGATCAAGCTAACCACTCCAATAACAAAGACTCCCAAAGATATCAACATCAACCAAAAATAACTATCTTTGACTGCTTCTGACACGTTTATTTCCAATTACTAGATCTGCGTACAAACCTCGTAAAAAGGTTTAGTGGGTATCAGTGCATTGCTGGAAGAGCATAGAACTTCAAATGTAATAGTATGCGTATTGGTGCAACTATAAGTGCATTATAGGACATTGAGTGCCCTGCGCAACTCAACGAGCTCTATTTTCTAAGGAGTAGCTAACAAAAAGCGACTATTTTCAAGGAAATACATTTTTTGCAGTTCATGTTCATGGCTGTAGCTGAAGCCATTGTTGACTTACTGTATCATTCTGGGATCGATGTTGATAGGCATTAGATCGATTTTATCTGCGCTCTAGATGAGGATCATATTCTCAAATATGCTTATTCTTTATATTTAATTGTATCCTTTGAAGTAGCGTAATAGTAACAGTTTATCAGCTTCAAACGTGGCCTCTAGAACAGCACTTTCTTATTGATTATCAAAGGCTATATACACATTGTTGTTATGAAATGTAATATGCCTGTATTGGATGGCTTGCCCAACATCTAGGATGAAGTTATCAACAGGAATGAAATCATCAGCCTTGCGCAAATAGACAAATAATCCATTGGTATGGCAAAGCACGTATAATTTGCCTTATTGATAGTGTACATCAGCTATGTGTAAATTTTGATCTTTGAAGGTTGTGATACTCATCATTAGCCTGAGGTTGAGTTTATAGTCAATTGAATATACATTTATGCCTTGGTTGGCACTCACTTAGAGGATTAGCTATTGGTATCTGACCACTTTGAAGGCTAAGAACTATGGCTGGTGTGAAATTATGAGATTAGATTGACCTAACATATCAGCCCCTAGCGAGTACACTCCTTAGCACGAAAATACAAATAGTGTGTTGTCCTAGAAGTTCTCAATGGCTGTTTTGGGGCATCGACTCCCAAAAGAGACGCTTTCTCCTTGGGTTATTTTCAAGATCTGCCAGTTAACGCTATACCTGGTAACTTTGTTCTGTCCCACTTCATAGATGTTATCCTTCACATTGTTGAAAGCATAATTCTTTATAATGGCCTACTTCTGTAAATCAAATCTCATCAAGTGTTAAACCTCTACAACAGCAGGATGAATATGACATTTATCGTTAAATTTTCCCCTTATGTGAGAGGTCGGTTCAAACCCATATCTGAAAGGTTGCCCTTGAGTAACTGAAAATTGTTTCCTGACATCTGGTTGCAGTTTCTGCACGAGAGTAGGTAGTTAGGTATCTAGTTAGAATTGTAGCGAAAGGGTGAGACAGCTAACGACGATAAAGATGATTAATGGCATCATCAGAGATTATAAAATGAGAGTGATTCATATTTAGAAATACGGAAGATCGCCTGTACTTAGAAATACCCTCTTTCCTTAGCGCAAGTGCGGACAGTTGCTTATTGGAATGAAATTTGCCCCGTTAAATCCTTCTGATTTGCATTTCTACCTAGGGAGATACGGGATCAGAAAGGAAGGTTTCCCAATAATGGGCTTTTAAGGGTCAGGAATTATTCACGAGGCTGATGATACCTCGCTCAAAGGACGAACAGTATCTATTTTAGCCAACATGGCTAACGGGACCTATGGGGAGTATATTTGCAGCAATCCTGAAGATGTGATAGTTTGGCCTAAAGATTCGGCTCTTTCTCAATAAGAAATTAGCATGTGTATGATCAACCCACTTTCTGTGCTTGGAATGGTCAACATTATTGAGTCAGCAGGCGTATAAACTATTGTCCTAAGTGCTGCCACATCCAATACCAGCAAGATGATCACTAAGTTGGTCAAAAAAACAAAATCAAATTTCAAGGTGTTAGGAATGAGTAGATCTTAACAATACGACTCTGAGTTGCTTAAAATAGGTTATGATCGCATTTTCAGGATGGAACAAATAGATTAGCTGAATGTTGAGCTGCTCAATCATCAAAAAACCATGTTTTTGGATTGCGTAGGAGGCAGTTATGCTGGTAAAGTCTTCAATACTCTTCCACCTTAATCTACAATGGTCAATTACGGTAGATTGTCGCAATAAAACCTTGGATAAATCGACCTAGGAGGACTATACTATCGCGATAAAAGAATCCGAGGATTTTGGCTGAAGAACTACCTTAATGAAATTAATGCTTCTACTCTCACTAAAATCAAAATTTCAGTAATTGAAAACAGCGATCTTTTCAGACAAAATATACGAAATATCTATCCCATTTAAGAATTCCAAGATGCAATGCGAGCTTCCCTAAAGGATGCTTCTAAGGGCAAAATTTTGCTATCTCTTAGCAAATGATAGTTTATCAGGTTGTAGGATGATTGATAATCACTTCACTCACTTCCAGGACACCTTGAAGACTTAATACTACACCACCTTGAAATCGCCACTTTAGGGTCTTCCACATATAGCGGCATAGGTTGTTGGATGTTGAAGGACATATTTATTGGTGCCTTCGTGATTGTAAGTATTGCCAACATTACAGCCAGAACAGTTTGTATTGCAGTTGTCAGTTATAACAAAGTCACATCCTCCTCCGAATATCGGTCCGTAAGTGGTTAGATTGCAAATCAGTTGATCATCCTTGATAGGCACAAGTTTCTCCTGAAGATCTAGCAGCAGCAAAAAAGCCCGTCTTGCAGAATCTTTGACATAATTTCCGTTTGGCATCTCGTTCCACTTGTAGTGTGTATAACCTGCAACAGTCCTCCCAAACTCAGTCCTAACCAAGACGAAGGTATCCTCAGTATTGTCGCACAGCCTATGGAACTCACTCGCTCTGAATCCGTGTTCTGAGCCTCTGAAAATTAATTCTATTTGTTTTGGATTATTGAGGGCCTTATTTATGAATTCAAGATCTTTGGTAACAGTTCCTTTGAGTTCGAGAACTTTTGAGTCGATTTGATAATTCTGAATTGAACGCAAAGTACCTCAGTTGTAAAGGCTTTTTCTCTCAACAGATACACTTTTTCGAGTTATTTTTCCAGTTTTTTCACATATTGATCAAGTCTTTCTTTGTGATTTTTGATTAACACACCTCCTTCCTCAGGCTGTAAATCATTGCATATCTCCTTAGCTTGTTGGCCAGTTATAGCATAAAAATTTTTCTCTTTATAAATTTTTTAAATGCACCTGATTCCTTCTTCATTTACCTTACCCATAGTAAACTTCATCGTAAATTAATTTCTCCTCCTACGAATAGCCTCTATAAATTCCTCTTCGACCCTAAAAATTCCGGCAATCACATCCCTGCAATTCTCAGCTTTTTCGTTTATGAGTTAGGTGATATCTTCTAACGGCATGGACAAACACCCAGCATGAGCTTCCCTTCCACAGATCTTGCATTTAACATCGCTACATCTGAGGGAGATCTTGCACTTTGGGTTCGTGCAAATTTTGGTGACTTTCTTTCCTGAAGAGGGGCAGACAATGTTGGGATCCTGCTTTTTTAGTAGGTGAAGCATCGCCTCTAGTTGTTCATCAGCGTAGGTATTTTTCAATTCCTGCATTCTGTAGTAAATAAATACTTTTTTCCCACATTTATCAATCTGTCTTAATTTTTTCATATGACAAATTCTGTTCAAACTCTATCTGAATAGTGATGGAAAAATAGATATCAGCACCAAGTAGACACACATAGAGAAGGTTCAATTTTGATGTACTCCATCCAATCCAAATCGATTTTCCATCGATCTATCACTAAAGTATGCTTGTTTCTGCCTTTGTAGTCGGCTGTGAAGACCCAATTTTTCATCCCTTCCAATTTGTTCCTCTCGCCTAATATTACATTTCTGAATCCTCGGATTTGATTGCTATGACCGATTGACAAGTTATCATAGTTGAGGATCGTCTGTTTTTACATTTATTCGAGGTATATCTCGCACATTTTGACCCTGAAGTAAAGCTACCACTTGTCCCGATAGTCATTTTTCTGAAGAAAACGTAGCAATCGGTTGAGTCGGTTTTCCAGTTGGGTGATCAATACTGGATTGATCGGGAAGGCACTCAAGATAATCCTGTCTCCTTTCACCGTCTCGAGTTTTGCGAGAAGGCAAATAAGTATCAGTAATCCCAATTTCGATATCCTCTATGGAAACATTGGAATGAAATTAACATAATAAATTCTCTTGATATCAGAAAGTCGAATACCTTTATGAAACAGTATAATTCTACTTTTGGGCAATCTAGACAGTGATTACTTTGACATTTGCCTATATTATCATTTAAATACCATGATATAGGAGCGTCTACCTCATTTCAATTAAGAGCTACCAGAACTGACCCATGAGCTGATAGAGTATCGTAAGATCAACTTCACACTTCGCAAAAAGATCAAAGAGAAGGATCACAAAATACAGTAATTGAACTCTGACCCAGACAGCTCTTCGGTTACATCTAATAGGCCGGTAAACACTATGTATACAACCCTGAGTTAACACCATTAAAGAGTCAGCCTCCTGCCGAACGCAGTCACAAAATGATGTACCTCTTTAAGTCACTAAGTTTATCTGAGAACAGGAAGAAGGAAAAATAAAATAAACATGATCAGTAGTCCAGCAAGTAGCATAGCCATCTATTCAGCATCTTCAAGCAACATAGTGTGCACGGAATCAATAAAATTAGCCGAGAGGAACTCCACTTGCCATCTCTGGACAAGAAAAACCGGAACATTTTTATGGAGGACCCACAGGACAACCCAGAGAAAAAGAATAGAGTCGTGCGAATTCCCATGGACAGACTCAAAGCATTAGATTCTTAGTAAGTCCGCAAACGTTTTCTGATGAAGTACAGCCGAGTTGACAGCGTAATTGAGTGATGGCAATTTTTCATTCTGGCTCTATAAATTAACTTGCCTCTAATAACATAATATGAAATTGGACAGCAAATAGAAGTACGAGCGCCTCAGGAAATTTGTGAGCGAGTTGAAGATGCAACCCAATATTGACCCTTTCCTCACGACAGAAGATATTGTCAAATACGGCATCTATGACTTTTTCTACATCAACAAAAATCCTGCTAGTTTTGCCAAGATCGAAAAAAAACTGAAAGAGTCAAAATACGATCAATTATTTGAATTCACAGAGGATGTTAAGCAAATTTTCTTGGCTGTATCGGACTACGCATTCTAGAGGGACCCCATACAACAAACTATCGAGTATTTTCAGAACTAAATCGATCGCTTCTCGGATAGGTTCATAGAAGATTTTAGACCCAAAATGGTACATAAGTCTTAAACGTAGATACCTACTATTGAGTACCCTCCTCCTAAAAAAGAAAAAGTTTAGTATAAACCTCGACCTCCTCCTACACCCGTAATTCACAGAGAAGAAATGGTACCAGTTCTCAAAGATCGGCCAACAAACTTACTGTAAAAGTTAGAAATGTTGTTTTTACTGAGAGCAAACGAAAACAACTAACCTTTTATTCGCTAAATCGGTCGAACCTACTAAATAGGAGAAGAAGTAGGAGACGAATATGTGATAACTCTAGACAATAAGAACACCACCTGGACACAATTTTTGACCAAACACGAATGATATTCTGCTTACTTCCTAACTCTCATTCATCGAACTCTACCTTTTCATCTGCTGACAATTTATCTACATGGATTAAAATTATTGAATATCGAATTCAAGAGTTCAGTCATTTAGAACATGCTATAATAGGATATCAATAGGTCAAATACTGGATAGCATAACTTTTACGATAATATTTGTACTGTAATTACATGAGTGAGAGAAAAACCTGGCTCTAAGAGGTATTTGTCGCTTTAGAAAGGAGGACCGCATTCTTAGAGAGCTAGTAGAGTAGAGAAAAATTACTGGTTGGGCCGAAATTGCTCGAGTAATGACTGAGGAGTTCCACATAACGGGCAGAAGCGGAAAACAATGCCGATAGAGATATCACAATCATTTAGATACTCGGATCAAACATGGTCCTTGGAGTAGACAAGAGGAGCAACTCTTGGTGGATTTACAGAATAGTTTTGGAAATCGTTGGGCCTAAATAGCTCGAGCGATAGCCGGTAGGTACATAAAAAATGATTCAGGTCATAGAACACTGTCAAAAACAAGTATTTTTCGATCGTTAGGCGAGGTGTAAGAGTGCTTAATATGGCTATCCGCCGTCAGTTGAAAAAGTACAAAGAGCTCGAGATGTCGACCATCCGCTAAATAGTTGATGCTTACGATCCTACTTTCCCAGCTCACAGTCTCAACCCCGAACAATTATCATGTAGGTAGATCAAAAAACGACTTATTTTCTATAGTCTTAGAGATGAGAATCTACCTCTGGCTAGTGAGGACTATTTGGATATTAAAAAACTCATAGACCTTATTAGAATGTTCAAGAAGAAGCATAATGCTGGAAATCGGCTAGAAAACTCAACTCAGATGTCAATGGAGGAGTCTTTATCGAGGGTCAGCGAATAAAAAATAGAGGGAAGTGAAGAACATAGAGTGAGAAGATTTGAAAGATAAGAAAAATGTGAAGAAGGCGTTGATCACAATGCTAACTCTGAGGAGTAAAGACAGTAGAGAGCTAAAGTAAATAACTGCATTCTGGAACTAAACAAGATATCCCTCCAAAGTTTCAACTTCTAACCTTTACCCTAACAAATCGAGGAGTAACTCTAAGACAAAGAACTCAACTGCAACCAGCTAATATCCCCAATCATGTCGAAAAAGTTTAGCAGTTTCTCGAACAAATCAAACCGTTCTTTGTTTTCTTTCCGTGAGGGTGAAAATTAGATGCGGGGTGGTGGCGAACTATTGAGAAAGGATGCCACCTTAAGATCATTTTAGTTACCATAAGTGTAGCAATATCGTTCACCTTTTATGATGATCGATTCGCCACATTTCGATCAACTTCGCGGTAGTTTCAACAGTTGGAGCAGTTACCTCTACCATCACTGATACAGCCTATTCTAACAATTGATATCAATAGATATTGTATTTCATCTTACTCTAAAGTAATTAAATGATCAAAGCTTATCACACAATCAAAAAGAATCCGAAAAGCAGAATCATCCCTATCACTGACAGAACTAGTGATCTCTACCAGCATACATTCCATTGGTTGGGTAGCATTCCATTTGGACAGCTGTTAGTGCAGGTAAAATTATACAAATAGAGCCCAGAAGCACAAGAAGTACAACTGCTGTTACTACTTCCGAAACAATATGAACAACTAAGGTCACAATTCAAGCACTGCCAAGTGGTGCCATTAGCATAGGTACCATTAGGACACACGTACCTGCAATAACCTTGATAGTAATAATAATTTGTGGCGCAATCGGCACATTGGTTGGCTGAGATGCCGTTGCAGGTCAGACAGGTTGGGTCGCAGGTCTGGCAAGTGGTTCCTATTTGGATATAACCCTGCGTTGGACAAACTGATAAACAGTAGCCACCTGTGGAGTTGGTCAACAGATAAAACATACCAGAGCATGATGTACAAGATTAAGCCGAAGGACCATTGCAAGTCGCACAGGCAGGGTTACAACTACTGCAGCTATTATTCCATGTATTTTTGTATTGATTGGAGTCGCAGGAGGTTTGGCAGGCTGTTGCTAAAGCTTGATAAAAAGTACCGTATTAACATGAAGTGCAATACGATGAGGAATTGCTGGCGTTATAGGTGCAAGCAGTACACCTGAGTTAAACTGGACACACCTAACACTTGCCGGTTGATGGATTGGCGTAGAATCCTTTGGGACAGATGGCCCAGCACATCTTGAGTAAGAGATAAGGATTTCCTGAGGCAGATTTGCAACTGGTGCAATTTTCAGGATATGATCCATCGCAAGTGTTGCACTCTGTATGACAGGTCATGCAGGCTTTTAGAGTATCATCGGGATAGGAACCAGTTGTGCAGTTGGACACACAGGAGCTAGCCTCTAAATATGTGAGGCCGGAACAATATACACAACTGCCATTATTAGGCGCATATAAATTACTAGGGCATGAAGCTACGCATTTCATGTTGACTTCATCTTGTAAAGGATATGAACCTCCACACCCAGCGCCGCAGCTACCTGTTGTAGGAGGAGACAAATATAATGGAGTTTGGCAAGCCGTGCAGGTGGTTGGTGAACCTGTGCAATTCAAGCATGAATTAGTATCGCAATCCGCACATGACAAATTTCCTAGTGGGTAGGTGCTAGTAGGACATTATGCATAACAGGCACTGTTGTAGTAGTACATCGTCACTCCGTTGACAGGTTGACATCCCACGCAATTAGTAGGTGTCCCTGAACATTCTGAACAGGGAGATTGACATTGTTAGCAACTTTTGGAGTATTTGTTGGTGTAGTAGCCAGGTGGACAGTTAGCACCACATGTGCCGCTATTAGGATCGTAATATTGTCCTGAAACACAAATGGTTTAGGTGCAGGTGTTGCCATAGAAGCCAGTATTGCAGTTGCATACATTATCCATGCAATATCCGTTTTGATTGCAAAAATTATTACAAGTCTTTCTGGACACTGTACAGAATGATGTAAAAACTGGGCAGGTCAAATATCCAGCCAAGGCACTCAAAGTTTTCTGTACTCCAGCCTCAGTATCCAGACAAGTAATAGAATATGTTCCAATCGTAAAGGTTATATTGCTGGGGTTACAGATGTAAGGATAGCATCGGCTTCGTAATTTACTGTCTACCACCACTGAACCCAATGTGCTATCCAAGCAAAAACTATTAGCTCCGTAGGCCTAGAAAGTGTATATATCGTATGAAGTAGGCTGGGTGTTGGCGTCGATGCAGGATGAATATTATCCGAACATGCCGCATCCATCGGCCATTAGAGCTGAATCTGTTGAGCAGATAGCCTTGCCAATGAAGTTGGAATCGCAATATGAGTTGGTCGAGGGGTAGGTAGTTGTTGAACAGAATTAGCTGAATGTAGTTCCATAGCAGGCATCTATTAAAAAGGAACAACCTTTTTGATAGCCAAAATTGCTGGTGCCAGCAAATGTATCATCAACTGTATACCATCCCATATCTTTTAACAGAGCGAAGGTCAAACCCGAAAAATATTTAGCTGTTCCTAAAGAAGTGCCAGTCATCAGCTCGTCATACATGGCTGTTCGCTACCAATGCGAGCCTGCACCTGCTCCAGATCCATCTTAGTTCTCCAAAGGCATGCCGGTCATTGATGAACAGCCGAAGAATGCTTTGGCCCAGGCTAGAACGTAAGGCGTGCTCATCAGGCTGGTAGCTGGTCTGTTAGCATTGACAGAGCCTAAAATTTGTGGACCTGAAGAGTATAAATTTCCTGTTGTTGGATCTAGATAAGTGGAATAGAGAGTAGAGTCGAAACCTAAGATATGCATGGTTTCATGCAAAGCAGTAGAGGTCAAACTTTGAAAAACCCTATTGGTGAGAGAAGACTCCCTATCAACTACATTGTAGGTATTGAAAATGATCCTGCCAACAGTTGGTCTTCCTTACATCAATAGTAAATCTGGTAGAGCGTTTCCAGAAGAAAAATATTTGCATGACTTTCCTGTAGCTCCATAGGTGATGCTTGCATCAGTTGTATATCTCACATAAAGGACAAGATCAGCATTGGCATAGCTTTGACTCGGAGGGTTGAAATCAACACAAGTAACTGGTGAAGATATGGAAGCTGTCTGACCTACTTGCAGTCTGGTTTGGTAAAATGTTTGAGTGACTGCCATAGCTTTGAGGATAAAGTTTAAGTTGGAAATAGTAGTGGATGAGGCTCCGTTTTGACCCGCTTGGATTGAAGCGCTGAAGAAGGTGGTGTCAAGTTCCATTCTAAAAGCTGCTCTGGTCGGATTGGGAGTCAACAATCTTCCCTTGACATGTCCTTCTTGCCGATACATAGGTACATCTGGCTTTTCCTTAGCCGACACCTCTTTCAGATCGACATTCAATTAATCAAAGAGACATTTGAGCGAGTGCTGATGTTGACTAGTCATACCCACCATAACAATCCAGATGATCGACACAATCATGAAGCATTATTTCATTAGCTATCTATTTAACTTATTTAATTATATCTAAATCCTATGTGAGATCATTTAGATTATCTGTCGCGTTCTTTTTGCTCTGCCTCACGTTTGAGGTCCTCAAGGACCATGTTCTTGATTATTTCGTAATTTGAACTGTTTATGTTGCCGTTCATGGATAGGCTTGATAGATTGGACAGATTTAGCATGGGTTGCTAAGGCTGAGGGTTAGAATTTTATTGTGGCTGATGTGGAGGTAGCTTAGACTAGGCTTATTTTGAACGTTGGGGCTGTTGAGGTTGTTGAGAATTCTGAGAATGTTGTTGTCCGTGCTGTTGCTGACCTTGTTGGCCACTCTGCTCTCGACCGTGTCCGTGGAGCAATCCTCCACTCATTCCCATTTGCCCATTGAGCAGGTTACCTTGATAACCGTATGTATTACTGTTCATCATGGAGTTAAAATTGCCCATATTTCCCATGTTTCCCATACTGCCAAGCCCACTCATCCCGCTTAGACTTCCCATTCCACCCATAGCGCTGTTCATAGTGTTGTTATGATCCATGTTTCCAGGTATGCCCTGCATGTTCATGTAATTGTTTAAGTTCATTCCTCCACCGAATTGATGTGGCATGGGCCCTTGTTGCTTGATGCTGATGTCCCTGGAAAGTAACTGATTCTGATATGATATCTGAGCGAGGAGTTACTTGTAGAGACCGATTTGTTGAAGTAGACATACTATAGATTGCTGGTCTTCGTTCTGGAGAGGCATTCGTCCCATCTCTAACATTTTCTGGTGTTGTTAGCTCTGAATGAAACGCTAAAGATTTGATTTGTGCATCATCTGATCAGAAATGGTAGGGTTCACCATACCATCATATAAACCGTTGTTGTTGGTCTTAACAGTTTGGAGATAATTGCTCAAAGCCATGTTTCCATACATCAGATTATTGTAAACTGAGTTGTTGCCATATTGACCTCCCATGAAGTTGTTGCTCATTTGAGGATTTTGATTGTTTTGTTGATTTTGCTGGTTCTGTTGATTCTGGTTTCTATTTTGGAGATTTGAAGGAGTGCTTTGAGCTGGTTGTTGAGGTTGGATAGGTTTGGTGGCTTGAGGTTGAGCTGTTTGTTGGTTATTTTGGTTGATCAACACATTTGGCTGCTATTTTGTTGTACTTTTGAAACCTTGGTTAGCAGGTCTGGTAGGCTCCTGGAAGGAAACATTACCCATGTTGTTAGAGAAAGCTTTGTTAAGCTGGCTTGTGTCAAAAATAGGAGTATTGTTGTTTTAAATAGGATTTGTTACATTCCTGAACCCTACAGCTTTGCTGAAAGCTGAAGAGGTATTGTTTCTGCGAGCTTATGGGTTTTCAGGGTTAAAGAAAACGGGAGCTTAGAATTGTGAATCGAATAATTCTTATTTTTTCAGAATTATCTCTTAGTTTTTCTCAATCTTGGCCTATTTTTATTTCTCTCCATTTGCTTCCTTCTTGTTGCTGATGATAGTCGTTTTGTTTCGAGTTCTAGGTGCCTCTACCGATCTTTTCTTCTTGCCTGACGACTTAGATGAATCTTCAAATTGATCACTGTAATACTAATCGCTTTCATCCTGATCCTCAGGTTCATAGTTCTGGCAAATAGCTATCAGATTATCGTAGCATTCCTTGTAGGCTTTCTTGATAGATTCGATGGGTGAGAAGGGCATCATGGATTATGGTAGATCTTCTGTCCCACAGGCTATTCCGATGAACTCGTTCTGCATGGTCTCAATACTTTCGATAACCTTCTTTCTTTTCAGCGAATCAGTAAGGTTAGAGATGACAAAAACAAAACTCTTTTCTTCGAAATTGGTGCCCAACTATAAATCATTTTTCTGCTTGTTCTTACCTTCCTTCAACAATTTAGATTGCATGTTCTAAAGCAATTCTGTAATTTGTGTGGCATTGACAGTTTTGGTATTATAGTATATTTTCACACAATTTGAGAATTTTATTGCCAAAAAGACAGGATGTTTGACCTTATGTCGAATATTAGGCGCAGTAATGTAGTTGTAGAAGCCTTCCGGATCGTTCTTGATAATGATCTATGATTCACATTTGCTTTTGTTCTCTCGTTTGATGAACTACTTGTCCAAACAGTCGTAGTTGAAAGGTTCAACGAATGAGCTGAATTTTTTCTACTGATAATCACGGGCTGATCTGCGTGAATCAACAAAAATAGGAGGACTGATGACTGCTGTCAATACTTTTGGTCTCTAGAATTCTCCTTACTTGATATAGAGAACTATCAACATGTTGAAGTTGACTCCCTAGTTGTTGTAGGTTGTTGATGAGAATTTGATGGCACTAAAGTAGACCTGCCCATCTATCATTTCCATCTTGCTCTCACCTCTGATCCCCACATCGATGAGGGTGGTCCTATCAATTTTCTCATTTTAGCTGTTTCGTTTCACTGCGAATATTTGTGCCTATTTTAACAAAGCTCATACATAGAGGTTTCTGGGAGCCAGTAGGAAATCCCCGGTGTTTTAGTCCTTGATCTAAGTGGATAAAGTATTACTTAAAGTCGGAGGGAAATATTGGGGATGTTCCAACTCTTGTGCCAATTCCATCCTAGATCATTAGAGTATTGAAGGGACTTCTAGGTGTCAATATAGAGCCGGACGGATGGTCCTGAACTATCTGTGGAAGGGTTAGTGAGGATGATTCCGGGCGATAGGTTCCAGATGGAGGTCTTGCGGTTGCTTTAGACAGTCTTGAGGTAGCACTAAACATGTGTCCAGTCCCAGTTAGGCTTCTCTTTCTAGTAGCTCTTGCTGACTTTTTTATCCATTTGATAAATTGATTGTGATCATAGCAGATGTAATGAGTTTACACTGCTCTCAAAAATTAAATAAAACCAACAAAGACACTTCTGGCAATCCTTCCACTCTGCCTCCTGCTCATTTTTGACAGTCTAAACCTTATTAAATATCATCGACTAACTTTCCCGCCCAAAACTTCATATCTGTCGGTTAGATCCATGAAACGGCTGTATTTGCATAATATACAAACAATAATAAAATTATCACTGATGACTCAGAGTGGAAAACTCTTGATTATTTGTTTCCTCTTTGGGGACGAGGGAAATCATACCATTGGTCTGAGCTATTTCTTGGTCCATAATGCGAATGGGGTATATCAGTAGATAGAGATAAAATCCGATGAAGAAAAATAGGAGGACGAGGACTAGTTTGTGTAAAGTAGAGCATTAGGACTGAATCTTTCCTATGAGCATTTGTTCAACCCTTGCGACCAACTTCAACAGTACAGGAATCACATAGGTGAACTGGAGGTCGACTATGATAGATGGGAAAAGTACTTAGTGAGGAAAGCCGGGCTTGATCTTGAGCTGTAGTAATCGAGACGTGGTTGTACTTCTCACTCAAGTAGTTGAGAGCCGGTGATAATCCCTTGGTCAGCACACCATTCTCGATACTCTGGCAATCGCTTCTCTTGCTAGCTGGCACTAACAATTCATCATCACAAAAATCACCAAAAAGGACCGCCATAAAGTCATAATTCGTTGTGTAACTTTGTAAGTGTACCATCTCTATTTCTAAATTTTGCTGGTAGTATGCAAACTTGTTATTCATGATCATTGATTGATTGTAGCTGAGGTTATAGACCTTCTTCATGAGTTCGGCTGAAGTTGCAGGGAGGATTTAAAATAAATTTATGTGCTATTGTTTGAGGTTGTTGTAATTAGCGATGTGCTCGACACCCACTATGAGCAAAATTATAGAAACAGCTAGGAGAGGAAGCATGGGGCAGACCAGCTTGAAGTAATAAGTGCTATCTTCGAAAGAAGAAGAAACTCGGAAATGCTTGATTTTTTGTAATTAATTTTAGTCCTAGCCGTTTTTGGGGATTTAAAGGAGAATATCCTCGCTGTCAGGGGAGCGATGATCGGCTGTGTTAATATGTTGGAGCATTGCTTGGCAAGAAATTTGGATTCTTCTAATAGTAGGTTCTTTTAGGCTAAGAAAGACCGTATAAACTTTAAGCAGAGTTTCTTTGAAAGTTCTGAGCATGCATAGCATGAAAACCATTATCAATAGACAAGCCACCATCGAAAATATCCACAGCAACACATACTTCAAAGGCGACCTATAGCTCTAACTGGGCATGGTCAGATAATTTTCTACATTGGCAGTCGATGCCACATCTCCCACAGATGATACGATCCTCATAATCTATTCTCTTTGGTTTTGATACAGAGGAGCATATTCGATAGTTTTCAAGAAAATAGTGGATATTGTGTCAGCCTTGGCAAGATAGTAGCTAGGGTTGATATTGTTATTGTATAGACTTGAGTAGATGATAAATTCAGGAAGGTAGAACCTGACCTGCCTCGAGAGGCTGTAGTTTTACAATATGGCATTTTCTTCCACTGGCAATTAACTGAGCATTTGTCCGATCAGTCCAAACATGATCACCACAGCTAGACAAAGCATAGACATTATCTTGAAACATGGATAGTAAATCACACTATCATAGCCGTTCCCTGTTTTTTGCTTCATATAAGCAATTTCATCCTAAAAAGTTGCCTTGTTCTTGTCACTGTAGACATCGCTATGAAAACTAGAAGTATCATCGATTCTCTCAAAATGCTGATTGATGTATCTGAGCATCTTTATATCAGCTCCATAATCTATTTTAAGCTCTTTTTAGTTGACACTGTGAGTTAAATCGCGGTAGTTGAGATAAGGCAGGGTGAATGACAGATTATTTTTTATTTCCATGGGATTGGAAGGTTATTTTTACATTTCGTATATGTTATCAAGATGATTGTACATGGTGTGATAAAAGTTGAGTTGTTGATCTATTTGCATACGTTTTAGAACTTTTGTTAAAGGGCTGTTGTTGGAGAGTGGATCAGGAGATTATTGTTGTCTTTTGTAGGACATTCGAACCAGTTGACCTAAATTCTAGGCCTTGACGATGATTGGCACCACCTCAAAAGTTGCCTCAACAGATCCTAACTTCTCATTATCAATTCCTAGGGCAAAATTTTCACAAGATTTTTCTTCTCCAAACTATTAATCGAAATAATTTGGTATTATTTCCTGTATGCATCTCTTCTTTTCCTTTCGGTACCTATTCAAAAATATATTCCTAAAGGCAGCTGTATGCTCAGCTATGAAGCCATTCTAATCAACCATACACCAAATGGGTGATCTTTTCAATTTTTCAGTCTTGATGACGGCAATGAAAATGAATTAATCGTTGATTGAATAGCTAGCTTTTTGGAGTTGCAGCTGGAGCGGAAAGAGTAAATCGTTGGAATCTAGCCCGAATAGTAGGCGTTGGTCGGTGTTGAAAGTTTTTCTTTTCTTTTTGAGGAAATTTATCAAAATATCATCATGTTTCTGACCGATAATTTTGGGCATGATATTGCTAACATTTTTTCCTAATATATCCTCCTTCTCATATTTGAACAAGTGGCAAGCCAATCGATTCATCAGAAAGATACTACCTAATTTGGTATCACTCAAGGAAATTACGATTATTCCTGTTTCAGCGTCTTTCGATTCTTGGATTATCAAACTGGTACGAAATTGGGTCTCCTGAGTGTCTCTCAGACGTTCCAGAAGCACCTCCACGTAGTCCTCCATCTTTAATGCTTACTACTCTTGATGCAAAACAAGTCTCAGATATTTCACGTAGAGAGATAAAATTTTATAGCTGGAGTAATTTTAGCTTATGAGAGCATTCTTGAATAGCTAATCTATGCGGGCCTTAAAGGGAAAAATTTTATCGGCTATAACACGAATTTTGGTCAGGTCGACCTTTTATTCATAGAATTATGCCCAAAATTATTGCATGAGGGCAAGCGCAGAAGACATTATCTTTTCTATAATAACTAAAAGTATACCAAATTAGAGAAACTCCTCATCCAGGTTGATAAAATCGACTGCCTAGCTATTATCAAAAGAGTTGCAAATCCTCTGATAGCTATTCAGTAAATATTATTGCTTCAAGTTAAGCGGGTACAATCTTGCCTCCGAGATCTGAGCTTGTAATTTACTTCGATTTTTATATGAGTAGGTCAGATAGCATAAATAGTTGAACTTTGTGTCGAGATTTTCAATCTCTTTCTTGTGAAAGAGATCCATCAGCTCGTCTATTTTTTTAAAAACCACTAACGTCAATAATTTTGTATTTTTGTTAACCTTATTCGATAGTTATTCAGAAACCTGCATCAAGAATGAGTTACACTTCTGGAGGCCAGCTAGCAGTTGGGTTAATGACACTTTCTCTTATGTTCCGATATGATAGTAACCAAAAAATTGTGTAATTCCGTGTTGTGACTGTCATGTCTTCTGATCGTCAGATTTTTCAACCTGTCTATCACATCCAATAAACTTTCATAACCTTCTTCCTCCATAAATATGTTAGTTAGTTTGGATTCGTTGTTTTTG
>Ga0100380_10002887_pt1 | contig 18356 bp, 24 predicted proteins | sample CryGeymeta201504_FD_80417 | JGI IMG/M metagenome (GOLD analysis project Ga0100380, IMG submission 80417) | Groundwater microbial communities from Crystal Geyser aquifers in Utah, USA - Crystal Geyser metaG 2015-04 | ecosystem: Environmental > Aquatic > Deep subsurface > Groundwater | place... | reverse complement strand
TTTTGCAACAAGTTTGATTTTACAGTCTATCTCAGTGTCCCCTGGAGCTGTCTCAGTGCCATTATCTAGTATTGATATATCAGCGGCACCTAAAAATACGTTCCCAGTTCTAGTCACTAGACTCTCGTCGTTAATGCTACCTTTAAGTTCTCAGTCTTTTACTGTCCTTCCTGGACCAGTAGCTCTTACACTTAATAGTTTAGACACCGCAGTAGAACTCCCCTTAATTGATAGGGTATATTTACCTATTAAGGGCTCAGGTCCTGTTGACATGCAACTGTACTATTCTAAGACGGTTGACAATACTGATGCTAATGGGGGCATCCTGTCCCAAAGAAAAGTAAAAAACACACACAATAGCATCCTTCCGCATGTCACTGAGATCGAAAGACTTAATGGGAGTACTGTGTACCGTAAAGTGCTATGGAGGAATGTTAATACTGCTGATGCTAATTTCCTAAATGGTATGGTGTACATCGATAAAAAACATGATGGTGATCATATAATTACTATTATACCTTGTAGTTATAACGCCACTCAAATTTCGATTGCACCTAATGCTAGAGAGTACGGAACGGGCGTGTTGTCAGCAGGTGTTGCTGTTGGGAGCACGCAATTTACCCTAACACTTAAAGATAGTTCTTTACAGATCTTTAAGACAGGTGACACTATTGTACTTAGTGCAAAAAACGGAAGTGAAAAGTTTTCTAATATCACAGTACTATCACAAATTGATACGACTGTGACCATACAAACAAACATCCCTACAAAAAATGCGTATATTGCTGGCACCTTGGTCAGTTCATGTGTACTAGTAGACTCTTTATCTAATTTTAGTCCTAGAGTATCAGTACTTAGCACCTTAGGTACACATGATAGTCAATGTCCTGTTGAAGTGTATGGTAGCGGCTGTATTGTTCAGCAATGGACACTTGATTTTATTTCTAGTACTCAATATACATGTACTGGGTCGCTTATAGGCACTCTTAGTACGACAGGGGATCTTGCACACGATTACACTCCTATAAATCCGTATACAGGCACTCCTTATTTTACACTAGATCAAAGAGCTTTAAAAGGTCTTTATCAACAAGGGGATAAAGTTATTTTTGCCACTAATATAGCTGTAACATGTATATGGGTCAAAAGAGTCACACCACCAAACAGTGCAGATACACTTAGTACCTTTAGTTGCACTATTCAGGGTATTACGTAATTAAGGGAGTGTTTTTGATAAAACAGGGACAACATCGTCAAAGACGATTGCATTATATCCTTCTCTGTACCCTATAACAGTGTAATATGGTTTGCCAAATTCAAGGAAATCAAATCTAAAGTTACCTCCACTGTCAGTCCTAACAGTTTTGATACATGTCCCGTTTGGTTTGTAGAATAATCTCACCAACATATTGAACACATCTTCACCTGGTATGTCAAAAGCTCCCGCTATTGAGCCAAGTGTGTACTTTAAGTTCGGGCCTGTTGGGTCATATTCCCAGTAAGGGATATGTTGGATTTGTGGTACAGATGAACGAGTAGCTGCTTCTTCAGTACGTAGATCGATTAAATTTGCTGCTGCAAGTGTATAGTACGACTCAGAACGACCGTTGACTGTTCGTTTTTGATCCGCATACACACTTTCAGTTGAACCGAAGTATACTCCTATAATCCCTTGATCAGCCATATTACCAAGTCCATGCTAAAGGTATCTCAATCATACATTCTGCTGAAGGGTTTATCCCTAATACTATAAACTGTTTACCCGCTAAGGTACCTGTACCTTCAAAGGTATCGCCTTGCCACAAAGGTCTAACGTGTAAAGGTGACCATAGTCCATTGATGTGCCCTCTTAGTACTGAGTTCGCTGCAACTACAGCCCTTTCACCTATCCATACGGGTGATAATAACATTCCACCTTCAACAGGGTGTGGGTATATTAATCCTAGATTACCCATGCCTGTCTGCGCACTCTTTGAGTAATCAGTTACTCTATTGGCGTATACTGAAGAGCCAGTTTGCGTATACGACCTAGCTATAAAGTGTCCTGTGTCAACCACAGTCACAGCAGACGCTATGTACCCGAATCTAAACCCCGCCACTGCTCCGGACACGTTACCTACGAAATGTGTGTTATATTGGTCACCGCTTTTATATGAGATGAAGTCCCCGAAATGCACCATTGGGGAATCAGTGTACACAGCACCGCTATTCCAGTTAACATGGAAGAAGAATTGTCTATCGTCAGCTATTATTATCCATGGACGTGGTATTGTTCCGTCAGCTGTTGAACTTTTTTGAATCCACATCCCTGTAGCTTGTTGCACTTCTAATGGGAATTGCCCGGTACCTACACTAATTGAGCTCATATCCTCAAATCCATAAGCCCTAGCTGTGATTGTTATAGTATCAATCACTTTTAAATACATCATGTTACCTGCACCTTGACGGTATGCAGTTATATTAGTATCAGAAAAAGCTTTTGTCCATCCTGCACCAGCTGATTTAGTAGTAATCGTCCCAGTAGCGACAGGGTCTGTGATTCCGGCAGCTTCATATGTAAATATGAATGTATCTACACTCTTGATTATGAACTCCCCGTTGTACCCTGCCTCATTAGCTCCGGCAATGGTTTGTCTTGAAAAATCTAGAAGATTGTGTGCGAGTTCAGTAGTAGCGGTAACAACACCACCAGTGTGTGTTAATGAGACGATGTTATTGAGCCCATATCCATCCACTAAACATGCATCTAACACTGGTAGTAAGGCACCAATTGCACCAAAAAGTTCTGGCGCACCGTAGTCAGTTGATCTTAGAATCTTTACATTACCCATTTTTGACCTTTGCTAGCTACTGTGTGGTAGCCTGCCCTCTAATAATATGTTTAAAATTGTTGTACGTTGTTGATGATCCTGAAGGAACTACCCTTTTAAACCACAAAGCTATAGCGGCAGGTAGTGTCCTGAATTTGACCTCATCATTTATATTCCATGAACCTTGCCATATTTCTTTATATAATATACAGTATGGTACAGTACCATTCAATGGTATGAAATCTTCGGAAGTTGAACCTAGCATTATAAATCCTAGGGTGTCACCAGATAGCGTAAATTGTGTTGGACTATAGAATTTTATAGTCCAGTTTTGGTAGAGCGTCCCTGCGTTGAATAACTCAATGTCATGGTTACTGTAATCCAGTATTCCTGAAGAACTTATAACATTAAGAGTGTCGTAAGATGTGACTAAGTCACCTGTAGGCAGTATTGAGCTTACGGTAGTTTCATTACTGTTGTATATATTCACTACGCTATCTGCTTCTGCTAACGTTATGTCTACGTCTACTCCATTCCTAGTTATACTCACATTGTGATGGACTTCACTAATCAATGCATTACTGATCCTTATTGAATCATTAGTTGCAAAAATTCCCATACTCGCGTCTTCTAATGTGACCGTGAATGTGGAGGCTCCTGTAGATACTGTATTTTTAAGTTTAGCCGCTCCGTAGAATCGGGTAGTGTTTTGTATGTCTATTTGTGTGTCGCTCTGTGTACCTAAACACATCATAACCCAGTCGTTCCCTGGTGTGTATTGTGTCATTATCGCAGAAGGTGTACGGAATGATAGATTGTTGTCGTTTTTATTGATCCAGAACAACTTTCTCCACAAAGTACTACCAGTTGCTCTCTCAGTATCAGAGATATCTGGAAATATATTACCCCTACTACTGCTAATTGATATGTTCTCAGACATTCTACCACCGTTGTTTAAGGCAGCAGAATTATTTATAGCTCTATACGTCACTAAATCTTCGTTTGAGAATGACATGTCGTTATCTTTATTTACTTGTTATTCTTCCAGACAATACCCCACACATCATATGTTTTATACTATACACTCATTCATTGTACCTAATTTATTTTGTTGTGTAATGTCTGGTAATAGTGTATAAGTATGAAATAAACAGTAGTATTTTTTTAAAATACAAGAGGGGATAAAATGCGTTGTGACGCAACATGCTCTAGTACATACATAATTGAAGACATTGACACGTATGAAGAACTTATCAAGTCTCTGTACTCAATGTTACAGACACATGCTGTAGTATTACAGAGGTTAAATGAAGCTAATGTTGTTATTGATTCTTTGACTAAAGAGAATATCAGGCTGCATAATGAGGTTAAGCGTGTCTCGCACATCCTTATGAGCACTAAAACTGAACAATACAAACTATTGGCTACATTAAAAGAGAACATCACAGAAGAGACTCCCACCTCTAGTGAAAACACTAGCTTAAAAACCACTACAATACATTAAGGCCTTGGTGTATAGTGCATACGTGTATTTATACTTTTGATCATTACTTTTGTTTACACAAGGTAGGTTATTTATGTTACTTGATGTTGATCTAAAAAGCACATTACCTGAATTTAAAGATATACAGGTAACTCCTGATTACTTACACATCCAGAAATTGGTCACAGATAGAGAGTCATTAATATTTGTAACAGGTGGTGCCGGTACAGGGAAGAGTACATTGATACGTTGGTTGATGCATGCTTTTAAAGGTATGGTACTATTAGGTGCACCAACTGGTATAGCAGCTATCAACATAGGAGGAAAAACACTACATTCATTATGTATGTTGCCGCCTGCGTGGGTCTTACCTAGCGATATTAAGATAGCTTATAGAAATAAAGAGGTAAGAAAAGCTAAGATTCTTATTATAGATGAAATATCAATGGTAAATCCGAACATATTAGATGCCGTTGATTTATTTTTTAGAAAGAACAGGAGTAATGATGCACCTTTTGGCGGGTTAATTGTTATTGTTGTGGGTGATTTATACCAACTACCCCCAGTCGTTAATAAAAGCATGCATAAAATGTTCATGAAATTTTATGAAGGGTCCAGGTTTTATAATGCTGCTTGTTTTAGCTCTAACGAATACAAAGTAGTAGTACTCCGCAAGATATTTAGGCAAAAAGATGATGTCTTCATCAACTTATTGACAAATGTTCGTGAAGGGCTTGATCTAAAAAATACAATTAGTACTTTAAATGCAACATGCAGAATAACTAATGAAGTTATTGAAGGTGCTGTCAGGCTGTGTCCTAGAAATGCAGAGGTCTCTGCTTATAATATGAATTGTCTTGATGACATATCAATGGATGAGTATGTATTTGAGGGTGAGATCAAAGGAGTATTTAAACAAGATAACCTACCTGCTCCTTATGAACTGTGTTTAAAAATCGGAGCTCAGGTAATGTTTACTCAAAATGATGTGCATAAGCTCTGGATAAACGGTACTGTAGGAGTAGTAACTTCATTAAAAGATGATGTTATTGAAGTGCAGTTAACTGAATGTGGTACTAAAGTTGAAGTCAGCAAAGCTACGTGGGAGAATTTTAGCTACTCATGGAATGAGAAGTTACATGAAATAGAACGTGTAGTTACAGGGAGTTATACACAGTTCCCTCTTGTCTTAGCATGGGCTTTGACTATTCATAAAAGCCAAGGGAAAACGATTTCAAAAGTGCACTTAGATCTAGGGTCTGGAGCTTTTGAAACAGGACAGACATATGTAGCGTTGAGTAGATGTCCTACATTACAAGGTATTTCGTTGTCTAGAGGTATTGAACGAAGTGACATTAAACTCGATCAAGAGATTATTAAATTTTATAAAGAATGTATAAAGTAGTATATATTATAAGGTGATGACACAATGCATAATATTGAGTACAACATCCGATTTAGAAAAGAGGTGCCACCAGAACTACTTGAGATTTTTACTTCGCATGGTATTATAACAGGCAGTACTATACTTGAAGACCGCAGTAGCTTAGATACACACGACATTGATGTAGCTGTATTTTGTTCTGCACCATTTATATGTAGTTTCGATAAATATATGCTAGCACATTTCACTAATGCTAGCACCCGTGACGCTATACAAGGTGACGTGCTTAGTACGAAGCTGCAAGATGCTGCCCAGTATGTCTTCAACATTCTTCTTTTTGAACAATACAGCTTATACATTAAGGGTAATTACAGGGACTCTACTTTCCTTTCATGTTATGTTATGAATGAAGGGCAGTTGTTTAACTTGCTTTTAATGGATGAGGAGAATGTGTTTTTAGAGTGGTCATTCGCTACATCTCAATTGTTTAAACACAGGAAGGATCCGGAATTACGTATTAAATATAATAGAATCAAATTCTTTGAAAGGAACAGAAAATGGTTTAGAGGAACGTTAAAAATTGATAAACGTTAAGTCTAGTGCTAACACGCATCCTCCTACATGTTTCAAGTGTATTGAGCATGTTATTTTAACTTGCTATTTCTGACGTTATATGTTATATATTTCTTTTAGTGTACCATTAAACGATCTTAAATAAAAGGTTAATTGTTATGTCAAATTCAAGTAATTTTAAGTTATTTCGTAGTGTTATAATAAGTGCCGTACAGCACGTATGTACGGAAATTGCCGGTATCGCAAAACCTGCCGGTTTTGTGAGTCCTAATAAATACCTGACATTCTATGAGAGAAAGAAGCTATGCTTAGTTAATGGCATAAGCTTGTCTGATTTTCTTGAAGTAGGTATAGCACATCTAACAGTACCCTTGTCTGATGAGGAAAAAGTACTAGTCATGCGGTACGAACACAGTGACGCATATAAAGCGTTAATAGGATTTGTACATCTACATACACGTACCGCTAGGGGTGCATATACGTACGTAGCTGAGATAGCTGGGATTAATAAAAACTACCTCCGTCAAGTTGTCTCTGAACACACTGTATGTAGTATGCGTGTGCTTGACATCCTTTCAGGTATTTACGGGACTACATATCGTGATTTAGTAGCGATAGGTGATATCATGCTTAAAGCAGAAAGTATGCATGCTGCTGAGACATTGATAGCATCCTCTATTTCCATAGATGCAGCAAAGGTACAAGTACCCTTTGTACCCATCATACCGAGAAAAGATGACAATGTATTTGAGAACGTCAATGCAACAATGGTATTATGTGCGGCTTTAAACAAAGTTCTCACTACTCTACCTGTTACCTGGAGTGTTCATAGTTTTTCAAAACAATGTGGTGTGCATAGCGACATAATAAGTAGGGCTTTATCTTTCAGTGAACATGACCCACATGAAATAAACTTTAAAACACATCTAGCGATTGCTCAAGGTTTAGATATCCCATTGTTTGAACTATACAGGATAGGTATTGAGGAGTACGCCAATAACTCACAAGAACGTACTTTTACTAAGGCTCTAAGTAGTGTACAAGACACTAAGGATGATTTATTGTCAGATAGAGAAGGGGCTGTTGAGGCATACAGGTTCGTAGTCACGCACACTACGAACCTTCCAATTAAAGCACTGATATCAGAAATCACAGGTGTTGGGTTTCCTCTATTAAGTAAAATCTTGACAGTCAATGCCATGCCTAGTATAAACGCATTAGAACGCATAGCTGAAGCGTTCGGAATGTCATATGATGAATTAGCATCCATGGGAAAGTTATCTGAAGCTGAAAAGATAAGACTAACACAAGACATTCTACTTCCTGGTAAACCTATACAAAACCACCTTTTAGATAGAAGACACATTAAAGAGGTGCGTACCGCAAAGATGTCAGCATTGCTAAATTACGTAAAAGACACGTACTCAGCTAAAACATTGAGTATGTGGAGTACGGGAGCTAATGTCAGTTCTTCCTGTGTGCATAATATAATGAATAGGAAGACGTACAGTTCTAATAGTTCCATCAACAAATTAGCTAGGTGTTTAGATATGGAAGGAGAGCAATTAATTGAACTAGGGAGTGACTTAAATTCAAAACAACGTGATGTCGTAATAGCTGCTAAAAAACTCTTGTCTGAGAAATTTACTGCATTTTCTTAATCTTTGGAATGGTATACTATGGAATGTGGACAGTTTGTGATGTGGGATCCGGCGGGTAAACAACCTACTCGCCCTAGTGCTCTTAGAGGATACACGCCTTTATACCCGGTGTATGTAGCAGTTCCTGAAAAGAGCCATTATAGGAAGTCCTGGTTTTGGTTATGCATGTGTCCTGAATGTGGGGAAGAACAAGTGTTGACGCGTAGTCATGTGTTGTACAATAACTGCACATGTCATTCTAAAAAACCTTTCCCTAAGGAAGTCTCCGAAGTGTGTGCGTGGTGTGAATCTCAATTTACATACTCTAAAGTTTCAGCAGGACACATCGTGCAGTATTGTTCATTAGAGTGTAGGAATGCTGCTAAACGTCAAGCTCATATCTATCATGCAGCTCATGATAAAGGTATTATAGCTCTTAGTACTTTTGACAGATCAAAAGTGTGTGTTCGTAAACAGGGATATTTACGTGAAATGTGTGATCATTATCATACATGTGCTACTCACAGGATAGCAGGTTCTCTTGGCCCACATTATGTTGTTGGAGGCACTTGTTATGTGTACACAAGAGTAAATTAATTAGCAGTTTTTATATTCAACATTTTAAAGGAGTACATGTACATGAGCAATAGTAAACTTAAGCAACCGCAAGTATTGGTATCTTTCTTTTTTATATGTGCTTACGTGTGTGGTATCGTGGGCGTTAATTATGGGTTTGCGCATTTCCCTCCAATCATGACAAGTATCGGGCTGGTTTCGCCTATGGCGTTTGTTGTAGGAGTGATCTTTATTCTTAGGGACTATGTGCAAAGACATATTGGACATAAAGTAATTTTAGTTATGTTAATAGGCGGGTTGATAAGCTTTAAAATGGCGAGCCCTGTAGTCGCATTAGCCAGTATTACTGCATTTGCTTGTGCTGAAGGACTTGACTGGGCCACATTCACTTTTGTTCCTACTACATTCCATGTAAAGGTATTATTGAGTTCAGTTATAGGTGTTTTTGCGGATACTGTAATTTTCTTACCTATGATTGGGGCCTTTTCAGTTTCAACAGCTATCACTATGTATGTGTCTAAATTGATAGCCGCTGTACTTGTATACATATGGTATGCAAAATGCGCATCTTTTGATACTCCATTAGCTAACGCATAATAAAATCGCTTTAAAAGCATATATAACTTGCTACATGTACTAAAATAGTGTATAGTGCGTGTAGTAAGTTGTACAAAGCAGTCCATTAAGCATGTAGCGTGATTAAAATCACGTGTCCTCAGTCCTACTAGTATAAAGGAGTATTATGATTATGGCACCACATAAAACAGCAAAGCCTAAAAAGTCCATACCTTCGCATCGATACCCCGCAGACTCAAAAATTATCACTTATAGTCCTACAGGAAGGAAAACTCGGTTCGTAATGGAGCTTTCTGATTTTATTGATGTGCTATTTGCTGAACAGGGCAAAAAATATAATTACGCTTCGCTTACATTAGCTTTTATAGATGCAGGGTACCCTGTCAGTTATGCAGCGGTGGGTAGGTATTGTAAAATGTTACGTACATACCCTAAAATCGGTAAATTTGTCACTATCGGTAAAGATAAAAGTGGTAAACACCGTGGTGTGTTAGTTACTGTACGTACCTCACCCCTCTCTGCTATTGAAAGAGCATCTCTTATTGAGCATATGCAGAATATGCACTTTAAGTATAAACAAGATACACTGAGCATGTACTCTGCTAAAAGCACAAGTACGGATAGTACTCCTGTAGTAGTCGACGCCGCATTTACTAAGATTACTGAAGGAGTCTCCACCCCTGTTAATGTTTTGAATGGCTCTAAAGATCTCACTATCGATGATATAGAAGAGATACAGGAGATTGTGTCAGATAAAGTTTCTCCTGCACCTGCACCTGCACCTACAGTTGAGCACACACCTGATATATATGCTGCTATTAGTAACATAGCAGCTAAAGACAGTGTTGAAAAACTTACAATCACTAAAGGGGATAATACTATCACGGTAGTATTTACTATAGTGCATAAACGTTAATAGATTACTACAGTGGGCAATGACATGACTTTAGCTGTTAGTGAGTGTATAGGGTGTGGTTTCTGTTGCACTAAAACACTATGCGATGTCGCTCGTAGAGTGTACTCTACGATATATACGCCTTGTCCTGCCCTTGTTTGGACTGGGGAGCGTCACGTTTGTAAATTAATGACGCTCCCCAGTAGACTAGGAGAGACATATAGGCAAGAGTTGTATGCCGGGGAAGGGTGCTGTTCAGGATTGAATTCTTGGAGACGCGAACCCTTAATTGATAGGACTTCAGTCAGTAATGCACCAGTTAGTACACACAGTAATCCTATACCTGAAATGCTGCAAATTTTTATAAGTTCACTGGCTAAGGAGTTCATGTCTAGTGACAAGATTACGTTAATCTTACGTCGTTTTGCTACTGATATGAGTAGTAGAGGGTATAGTGAAGAAGCTGTTGAAGTTATTGTGACAAGATGCGTTGAGTTGTTTAATAACCAACGCTCTTCATTTATGTCAAAATTTATGGGTTAACAAAGGTGATCACACGTATACAGTAGGGTTAGTGTGTGCGTTTCTAATGTTTGTAGGGGTTATAGCGTTTATTATTAGTACTAACCTCAAACGAAAGAAAAAACCAGCTGAAACACGTAAGCTGGAAAAACGTAAGCTGCATAGGCAGAAAGAAGCATCATATGCACGGGAAGTATATACTCCTAAAACACCTGTGAAAGCGAAGAAAAGTACAAGTCAAACGTCGTCATATCGTAGAACTCATGGTGTTTTGGATGAAGATTATGACACTACTGATGATTTACTTCTTCGTGCTGGAGTAGCTGCATATGTACTTTCTGAACCCTCAAATGCAGATGACTCTCCGTACACAAAAAGTAGCAGCTATGACAGTGAGTATAGCAGTTCTAGTAGCTCATCAAGTAGTTGGGATAGTTCAGATAGCTCTGACAGTTGTAGTAGTTCGGACTGATAAGAGGGATAATAAGACGTCTATTTAGACTGAGAGGTACTATATGTATGTAGTTTTGAGTAATGTATTAAGAGAGCTACTATCGTTCAATAAATTACGTAATGTGCATAACATTTTAGCTAAGGAGCAGGTATATAAACTCCTTTTTATCATAGTCGTAATGGTCACAGTCTCTGGGGTTATGATAGCTAAGATGGAGCACTTCTCAGTCGCTGATGGTGTATGGTGGTCAATCGTCACAATGACTACTGTCGGGTATGGTGATGTCTCACCTAAAACTATTGAAGGGCGCGGAGTTGCTGTATTTTTAATGATATGTGGTATCAGTGTTATATGTATGCTTACAGGTAAAATTGCAGAATTCATGGTGTACAAAAGAGTCCGGAAGATGAAAGGATTTTCAAGAACAGTACTTAAAAATCATATAATTATATGTAATTGGAATGGTAGGGCTCTTGACATTATCAAAAATATTAAAGCAGCACACAATTATGGTAATAAGCAGATAGTCGTCATTGATGACAAAGTTGATAGTGAATTGCTATTAAATGAAGATATCATGTTCTATAAAGGTGTTATAAATGAGGAGATGTTAAAATCTGCTTGCTTAAATGACGCAGATACTGTAATAATACTTGGAGACAGTGCATTAGATCATATAGCTCGAGATGCTAAATGTGTATTGGACACGTTAACAGTTGAAAGCATTAATCCAAATGTGTACACTATTGTAGAGCTGGTTGACAGTGCCAATGAAACGTACTGTAAAAGAGCACATGCAGATGAAGTTATTTCAGGGTTCACGATTGGTGGGAATCTTATCGCTCAGACAGCTCTTAATCACGGAATGAGTACTATTATATCTGATATACTTTGTAATAGTACAGGGAGCACACTAAGTATACTTGATTTCCCTCCATTGTACACAGGTACTACTGCTTTTCATGCAGTAGCTGATAACATTAAAAAAGAAATGAACATGATATTATTAGGGGTGCAAAATAAGAAAGGTGTTGTTCTAAATCCTGAATCTGACTACTTTATAGACAACAATAACGATAGACTAGTAGTTTTTAGTACAACTAAATAAAGGTGCCCAAATGGTTAATGACTCTGATGATATGAATGTTGAAAAAATACAGTCCTTGACGTCAGCACTACGTACCGTTTTAGTGGCTGATGGTGTTATACATAGCCATGCTCACCCAACAGCGGCTGAGCTTTTGGTAGCTGCTGCTACTTACGCAATATCCAAAGTATCTGACATTCCTGTGATTTCTGCACAAGATGCACCTAATTAATGTCTTTTATAGTTAAAAGAATCTGCGAGGGCACTTCAGTCACTAAGTTTAGGAGTAAAGGATGTATACGATAAATAATTTAAACGTGTTTTCTGATTCTATAGAAGGCGCAACGTTATCACAGATGTATTCTGCGTTAGATCACGAGTGGGTAGTCAGGGGTGTGTTACTTCCTGATGCTCATGTAGGCTATGGTCTGCCCATCGGAGGTGTTGTGTCTACACGAGATGTAGTGGTACCTTCTTGGGTTGGGTACGATATAGGGTGCGGCGTAGGAGCAATAAAAACTTGTTTTAAAGTATCTGATATTACTGATTATAAGAAAGAGATATACGATACAATAATAGACACAGTACCTTTAGGTGTAGGTGTGTACCGCCGTAAATCTGTCATGTCTACGGGACAAATGCGTGATTACTTTGGTCTTGAATGTTCAGGGTTTTTGCATACTTTATTTGATCAAAAGGCAACACACCAGGCGGGAACACTAGGAAGCGGGAACCACTTCGCTGAAATTGGAGCTGACGAGGAAGATAATGTATGGATTCTTATACACTCTGGTTCTAGAGGAGTAGGACATAACTGTGCAACTTACTACATGGGTATAGCTCAGCCAGAAAAAGGTTCAAAAGAAGGTTCTTTTCCTCTTGACGTCAGTAGTGTTACAGGTAAAGAGTATATTATGGACCTTGCTTTCATGCTTGAATTTGCATTGTTGAACAGAGCTATTCTTCTAAACGATGTATTGAATTGTGTTAGTTCAGTATTAGGTAGAAAAACAACACCTTTCACATATAAGACTGATAGCGCATTGATAACTGATGAAAGGATTACATCTTTCATCAACCGCAACCATAACCATGCTGAGTATAAAGACGGTATGTGGATACATCGAAAGGGTGCAACTCATGCTGAAAAGGGTATGTATGGTGTAATCCCTGGAAATATGCGAGATGGTTCATTTATTGTAGTAGGTAAAGGTTGTGATGCTTCCTTATGTTCATCATCTCATGGTGCTGGGCGTGTTTTAGGACGTAAACAGGCGAAACGCGAGTTAGACACAATTGATTTTGTTAACACTATGAAAGATGTCGTATGTGGCGTGTCTAATGATCCAGGAGGTTTGATTGATGAGTCTCCTGATGCTTACAAGAATATATTCACAGTGATGGAAGAGCAGCAGGATTTAGTTGAAGTTAAACATCATATTCGTTCGTTAATCAACGTTAAGAGATAGTGATGCTATTGAAGGAAATAATTAGAAAAGCTATCCCCACAGCAAGTGACGCTTTATGTGAACACTTGCTGTGGTCCCGTACGCCCTTTCCTTTTTCTCAAATAACTGCCCGTATGTTATATAAAGCAGCACACAGGTATAAAAGAGTACAGGAAAAAGGTTTAGTTTTGTGTGCGCTTTGTAATAGGATTACTGATCCAGAAATAGGATGTGTTTGTGCAAGATGTCATGAAGTACTCTATAGAGAAGAGTAAAGGGTTCCTGAAATGAAAATAATAAGACATAATACACTAGACGATCTTTTGGCAGCTCTATACGAGATAAGTGTTGAAGAATTACAGTCATCGGAGATGGGTGGCTGTGATCTCAATGGAGATGAGTATGCCTTCCCTTATGATGAAATATGTTCCCACATTAAAGTAGAAAGGTGCTACGGGTATGCGGATCACAAAAATCAAGAAATACACCTCTGGATTGATGCGGAAGACCCTCCTGAATTTGCTGGCTTGTTAGCGTTACTAAGTCATGAAATCGCACATAACACTGGTACACAGTGTGTTGATGACATGGATGAGGAAAAACGTGCAGAAGAAATGAGTGATGTAGCAGTTGCAGCTTATGAACTGTGTAGAGAAGTACTAAACCCTTAATTTAGGTGCATAATGTCCACCACAACAATACGTGGGAGTATTATTTCTGATATCAAACGATGTTATGTAGATGCACGAATTGAAGTGCCTTGTCCTACATGTAAACAAGTATTAGCCAATAGTATGACCACAAAGTACATTTCCTATCCTGAAGTCGATCGTATGCATACGCTGTGGTTCTATTGCTCCTGTTGTAAGCAAGGATATACGATTGAAGCTAAAGTTAAGAATATTGAAATTACTTTAGAATATGATACTACTACACTATCTAAGGACTAATAAATGAAAGATGCTCTAGGCTGTAGGATGAAGACATATGAAAAAGCATATGCTCAAAAGTGTATGCCTCTACTCCCTGTCTGTGTACGACTTGATGGTAAAGGATTTAGTACATGGACAAAGGGACTAGACAGGCCTTATGATGCTGAGCTCAGTAGTTTAATGTCTTTAGTCACCCAGTATTTGGTAAAAGAGACAGGTGCGTTAATAGGATACACACAATCAGATGAAATTACTCTTGTAATGTATAGTGATTGTGTTAAGTCACAGGTATTTTTTGATGGGAAAATACAAAAGATAGTATCTGTGCTAGCTTCTATGACAACAGCACATTTCAATATGTTAGCACAAGTGTCTTTTCCACATAAGCCTCTTGCACTGTTTGATTGCCGAGTATGGCAAGTCCCTAGTTTACAAGAAGCTGTCAATGTGTTAGTATGGCGTGAAATGGACGCTACAAAAAATAGTGTGACGCAGGCTGCTTCTACCGTATATTCTCATAAAGAACTACTAAATAGATGTAGCGCTGAGAAGATTGAAATGCTTTTTCAGAAGAACATAAAGTGGAATGATTTCCCTAATTGCTTTAAACGTGGAACATACGTAAAGAAAGTAGTTGAGGAGAGAACTTTTACAGAGGAGGAGATCGCACAATTGCCAGCTATGCATGCCGCTGTTAAAGATAGATCCCTCACGTATGCTAGAAACACGGTACAAGAGCTCAAAGTTCCTAAAATCACTACCTGGGCTAATCCTATTGAGTTCATTTTTAACAATGCACCACTCGAAATTAGAGCACTATGTAAAGGATAGTAGAGAATGCGATTTGTTATACTTTCAGATACACACATGCAGCATACAAAAGTACGGGTCCCTGGTGGGGATGTACTTATTTTTTGTGGTGATATGTGCACTACCGGAACAATAGGACAAGCGATTAAGACATCGCATTTCCTTAATAAACTACCACACAAACACAAGATAATAGTAGCAGGAAATCATGATTTTCCTTTTGCTCAAATGGATCCTCATGTAATAGTTCCAAGAGGTGTGTCGTATTTGTGTGATACATCAATGCGTGTTCGTGTACCTGATACAGATATACTTTTAAAAATACATGGTATGCCCTGGACCCCTGAGTTTTATAATTGGGCTTTTATGATGCCTAGGAACAGTGAGCAGATGTCGCGTAGGGTTGATGAAATACCTGATAACGTAGATATCCTCATTACGCACGGTCCACCGTACGGCATTCTAGATGAAGCGCCTACGTACATTAAAAGAGAACCTATTGGCATGTCTCATGAAGGATGTATGTTGCTTAGAGATAGAGTACTTAAAATACAACCAAAGTTGCACGTATTTGGACACATTCATAATCGGTACGGTTCAGTCACTATAAATGACGTGTTGTTTGTTAACGCGGCGTTATGTGATGACCAACATGTTGTTATGCATAATCCTGTGATTGTGGATTATATAAACGGACAAATGAGAGTCATAGAGGAGGAATAATGGCCGATATCAAATTTAGGAAATGCACCAAGATGTTTTTAGAAGGTACTATATGTTCTTCTAAATATTGTTTAGAAGTATTACATAACAGGAAATGGGCTCTTGTAGGTGATGAAAACGGAATACTTAAATTTGATACTGAAGATGTAAGAAACACATACCTACAAAGTATGCAAGAGGGTGTCGATTCTCAATTACAGGTTATTTAAAGGAGTAGTATCATGGAATGTGCATGTACAATAGATACGTATTTTGAAGGGGGTTCTGCTTCTTTTTGTAGTGAAAAGATAGTTACAGCTAGGAAGAAACATAAGTGTTGTGAGTGTTACCGTACAATCAATGCAGGTGAAAAGTATGAGAAAGTAGCGGGTGTATGGGGCGGTGATTTTTCTACTTATAAGACCTGCATTGATTGTGTAAGTGTCAGAAATGAATTTTTTAACGGCGGGTATATCTTTGAAACTATATGGAGTGAAATAAAAGCACATATCCATGAATGTCAAGGAGCTATTTCAGAGGATTGTCTGGTTAACCTAACACCCAAAAGTAAAAGTGCCGTAGCTGATATCATAGAAGACTATCACAACGAACACCAACAGATGTGAATGAGGCTAATTATGGAAGAAATGTTTGAGAAAATAAAGAAGATACACGCATTTTCTGGGAAGTGGTGTACATGTACAAAGGAGCAACTAACTGGTGTAAATCCGTCAGTGTGTCATAGTTGTACAGCAAGAAATGCCTTAAATACACTATCAGTTGATATAGATATGATGTATCGGGATTTAACTGAAGGTTTTAAATAAAGATGTAAAATAAGGGTTGCTTTTAAGAAACTAATGTGCTACTGTAGAGATAGTAGTACACATAACCTTCTAAACTAGTTCAGATAACTCAGTTTAGGTAACCAAGTAAAGGAGGTACGTAATGGCTAACCAGCACATTACTTCATTGGGCGTAGTAGTGGCCCGAGTCCAAGTAGATGACCTTCATGAAGGTCACATAGACCTATTCAAAGAAGTTTCCGACACTAATTCAGCGTTACTTGTAGTCCTTGGGTTGAGCCCGTGCAAATGTACGAGCAATAATCCACTTGACTACGACACCCGACGTAGGATGATCTCAGCACATTTCCCTTCAGCTAAAGTTGCATACATTACTGACATGTATAGTGATGTTGAGTGGTCAAAAACCTTAGATACTATTGTTTCTAAGTACGTAAATAACTTTGACACTGTCACACTGTACGGTGGTAGGGACTCTTTTATTAAATACTACCACGGAAAATTCAATACACAAGAATTAGTACCACGGGTCATGATTTCTGGTACAGCTATAAGGACTCAGCTAGCTGTACGCTCACGTGATACTGTAGACTTTAGGGCTGGCGCTATCTGGTATGCACTCAACCAATATCCTAGGGCACTTCCTACTGTTGATATTGCTGTGTTAGACATTGCGAGAGATAGCATTCTACTAGCCCGTAAGCAGCATGAAGAGATGTATCGCTTAATTGGTGGATTTGCACAGCCAGGCGAAACTTACGAGAGTTCTGCATTACGCGAATTGCAAGAAGAATCAGGTCTAGTTGTTGCTCCTGAGCATCTTAATATTGAACGTAGCTTTTTCATTGATGACTGGCGTTATAAAAATGAGAGGGATAAAATCACTACTATGTTGTACACTGTCATGAAGTGGGAAGGTCTTCCTAAACCAGATGACGATATACATGAGCTGCGGTGGTTTACGTTCCAGGAAATTACGAAAGAACAAATAATGCCCAATCATAGACAAATGATTGAGTATTTATTAGCCAAGTACAAGAAATGAATACTAAGTAGCGTATTCTAAAACAAACCTCAAAGATAAAAAGTTTAAACGAGGAGAACAAAATGGGAAATTTAGCACTTAAAACTGATTCTTACAAATGTAGTCACTGGCAGCAGTTCCCTAAGGGGACGCAAAGTATGTTCTATTATGTAGAACCGCGTATTGCTGATACTGACATTATGATGTTTGGTACGCAGATGCTGTTAATGAAACATTTTATGACAGTGCCCACCATCGCACAAGTTAATGAAGCCAATGAATTGTGGAGGATGCACGGATTACAGTTTAACTTGGAAGGGTGGTCACACATTTCAAAACTAGGGTATTTGCCTCTTGATGTTAGAGCTGTCCCTGAAGGCACTGTACTACCCAGTCAAAATGTTATATTGACTGTGCAAAGTACCGATCCGCAATGTTTCTGGTTACCTGGATGGATGGAAACTTTAACTATGCAGTTATGGTACTCAATCACTGTAACTACCCGTTCGTACAAGTGTAAGAAAATTATACTCAAGTGGCTTGAGAAGACAGGTGATCCTGCTGGCATTGATTTTAAATTACACGATTTTGGGTACCGTGGTGCTACTTCGGAAGAATCGGCAGGTATTTATGG
>Ga0100380_10002881_pt1 | contig 18364 bp, 18 predicted proteins | sample CryGeymeta201504_FD_80417 | JGI IMG/M metagenome (GOLD analysis project Ga0100380, IMG submission 80417) | Groundwater microbial communities from Crystal Geyser aquifers in Utah, USA - Crystal Geyser metaG 2015-04 | ecosystem: Environmental > Aquatic > Deep subsurface > Groundwater | place... | reverse complement strand
TCCGATTTCTCCCGATGTGTTCCTGTTTCTGAGTGGGAGACGGGATGGGGCATTTCGGGTCATTCCGGTGACGTCGGATTCGGGTCTCCTTGTCTCACGTTCCCTTCGGCTGGCTCTGAGCACCAATTACTCTAGATCAAGCCCAAGCTTCAGAACAATAATTCTTTAATCTATCATCGCCAACCACTCTAGCCAGAGGGTGGCCTATGAAAGTTTTATCTGTCTGGTACTGATAAATATTTAGCTTAATATTTTAGAAGTAGAGTACTGAAAATTTGTATAGTCAAACCTTAAGTTGGGACCTCCTCAGACCTCAAATTCTGACCGAGATAAATATTTAGCTTACTATTTTCAAAGTGGAGTACTAAAGTTTTCTATAATCAAACTTAACTCGAGGTCCATGGACCTCATGCACTGTGGAGAGAAAAATGCTAAATTCTTAGCACAGACCTCGGACCTCTTATTGGTAGACATGGTGTGATTTTACCAGTAGTAGTAGTACTACTACTAACTGCTACTAGCTGCAACAAGCAAATATTTCAGGTTACAACAATTATCATAGGTCCGCATACTTCTGGTTCCTGTAGAAAGTGTACTGGAGTCTACCCCAGCTTGGTCAAATATTTCAGGTTACTACAATTATCATAGGTCCACATATTTCTTGTTCCTGTAGAAAGTGTACTGGAGTCTACACCAGCTTAGTCAAATATTTCAGGTTACAACAATTATCATAGGTCCGCATACTTCTTGTTCCTGTAGAAAGTGTACTGGAGTCTACACCAGCTTAGTCAAATATTTCAGGTTACGACAATAATCGTAGGTACTAATATTTCCAATTGCGATAAAAAATTTGTAGGTCCGTATACTTGTTGTTTTAACCTCAACTCCAAAAAAAGAGTGGTTGGCGTACCCCTCGCCAGGGGGCATTGATAACTAGTCTAGTAGTAGTAGAAACAAAAATGTCGGCTTTTGAAAAGCCTCTCCTGGCAGCCTTTTCCTAGTTGGCTCCGGGTTCAATAAAGGCCAGTGACTCCATGGCATGGTCCACGGGCTTGTCTCTCACAATGTTCTTGAGCTTGTAAATCTTTTTCTTCACTCTGGTTGGCATTTGTCCTGCTTCTTTGTACGCCACGTGGAACTGCTTCAATCGTCGTTTGGCTTCCTGTCTTTGGTGGTGGTTGTCATTCAATTCTTTTAAAGACGGTTGAGACTTCAAAAGCTTGATCAAGCTTTTCGGGCAAAAGATCTCAGGATCTTGATACTCCAGCTCTTGGACAACAGCTGCACCAACCCACGCATCCCGTGCCGCATACTCCAATTGCTCCTCGCTCAGAGGAAATTGCGACCAATCGCTCAAGCAGATCTGTCGTGGCTTTTCTAGGTCCTGTTGCAGTACTATTCGCGTCAATGATTTCAAACCGAGTCGATCATTGGACGTTCCGAGCAATCCCAAATCAAATCGCGACCGTACCTCCAAGTCTTTCCAGCCGGGAACCGCGCACCTCAGATCTAATACATCGTCGTCTAGTCCACAACCACACTTGACAATATTTGCATCCTCCAGAACAACTTCCAGGAGAGGTAAACAGGCTTTGCTGTACCTATCGTTGCGCACCAGTGGCACTACAATACTGGCCTTGGTTGTTGCCAACTGTACGGTAATTGGACGCCCCTTGAAAGGATTGTTGGTGATCCAAGGCACATCTGGAACAGACTGCGTTTGTTGTGAAAGGGAGAGTGAAAGGTGTTGAAGGAGTGAGCATGGAAGCTTGATTGTTGCGACAGACGAAGCAAGATGAAGATTGAAAAAAGAAAGAGCTCAGTCTTGCCAAAAGCAAGGTATAATTTTTGTCTTTACACGGTTGAACGGTGAGACTAATCACCTTTCAGTGTAGCTGGTAAAACATCACGGCTCTTTCTTTTTTCGCAGTCGAATCAAATCAAGACCAAAACAAGTGAAACAGTTTTCTAGTTGTTTGTTTTTGTTGTTGTGTGCTCGGACAATCTTTTGTGATTTGTGTGATCAGGTTCCTCGTCACCATCCAAACAAACCCCTACTTTAGCATTCTTTCTTTGCAAAAAGATTACCAAAGCGTTTTGTAGGGAATTTCCGAGTCTGGTTAATCTCTGTCGTCATTGCTTCTCTGTCGTATTCCCATAAAAAATGTGCGCAAACAATTTCACGCCAAGCAAGCAAAACAATTCTGTTTTCAATATATTTACCTCTGTATCAAATCCAATGCAACAAGGATCCATAGGAACATGTTCAACCAACCATTGATTTAATTGATAGGGATCGTTGGTGTAAAGAACAGGTAATCCTTCTTGTTTCCCTTCTTCGCCAGCATTTTCTGTACTGTAACTCAGCATTTCTTCATCCTCCTCGTCTAAATCATCAAACAGATAAGATATTGGGAATCCTCCATTCGACGACGAGGAAGAGTACGGCATCGTAAAGGATGATTCGCAGGATGTAGTAGTACCATTGGATGATGATGATGATGATGATGATGGAATGTAATACTGCTCGTGATGCTCCTGGAAAGCTGGAGACAAGGGTGGCAGTTGCTGTTCCATGGCAAAAAAGTCCTGTCTGTGTCGCCGGCGGCGGCGGCGTCGCCGGCGACTTGGTTGTGATTGTGATATCGCATGTATTCGTTGCAAGCTTTGGTGTGGAGAAAATGCAGATACCAATGGCTGCAACTCTGGCTGCAACTCTGGCTGCAACTTGGAACCGACCGAAAGCATCATCATCGCCAGCATCAAGCCACGAGGACGGTGGTTGACCATATTAGTACTACATTTACTAGTTTTCATTTTTTGAATCCTTTGACCTTGTTCTTCACCTTGGTGAATCAATGCAATCAATCATTCCTTTATTGGCATTGATTGCATTGATGTTTTTTGAAATAATAATTGTTAATGTACGACTACTGTACTAGACCCTACTGGTGGTGGTGTATTCCTTGTGTATCTATTATACTAGACCTCTACTCTAAATGTAGCCTGTGGCAACCAAATCAACATGTTGATGAAGATTCATCACTTGCAGAATTTGTGTGATGTACCTGGTGTGGTGCACCACCAAGCCAAGATTTCTCTGTCTTTCAGCAGCCTCGAAGCTGCTTGCTGTCGTTCTTCGTCCAGCTTGTCAACCGATCTGATGTCACAACATGATCGTATCATCACACGAGCCTGCTTCAATCCTCCCAATACTAATGACGCTCATTACTTCGACGATGAAAACTAAATTCCAACACATCATGGTCATACTGCTACTAGCTAGAGGAGTAGTCTACTAGTAGTAGTAGTAGTAGTAGTAGTACGCTAATACTACTACTAGCTAAACTACTAGTAGTAGCTTCCAGGTACTACTACTAGTAGTAGCTGGTAGTGGTAGTAGTAGTACTAGCTAGCTACTACTAGTAGTAGGATCTAGTAGTAGTCTACTAGTAGTCTAGTAGTAGTAGTAGTAGTACTACAGTATCTACTGTAGTAGGTACCTAGAAGACTACTAGTAATAAACACTACTACTACTACAATACTGTACTTAATTTATAACCCGACACACAAACGATTCCAATTTCCAACATTTTCGTTTGTCGAAAATACCTCTGACATTTGACAAACACAACACAACCCTCTTGCTATATTTACTAATGCATCAACATGACAATTGACAATGATTACTTCGCTAGTAGTAGCACTGTTGACAGTGAACAATTTAATTATCCTTCGGGTGTGCAGTTGCCCTTTATCTTACGTCACAAGGTTGAAAAGGCCAAAGCCAAGGTAGCCGCGGAACAACAATCTTCCGACGCTTCTTCTACCAGACTTCTCAAATTCATGACAAATGTAAATGTGCCGTCAAAAAATACCGGCAACCGAGAACTCTTGCAGGATCAATCTTTTACGGCCCAAGAATTGGGAACATACATTACCAAAAGCAATGTGTCGTTGCAAGAAATTCAAAAACAAATCCAACGGGGAGAAGAAGCCTACTACGAAGAAACGTTTAGTCATGGCAATGTCTTCAAGGGTTGGGAAGGATATTTGGATGCCAAGGAAGCCACGTCGCAGCATTCAGGGCCTGGTCCTTCCGGAAATCGAAGAGTTCCTCAAGGTATGTACCATTGTACCATGTACTGTTTTGTTATGGATTGGAAATATATCTTTTGTAGCATTCCCATATTCAATTTATTTGATTTTACCTATTGTTACCTATGATCATTCTATGCTTTATATTATATCCAGATTTTCGTTGGTTCAGTGGCAGCAGCCTCGTTACCAAGAATGGGCGACCCAATGCCCTTGCCACCCCTCTCCCGCCGACCGCGGCTATTTCTCCTCGCTTGTTGAACAAAGGCAGAAGCAGTAGCTTTCAACAAGAAGAAACTAGCTTAAATACAGCTCCACTAGCAGCACTTTCTATTGCGACCGGCACTCCAGTATCGTCTTCGAGGGCAGCAGACAATGCGGCACAAGCATCTGCAACAGCAGCGTCTGCTACCGGTAGCAGTTCGGCACCACAAATTTCTGCTATCTCCTCTGCAAAAGCAACAGAAACAAAGTCTGATAGTAATGCAATAGTCCCACAGTCTACCACGTCGGCAGATACTACTACTACGAAGAAAATGACAACGGAAGAAGAGGATGCCTCTTCCAATGAAGCAGTACCCATGGACGTCGAATCAGCAACAACGATTACCAAGAAAAAGTCAGGAAGAAAGCGCAAGGTCGGGGAATAAATAGCCGATGAATGCTCAATAGTAGCTCTAGACTTAGCTAGACTCTAGTAGTCTACAGTCGATCTGGCTTATACTACTAGTAGTAAACTAGACTAGATTAGTCTAGTTGAATTAAAGCACGGGTTCAATTCATAGAGACGCATATAGGTTCGGTGTTCAATCAACATAGACGCATATCGGTTCGAGTTGTTAAAAAAACACGCATAATAGCTAGCAAGAAAACAGCACTTTTGCTATCATTATTTTTTCTCTTTTAATTTTTATATTAATTTGCAGTATTATTATCATCTCCAAAGCAGAACCCTGCCACAACTAATCTGTTTCGTGGATTCATCAGATCTCCTGGTTATCTCCTGTACTTCTGCAAGAGTTCATTTACTGCTGCGTAGAAGAGCGGGTCAAGTTTTCTTTCTGGCTCGGGCTCGATCTTTCTTAACGAAGTTCACCGGAAAATCCAAGAAAACCAAGACGACCTCCACCTTTGATTGCCCCCATCCCCCCAAAAATGGGTGTCGCTGACTTTCTTACACGGGCCTTGCACTCTTCTGGTACACCAGTGGATCTTCGTCAGTACCGAGATGGAATCAATGTCGTTACTACGACGAGTGATTTCTCGCCCACCAATAATAATATTAATAATAATGATGATGATGATAATAATCGTCGCAAGAAACGACGGAGAAGCTGTCGCAAACGGCCGTTGCGCATCGCCGTCGATGTCAGTCATTGGATATACAAAGCAACATTCCGATTCGGTCCCATGTTGGCGGATGAACGACATTTAACGAATTATGGACGATATCAATTGGTGAACCACCACGAAAAACAACAACAGCAGCGACAGCAGCAGCAGGAGGAACAGCAGCAGGAACAGCCAGAGGCCAATGGTGAAAGTATTTCGGAAGAAGCAGCTCGAAAGTACATCATAAGCTGTACCATGTTCGTCATTGAACGGCTTGATGCTTTGAAACGAGAAACCAAAGGTGACATTTTGGTAGTGTTGGATGGTGCTACTCCACCGATCAAAATGAAGACGGTTCTCGAGCGATCCAATGCACGGAAAGAAAGTGTGAAGGCTCGAGATGCTCCCATTGATGTCATAGCTGCTTCTTCAAAGCTCGACGACGACGGCAACAGCAATAATAGAGCAGATCAACTGAAGGAACGCATGAAGGCCAATCGTCGAGCGGGGGCTGGGCCCTTGTTTTCTAGAATTATAGAGGAATTACTCTTGGCCATGCGACATAAATCCATTCCGTACCTGGTAGCACCCTACGAAGCGGATGGACAGTTGGCCTGGTTGTCACGAGAACGACTGGTGGATCTGATCATTACAGAAGATTCAGATTTGATTGCACAAGGAGGAGTCTGTATGCTCTACAAAATGAATATATCGAATGTTACTCAGGTGGCATCATTAAAAGAGAGCTCCCCACGCAAGAAGCTTTTGCAAAAGCAATTAGGGAGTAGCAAAGAAGAAGATGAGAATGAGTACTTTGGGACAATTACATTTGTACCAAGCGGGACGCTTCTCTTGAAGGATGATTTGGGGGCCGTCCCAATTTCACGTAGCGCTGATACGGGAAGCATGGAACATTTATCCATGCGCGACATGTCCGAGGCCATGCTGGCAGTCATTTTTGTGGCCGCAGGGTCCGACTACTGTAAGAGTTTGTCAGGTATTGGATTAGTAACAGCTTGCGAGATTGTTCATCAGAGCTTTTTGCAGCCTTGTCGACAGCCGCAATTGGCCAGAGTATTTGACCTGCTCTTTCACCGCACGTACGATAAAAAAATGCAATGCAGTCTAAATCTACAAGAGGAATACCGGGAAAACTTTTTATCGGCTCTCCTCATGTATCGACACCCCGTTGTGTACAGTCCAATCGAAAGAAAATGTGTGACGGTCAGTGAGAGGCAGGGAGATCCAGAATTGCTGACTTATCCTCCTTACCGGACTTTATTCAACAATCACCTACGCCGAGCTGCAATTGTTGGAGACTTGATGGAAAATAGCATGTTACCATCATTTATTGCGGAAGGGTGGGTATCTCCGAGGACAAAAATGGTCTACACATCTGCCAAGGACGACAAGAATATACCCGATGCGGTTAAACACTATTATGGCTTAGTAGACGACATCGTTGAGATGAGAAGATCACAACAAGATCAAGCCCAATCGATGCCACAAGAATCGAAAGCAAAGAACTTATTGGCAGAGGACCAGATCACGCAAATGGAGAATACCGTAGAACATGCTGAGGCGGAAGCTGAGCAGCAACGAAGTCAAGTGGAAGCTGCTGCTCCTCAACCTGAGAGCGAAGCGGAGGCTGAGCAGGCGGAAGCAAACATTCAGGCTCAATCTGATACCTTGCAACCGGAAACGCAAGAATCTTGTGAGAGCTCTATTGGCAATGAGGTGGAATCGCAATTTACAACTGATAGTCATGCTCTCGAAACACAAATACCATTTGACGTAGCAAATGCACAAACTGTAATAGAAACGCAGAATGATTCGCAACAAGCGAACAACAGCTTGCTTCTTCAAACCCAGGCTTCGCCCAAAGATGCCGAAATTTTGCTAGGTGCCGATAGCAATAGTGAAGACGGTAGTGAGGTCTTAGGTTCGTGTAATTATGCACCGAGGAAGCGTGCGGCTCCAGTTGGCGAGACAAATGAGTGCAATGATGAAAATCTCGCACCTGAAACTCAACCAGGATTTCATGGACTCTCGAATCTCGCTGACGTGTCTAGTTCTGACGATGAAGCGCTTCCAACGTATAGCCTGGGGAAAGTCCGACCTACTCATGCAACGAGACATGAGCTTACTTGAAGGGGCCACGAAGAATTAATCGAGAATCATGCTTGTCTTTCTAGGTGTTACTATTATGAAAAAACAAGAATGCTGGCTTCTCACATTAAAAAGATTGACCCATTTCCTGTCCTTTCCAGACCAAATAGATAATTACGTCAGCGTAATCTAACTCGATATAGCATTTTTCTTGGCAGCTCTCATTGCTTCCATTTCTTCTACGGAGAAGCCAGCTCGGCCACCAGAAAGGCCCTGGCTTAACAAGTCATCTGTTGATCGCCGTTCGTTCGATGGGGGGTTGCTTCCCCGCTGCCTTCGTTTTCCAGTAACATTACCCCTCTTGCCTCGATTATTGTTGCCATCGTTTCTTTCATTGTCGTTATTCGAATTGCGACGCCGGCGTTTCTTTCGGTGGCTACCATCGTCGTTCCGATCGTGATCCTCGTCATCATCATCCATCGCGCTTGTGTTGAAGTCGTCCCCCGGCCCAAGGATGCGCCGCGTACTAAAGCCAGGAGGTGGATCTGGCCATGAGCTGGGACGCTCCTGCAAGATATCCAACGACGTTGCAGGCCGCATCAAAATCCGAGCGATAGTACCTTTCCTGCCAAACCTGTCGTTCTTTATCTGCAGGGGCAGAAAAGCAATTGAGCATCCACTAAAATATGGGAATGAAAAAAGAACTACAAACAATATCATTAAAAATAAGAGCCCGCATACCTTACGAACGAATTTCTTCCCCATTCTCCAACCCATTGCCCCAAAATCTGGAGGAACGTAATCCTCTACTTCAGGATTCAAGTTAGCCGGAGGCGGTGAAGGAAGTTCTTCCGACATGGCTTGCAGAGCTCTCACGGCTGAAAATTTATCTTCAAACAAAATATTACATTCCAAGTCCCCAAGCCATTCGACATAACTTGGGCCGTAGATGTTGAAATGTGCTGCAAAGAAGCAATGGATGAAAGCAACTTGCGTGAGACGCGGCTACGGAACAAGATCGGCAAGAAGAAGTGCCAAGAATTTATACTACAAGTGCACTTACCCATCAGATCACCAGTTCTGATTTGTTTAAAGGCTGACCAATCAATGCTGAAAATATGAATCTTTTCTGGGACGATTGTTGGTTTGTCCGTTTCCATAGAAAATTCGTCTGCGGATATGCTTTCAGCGTCTCCATCTTCCGGGGTTTTCCAAAGCGACGAAGGAGGATCAGATCTTTGAAAACGAACGAGCTCCTCATTATCCCAAGCTTGGGAGATTGGAATGGATTCATCATTTGCGGTGTCAGTCATAGCAACGGCACTTTCCTCGTTGGCTACTTCATCTTTCTTGACACCATCGACGTCGCCATCATCCAATTCACGCTTCTTGCTGTCAAGACCAAATCTCTCTTTTCGTGCCTCCTGCTTGGCCTGCTCTTCAGCATCTGTAACATCAATGCCTGTAATAAAACCTTTCTGTGGATTGGCCCGCAATTTGCGAGCTTGGCTCCAGGGGATAACAGTCGCTAGCGAAGGTTCTTTGTATTCAATTCCAAATTTCTCCGCACGGGCTTTGGCCTTTTTACACTGCTCCTGATACTCCTTCAAAGCTTCGTCGTCGATATCCTCCTGGTGGTCCATGAGAACATTCATACACGATGCTTCCGTAGTATTTTCCAAAAGTTCAGCAAGAAAATTTGGAACAGTCGTGACTCGCAAATTGCGAACTTTAACCGGTCGCCGTTGTTGAGCAACATTTCCCAAGCCAACATAAAGTAATTCAGAGCTGGCCGTTGTTGTACTTCCTGCTGCCGCATCCGCTTCCAGCTTTTCTTCGGTAGCATCCATTCCATCATTCGGATTCTCAGAAGCAACAACATCCTTGGAAGAAGCCTCACTTTTAGCGGCATCCAAAAAGACCAAACATTTTTGTCCGGGTAAATTTCCAACTCCCGCATAGGTCTTTCCCTTCCATGCAGCGATCCAGAAAGCATTCCACGTGCCTTCGTTGCAGACTCGACAGGGAACCGATACTTCTGATGGATCGCTGTGTTTGCGCAGAATGGTCGTTTTCGTATTCCCAGTAGTTCCAAAGGTAATTTCCGTTGTGACGCCCCTCTGAAATGCCGGCTGTGGCGATAATGCTACCGCCACTCCCTCACTGGCCATGGCTGCAATTTTTTTAGGTTGTATATTTTTTGACAATAAAAATAGTTTTAAGATGAGATAGCGGGAAATTCACAATTCACACACACAAAAAAAACACTCTTCATCAATTTTTTTGCAAACAAAAATCAGCATCTCGCAATTTCCGTACCTTCAAACACAGCTACAATGCCTTTATTGGCACTTCCAGGAGGCAATCGAAGGCTGTCGTGAAAATGAACATCCTTCTTCCACCGCAGGGAGTTATGGACGGGAAATCCTTGTCTCATGCGTTGTTCGGTTCCGTGCAAGTGAACATTGGTAGCCAAATCCAAATAGGTACAGGGCAAGACATCGCCACCAACACAACTACTACTATTACTACTACCAGTAGCGGCAACAGCAGTATCATCTTCCTCCTCCACCTTGTGAGCCGCCACAACCTCCCATGAACTTTCGGGCAAGGTCCGTATGTAGCCGTTGTGGTAACTGGATTGCCGAATGGAATAAGTCTCGACTGGTCTGTGTGCCATATTTTTCGTGGTGTTTTTAATTATGTTGATTTTGGGGGGGAGCGAATGACAATATTGGTTGCTTGATTGAATTGGCAAAATTGTAGGAAAAATAAATAATAATGAAAGAATAGAACAATACTCGAGCACTCCTTGTCGTAGCTTCGTTCGTCTACTAGTAGTCTAGTAGTAGTCTAGTAGTAGTCTAGACTACATGTAGTAGCTACAGTAGTACTACTAGTCTCTAAAACAAAGATAGAAGTCCGGATTTCTGTAGCAGATGCTGAATGACAAACCTTTATCATTGATTCACGTCAGTCGATTCTGAGAAATTTTGGATATTTTTTGTCATTATTTTGGGAGTCATGTTTAAATATACAGTTCACGAATAGATCGTCATCACACTTACCTCTTACTACTTTTCCTCCGGCATGTAAACACGGGTTATCGACTTTTATCAACAAGCAATGAATCGGTTCTGTCCCTCATCTTCATCTCCTACGAGTAGACTAGTAGCTGATTGCATCGACAACATCAAGTTGATACTAATAACGCAGGTAAGACAATGATGAGGCCATAGAATCTTGTGGTATACGCCGCACGTCGCTCGTGGTGAGAGCTGTGGTTCCGGGGGTTGGATTATTCTTGTATAGGAATCAGACATTCTGCCAAACGATGCGTCGTTGTAACTTGTAACACTCACCTCTTGGTCCCTTTCCCCCAACATATCCCTACCACTCCCTAACGATTAATAGAGTTGATTCAACATGCCTCATTCATTCGGAACCCGGGCGCGTACGCGTCATATGTTCGCGAAGAAATTTCGCCAACATGGACTCCCAAATCTCTCTCAATACTTGATGAAGGTCAAGGTTGGAGACTACGTTGACATTTTCGCCAACCCCTCCATTCACAAGGGTATGCCACACAAGGGTTACCACGGACGCACCGGAATTATTTTCAACGTTACCAAGAGTGCTGTTGGTGTCCGTGTCAACAAACTTGTCAACGGAAGGATCATCGAAAAGAGAATTCACGTCCGCATCGAACACGTACGAGCATCCAAGTGCCAAGCTGAAATCTTGAGACGTAAGAAGGAGAACGAAGCTGCCAAGGCAGAGGCTGCCAAAACTGGAAACAAAATCAACCTGAAGCGTCAACCAAAAGCACCCAAGGAAGGATACTTTCTAGAATCTCCCGGAGACGGCGAACCTGTCACCACCATCCAGCCTCTTCCCTTCAGTGACCTTGTTTAAACTCGTGATCGTAGTAACAAGAATAGCAGAATGGACTTTATTATAAAAAGTTTGGTATTGTTTTTGGGAGAAAATGCCTCTAGTGTTTGCGTTTAGTTATTAGCTACTGTCCACCAGCGCGGCGTAACTTGCAAAATCGTCCCGAGGAACAGTAGCGCGTTGCAAGGCACTTGCTCCTACAGTACTTCTGTTTTCAGTAGTAACAGGTAGACGTACGCCAACAGCCTTCGCCAGAATTTCGGCCATATCGCGACATTGTTGAATACTTGTTTGTGCATCGTCCCATGGAAAGTTTAGGAGACTTTCCTCCAAGCTAAAATCGCTTTCCTCTGCGGTAACGACGTCTGGGTGCTCCAGGAGGCAGACGTAAAGATGTTCTGCGGCGTAGCGGCGCACTCGGGGAAACCGGTGAAGCAATTTGGCACAAGCAAAGCACAAAACTTTGTCCTAACAAAGTATAGATAATATGGTTGTGAGTGCACTGAATTGTATTTATTTCCTTTGAACAAATGAAACTTACGTCAGCATCGTCGCGGACAAGTCCTAATGCCACATCGATGCAAGCAAAAAGCCGGTGCACATCGCTGCAATTCTTGGTTTCCTTTGTAATGAGCTCTAAAAGCGAGTCCCGAAATGGGTTTATTTCATCTAGAATCAATTCGTCCAAACAACGGTGCGAGATTAGAGTGTCAATTGTTTTTAAAAGTGGCAAGATCACTCTTGCTTCTCGGCTGTGAGACTTGAAGAGCTCCAACAGGTCTGAATGAGCGAAAACAAAACAAAGTTAGCTCAACAAAATCGGAGTCTTCCTTGCAAAAAAATATGGTCAAGAATCTTACTCTGGCTCAGGGTCTTCATTCGTTTTGTTCCTTTTCCCTGCTTGACTATCTGGAGAATGGCGGCGTTAGACTGCTTGGCCACACTCTCAGTAAGGCCGCCGACACTAATGATAATGCCCGCGACAATGTAGGAAAAGTATACGTCCATATTCGCTGCCTTTGCAACGAATGGAAACGTCAGTGATGCATCTGCCCAGTTGATGTGCTGTTTTTCTTGCCCAGCCTTGGTTAGCAAGATCCCAAAGGACTCTTGAAGATACTGAATTTCCGGAATGCCGGGAACACTTGGATCTCGTTTGGTCAAAATGCGCTGAAGACAGTTGCCGGCCTCAACTCTAGTATTGTCGAGCTTCTCCGATAACTGCTTCAGCAGTCCCCCAATGAATCTTTCCAAAGTTTTTACGGGGAGCAACTCAGAGATGGCTTCTACACTTGCCTGTTCTACCACCATGGAAATCACACCTTCCAGACCCCTCATGGCTACAATTCGACACCACGATCCCACGTCGCCTCGACGATCAACATTGTAGTCATCCAGACCCAGAAAAAATGCATTCAACACTGTCGATATTTGTTCGAAGGTCAATCCAATTTGTTGCTCGGCCTCGTTGTCGCTTTTCTGCAAGTTGGGAGAAAGACCTACAGTCTGACAAACGCGCCGCAAAGCAACGAGGGCGTTCCTGCGAGTTTCAGCGTCCTTTTCGTTACCAACTGTTGCATCGTATCTAGATATACTGGAAAGGCATTCGATAACATTGCCCAAAACTGTTGAATTTGGGGCTGACAGCTTTTTGGGGATATGTCCCAATGCTAGCGCAAAGCCGCGTGTAGACGCAGGGTTTTCGTTTGTCAGGGCAATCGAAATGTACTTCTCAACGACCCGTTTTTGCAACCGATCGGAGGGGCCGCTTGGTCCAACAGGGAAGTAGTTGCAGGTCAAGTCATGCAATGCATCACAAGCATTTTCCTGTATCTTTTCGTTGGGATGAGGTAGGCATGCATCAATGGAATCTAGGAGTCGTACCTGAGGACGGAAAGAAAGAAAAAAGTATTATCAGCAGAAGTGTTTCTCATAGCACAAGTCGCCGCGGCGGCTTCGAATATTTTTACCTGCTGCTTGGAAAGCATAGGGATTTTGGAGATGCAAATACAACTTATAAGCCGACAAACAGCACCACGGATCATTTCCCCTCCTCTTCCGCGATAGAGTCTCTTTTTCTCGATGGCTGGCACAGTCTCTGCAATGTCTTTCAGCAGATGTGTTGGAAGTATTGATTCGACAGCATGGTGGCCAAGAGAAGCAATCGCCTCTGCTAAACCGAGAATCGAACCATGGCGAACGATTACGTCATTTGGATCCAGACTCGATCTGAGTAAAAAAGGGAGAACAACATCAATTATATATTGGGGGTCGAGTGGCGACAACTCGTAAAGCGCTTTCGAAGCAAGTACCCGAATGGTCTCATCCCAGTGGTGCAGCTTGACCTGGTAAATATGATTAATAATTACTCGTTGGTATTCTGCAAAGCGAGCCACATACAGGCTGATAGACGTAAAGGCTTCATTGCGATTTCCCAGTGAAAAGTAGTCTGCATGGGTCAAAATGGATATTCCGTGTTTGAAGTTCTAAGAGATGCCCAGTGTGAGAGACATCTAAAAATTGCGAAGACAAAACGGCAAGGCTCAAACAGACAAACTTATGGCTTACATCTGCACCCTGTCGACCAACGCATTCTTGAAATGCAGCACTGGCTGCTCGTCGGCAGTTGACCTCACGATCAAACAGACACGTCAAAATAATGGATTCGCTGAGCCGGGGTACGAATGGTTTTAAAACGGAGGGCGCATAGGCCCTCGCAAACGACCAATAGGTGTAACAGGCAGCATCTCTAACATGTGATCCCACACTCGATTGTTCTCTTCGTATATCGTACTGAATGGCACGAACCACCAGTGGAATAACTTCGGATAACCGGTTTGGCAATAGCAACCCCCTTCGTGATAGCTCTGCCAACGCTAGACAAGCCCCATGCCAGGCTTGATCTGCTTCTGGATTAGTAAAGAGCTCTAGTACTGCATCCAATACATCGTCGGCACAAACCGCTGGGAGGCGCTCCGTTAACCTGCCGACTCCTTTGGCAGCTGGCCACCGAACAGTCGTGGATGAGTCACTGAGAGCTTCAATGATGAAACCCATGGCATCTTCGACGTGATCAGGTACATCAATGAGCTCATCCATTATTTTATCACAGTGTGCATCATTGCTACTGATTTTCTGGGTGGTGCCATCTTGTCCCTGACTGGAGGAGTCCGTTCCCTTGCTTGTACTAGTACCTGTTTGTTGCAAATTCTCTGCCAGAGACCGGCGCCCCCTTTGATACCGCCAAGACGCCACGCGAGGAGGCATGTAAAGGCATCCCATGCGTGACCACCATTTAATCATGTACTTTCTCAAAAGTTGGTTGCTGTCGCAGGCGTTGGATTCTGCCAGCAGGATGAATGGTTCCCACAAAGGTGACATCAATCGAAGAATTATTTCTCGAGGACTGGACGATACCTTGAGAACAGTTACCAAAGTTTGCATCACGCCCAGTACGAGAAAGACCGTTGGAGATTGAAATGATCCATGAGTGTATTTTTTGATAATATCACTGCTCCATTCTACAAACTTGGCAAGTTCTACTGTTTCCAGATCTGGCCGGGACAACCAGGAGGCGAGAGAAGTGGCGGATGCTTCTCTGGTCGGTCCTGTAGCGGCTAGATGATCCTTACCGAGTTTAATCAGAGACGCGATCATAGATGCATCCCCCAAGACAATCTTGCAATCGAATGGGACCAAGCTGAGCGTGCCCAACCAATTCCAAAGCATATACAGTGATTCCCAGCGCTGAGGATGATCTGGATTGTTGTTGATAGGTATTGCCAGTACATCGTGATCTTTTCCATCGTTGACGAATTGTTGGAGAGCACATATCAAAGGCTCTACATCTTCCACTTCGTGCGAAAGAAACTTTTGAACGTTTTTCCTGCCTCGTACTTTGGATAAGGCGTACAGAGCTGACAAGGAATGCGAGCAGTGTTGGAACTCGATTCGATTAGCATCTCCGTCCGATCTTATGATAACGTGCTTGGCAGCTTCCATTAGCACTGTAGAAATATTTCCCACATTTTGATCTAACAGCGTTGGACACTCTAGATACTTGTCAAGAATTCTCCGAAGGCGGGTCAAGGCAGCGTCTTTCCTGTCAACAGGAGACGTCGATGTCGAGGCAGTGATGATTGCCACCAGCTCGTAGGCTTCCTCTTGTTCCACAAACAGGTTTTCGGCAGATAAAGCAACCTTCTGCGTCGTGGCACTGGCATCTCCATCTTCTGAGGACGCCATTCTATGTGGTGTTTACAGTCATCGGATAGGATAGAGCAGAAAACCTGTTAATAAGAAGTGAGAAAAAAATTAAGCATATTGAAAAAATAGTTTGTAGCCCTAATCGTAATCGGATAATCTCTACATGCCTTGTGTTCGTGCAGGACGACTTAACGTAAAAGTAAGCAATCGAAATACACAGTTATTATTTTAAAACGGTAGCTCCTTGATTCGCGCAATCCTCTGTCATTATTTTCCCTCGGTTTTAGCTAGTCCAGAGTGTAGTTCTGCCTAGTCATTTTTTCGTCCGTAGGCGGAAGACCAGGATATTGGGCTAAAAAAGATGTTGTCGGCTCAGCCATCATCTGAGCAGCTGTCAAGGGCGAGAATGTTACAGGTGTGGTCATGGGTGGAGCCATAAGGTAAGAATAGTACGGATTCCTAGCGCACAACGGATATGGTGTACAGGACATGGTTTGCAGCATAGCAGGTCCGGGCACTTCCGAAGAGGCCAAATCACTGGGCCAATATGAAGCAAGTCCAAGTTTACTCGAGGTGGACAAATAATGGCTGGGCGTTGTAGTAGCTCCAGCTTGACTTGCCGGCACTTGATTGCTTATCACCGGTGGGTAGCTGTAAAAGCTGCGAGTGAAAGGGACGAACACGTATACAACCAATAGTGTGAGATATTTTATCAACAAGAGGCAGAGAATCATTACAATAACGAACGTACTTTGGTTCCGTTTCAGGATCCCGCCTCCTCTTCTTCGTCCCCTTCACTTTTGTTCGTTTCATATTGACGACTAGACCAGGTCGACCACGAAGAAACAGTTCGTGATAGTAGCCTCCACTATCAGACCCCCTGCACAGTGTAGAATCATACGTAAGGCACAGGAGGCAAGACAATACCAAAGAGCAAAAGCAGTCGCACGTACCGAGTAATGCGTTTAAAGCCATAAAGGTTCAATTGTCGTTGAAAAGAAGTGTATCGAGTCTGCTTAAAGAATCTCGGCAGGATCATTTCAACAAAGCGTTTAGGCCTGTGGATAGCAAAAGCTACAGAACAATGTAACGAATAAGGGTGTGAGGTTTGGCCAAGTGTCGGTGACAGCACAACTGACACAGTAGGACACATCCTTACCTCTTCCATGGCTAAAAAATCCAACGATATCAGTCAGTCCCTCCCTTTCGACAGTATCCAACATGGTGTGTAGCTTCTGAGGAAACGTTTCACTCACACCGCCGCGGTTTCTCCGACTGTCGGGAATGGGATCGGCAATGGCGGCTACATCGTGGTAGGGCTGCGGAAACGGTCTATTAGAATCTTTAGGAGTTACCAAGGGTTGTTGTGGAGCTTGCACGTACTTGGAGGACAAACCAGGAGAGTTACGCAAAGGTGCATCGGGCTTTGCGTTCTCGTATTTTCTCGTGGATTTTGTTGCAGCATCCGTCGTTGAATCCCGCCACCCTATGTCCTTTGTGTCGGCAGTTTCTTTCAAATCTTTTCTGGCATCATCGTCATATTCTCTTACTACTTCATCATTCACGGGGCTATCATCCTCCTGCTCCTGCTGAGCAGCAGGTCCTTCTGAGAAGCCTTCGTTGACTTTCCCTGGCGTGTTTGTCATGGTTGTCTATTCTATTTTTCGCTTCGTTTTGTGCTTGTGAGAAAATTGAAGTGCAACTTCGACGACCAGTTTTGAAGGCTTCTCGTAGCAATTCGTTCTCTTTGACAGAAACTGCGGAGTGATCGGCGACTTTTCTTATGGCAAGTACTCTAGCTATTACACGGTTCTTGATAAGGTTCTTATTGTGTTACATTACTATTCATAGTTGCTACTGTGCTACTACTAGCTACTAGTGGTAAAAGCTAGAGCTTCAAAAGGTTCATTACTGTTGTTAGCTAGTTTTAGTGTATTACTAGACCTACTTGGTAAACAAGTCGTCTACTAGAAGCAGTACAGCAGTACTCATGTTTCACATCGAAACGAAAAAATGAGAATTTAGGTGTCATTGGTTTGATTGGACCTGTTCCGTTCTTCTTGATGCTCCCTACTAGTCTATCCGGGTTGCGTTCAGAAAACTTCATGAGGTAGACTACTACTCTAGTACCACTAGTCTAGGCTACTGAAATTTTTTTGCTACTACTAGTACTAGTAGGGTCTACTACTAGCTAGTAGTAGCTATAATAGACTACCTGGTAGTACTCTACTAGTGGTAGACTACTTACTTTAGCTCTACTAGCTAGCTAGTAGTAGAGAGTACTACTCCTACTACTACTAGTACTACTGCCTAGCTAGTAGAGCTTCTACTAGAGTAATACTGAGTACAGTAGTAGCGTACTACTACTAGTAGTAGTACTGTAGTACTATTTGGAGTGCTACTAGACTATTATAGGTAAAATGAGACCAATGTCTCATTTCCACAGTTGCGGTAGTGTAACCCTATAGTAAAACAGTAGGGTTACCTATACTGACAAATTTTGGAATAGTATGAAGTCAGGTTTTTGAGTAGGAAGCTACATAGGTCTTGACAGTGCGAATGGACCTACTGAAGTATCACACAACGTCTTATTCCCTTGCCGGAAATGAGACGTTGAGCCTAAACAAAGAGTTGAAAAAAGAGACCGGTACTGGTTAACTAGGAGATCATTCTTCGTCATTTTTTTTACCTTTAAGTGAAGCACTCTTTAACATTACTTATGGTT
>Ga0100380_10002879_pt1 | contig 18371 bp, 10 predicted proteins | sample CryGeymeta201504_FD_80417 | JGI IMG/M metagenome (GOLD analysis project Ga0100380, IMG submission 80417) | Groundwater microbial communities from Crystal Geyser aquifers in Utah, USA - Crystal Geyser metaG 2015-04 | ecosystem: Environmental > Aquatic > Deep subsurface > Groundwater | place... | reverse complement strand
ACTAGTAGTAGTGGTAGCTACTACTACTAGCTAGTAGTAGTAGTAGCGCTTACTTGTACTCTAGCTACTACTCCGGGTACTAAGCTAGCTACAGTACCTGGTAGGTAGACTACTAGTAGCACTCCGCAATAGAGGAGACCAGCACTTCTACTAGTACTAATCTACTACTCTACTAGAGCTGCAATAGTACCTTGGGTCTACTACTAGGCTACTACTAGTAGTAGTAGTAGTAGTAGTAGCAGTCGTAGTACCCCCTGGTAGATTGTAGAGTAGATTACCAAGCGGTTCTTGTGGTGAATAAAAATTTTAATACTGGAGTAGATGATTACGTACCGTACCTGGTACACCCCCAAAATGAAGTACAGTAACAAATAAATAAACAGGCCTATCCTGTACTCTACGCCGAAGCACACAGAGGCAGTTTAAAGCGCCTAGAGATACTGGTAGATCCGAGTAAACTGGTCCCTGCGCAAAAATAACACAGCGCTCCAACCATCTCATTCACTCTATTCAGACTAGAATATCAGCGTCTGAGCTTGTAAGGCATCTTAGAGATCCTTTAACAGCAGCTGATCTGTCACATTCAATTTCAAGTAGACAAGCTTTCCGTAGGGAGTTGCTTAATCTTTGCTCCCTTGATTTGCCAACGAATCTCGAGAGATTGACTCTGCTGTTGTCCAGATTTCGAGACTTGGTCTGTCCAAATCGAGTAGCCTGGTTCAAGCTAGAGGAAGAACAAGTAGTAAGCACTGGCAAGATATCACTCGAGTTAAAAAGAGAAGATTACATTAACTGCGAATCAATTAAGAGCAGCACAAATCAATAATAATACACCCCTTCATACCGGTAGACTACATTTACATCTGCACCCCAAAATAAACAAACAAAAATATGCCACCAGAAAAGGTGGAACGAGTACCCCGGAAGGCTCGCAACCTCCAGGGACGCGACAGCAACAGCAGCAACACCAACAAGAAGCCCGCAAAACGAGGTGTCGGAAGGAATCACACGTTCAAATTTCGGTCGTCCATTTTTGTAGCACAACGCAAATCATCGGACATTACAGATTATTACGATCTGCAGGAGGAACTGAATGAGGGTGCCTACGGAGTCGTGTACAAGGCAATTCACAAAGAATCGGGAGCCGAACGTGCTGTCAAGAGGATTGAAAAGTCCAAGTGGTGTCCCGAAGAAAATCAGAAGATTTTAGACGAATTCAACGTCCTCAAGGGACTCGATCATCCCAATATACTGAAAATGTACGAACTCTTTGAAGAAGAGAAACATTTTTACATCGTTACGGAAATTTGCAAAGGTGGAGACCTGCTGGACGAGCTAGAAGAATTGGAGGGTGATACAGGAGCCTTTCAGGAACGCGATGCTGCCATTCTCGTTACCCAAGTTTTATCCAGTATCAACTATTGTCACAAAAACAATATTGTCCATCGCGATTTAAAACCAGAGAATATTTTACTGGAACAGAATAAGGCACTGCACGAAATTAAGTTAATTGATTTCGGTTTTGCCGTTCCCTGCGACGAAAACATGACAATGTGCGAACAAAAGGGAACTGCTGCCTACATGTCGCCGCAGGCCATGCTCGAAGAACCCTACGGACAAAAATGTGACGTGTGGGCCGTCGGTGTCATTGCCTACATTGTACTTGCCGGATTTAATCCGTTCGAGGGGCACACAGATCCCGAAACAGCTGTTCTGGTAGAAATGGGAGAGTACGAACTGGATATTCCCGAGTGGGATCACATTAGCGACGAAGCAAAAGATTTTGTGACCAAGTGCCTAGCGTACGAAGAGAAGGACCGAATCACGGCTGCTGAGGCATTGGATCATCCCTGGATTCGCAATTGCCGGTCGAACATGCATTCCAATTTTTACAAGAACGACAGCGTAGAGTGTGAAGCGGCCATGGCCAACCTGCAAAAGTTCCACGCTAAATCCAAATTGAAGCAGGCAACATGTACCTACATCGCATCGCAGCTAGTTTCCAAAAAAGAAAAAGAAACGATCGACAAATTGTTCCGAAGCATGGACACTGACAGTGATGGAAAGCTGCGAAAGGAGGAAGTTAAAGTTGGGTACAAGGCCATCTTTGGAAAGGAATTGAGTGAAGACGACGTTGAATACCTTTATTCTCACGTTGACATGAACGGCGATGGTATCATTGAGTATTCCGAATTTGTTGTCGCGGCAGTCAACGAAGACATACTTTTGAGGGATGAAAATCTGCATAAGGCATTTCAAATGTTTGACAAAGACAAGGACGGATTCATCAGTCGTGGTGACCTAGTCAAAGTGATGAATTCGTTTGGAGGTACGGTCAGCGATGTGGTCATTGATAAAATCATGAATCAAATTGATAGAGACAACAGTGGTAGGATCAGCTTTGAAGGCTTCCGAGACAGCATGTTCAGTACAGCAGAACTCAATCCTCAAGTTGACGAAGAGGAAGAGAAGTTGGCGGACCTTGCTCCTGCAATATCGTCCAAAAGAATCAATGCCAAGCCTGCAGTAATGCTACCTCGTCGTCGGCCATCTGCGGCAGAAGATATGGTTAAGGCTGTCATGGCACAAAAAGATGGAGGCCAAGAGCTTTTGCGGAACCTTTCAAATTCTTCGGGCCGATCAAATTTGGCGAGCACATCCAGCGATGATGCTGACTCCGCAGACACGCCACCCGCAAGACGTATCAATACTCCGCCACCATCAAGCATCAAGGTCAAGAAAGAGGAATCGCCAGTACGTGCCCGGGCAGCCAAAAAGGGAGTGATGCGCACCAAAAGTGGATTCATGACACAAAGAAACGAGAAAGCGGCAGTTCGCAAAGGGAAAAAACCGGCTCATATTGAGCGACTCAAGAAAGATGCCGACACAATTCCTCCACCGCCCGTCAAACCGATGCTACTGAAGTCACCCGTCAGGGGCGCGCCTGTACTTCCGAAATCGCCCGTCAAATCAGGAGTTTCGAAAGATGCTGACACAATTCCTCCGCCGCCCAACAAACCGATACTACCCAAGTCACCCGTCAGGCTTCCGAAATCGCTCGTCAAATCAGGGGTTTCGAAAGTTGCAGACACAATTCTTTCGCCACCCAACAAACCGACACTACACAAGTCACCCGTCAGTGGGGCACCTGAACTTCCAAAATCGCCCGTCAGATCATTTGTTTCGCCAAAAAAAATGGCAGTGGCATCTCCCGCACCTGCTCCCTCATCCCAGAAGAAAGAACCTGTGATCCGCACCAGCTCGGATGAATCTCATTCCTCGTCTCACTCTTCTGCCTCTGGGTCTTCCAGGTCTGTCTCAGTCCAGGAACCTGACAACCTCGTTGACGCAAAGCCATTACAATCGGAAATGAACGATCTGATGATTGAGCCACCCGAAGAAAAAAAGAGCGACGCTACCATTGTCGAAAAAAAGAATGGAGTGCCGATAACTAAAGTCAAAGAAAACAATTCTAGCAATCCGTACTTGGAAGATACGCTCAGTAACCTTCCCTCTTCAAATCACTCAATCGACCAGCCGAAAAATGCAAACCCGTCGTTTCCCACACAAAAGTCCAATCAAGAACGACATTCCATGACATCCAAGGCCAGGGACAAGGAAATCGACAGCTCTGCACCGAAAAGGGTTTCTGCACCGGCATCCACCATTAAAGATCGAATGACTGCCTTTGCTGGTACTAGTACTGTTTCTAGTACCTATCTAAAATCGTCAACACCAAAGCACTCTCCAGTTTCTCCCCGACCGTTGCCAAGGGCCGCTCCTAAAGAGTCGCCTACTGCAGCGTTACAGAGCACTTTAAATAATGGTGATTCGCAACAGCAGCTAATGGAAGATGATTCGTACACATATTATAATGCCATTGACGATAACAAAATGTCTCAAAGTGAAAATTTTGGAAGCCACCGACGACAAGATCACAATGATCTCTTGGAGGAAAAATTTGTCCAAGTGCGTCGCAATTCTCTTGACACTACTACTGCCGCAGCAGAAGCAGAAGAACCGTTGCCAAAAGCCAGAGGGAGCTTACGTGATCGCATGAAACTGTTCGAACAAAACATTAAAAAGAATCAAGATCGTGGTGTCAACAAGAAACTTTTTTAAAGAAAAATTTAAAGAATATTCATGATCACAACAAAAGAACATTGACACTATCAAATTATAATCTAATAGCTTGGAGCTTTGCAAGTTTTAGCATGGTAGGTGAACTACAATGTAATGACGAATAGCTATCCAGGCAGCTGTGCTTAAACAGTGATAATAGGAAGTGATTCCTGTACGAGTAGCACCGAAATAAATAATAATAGTAGACCTAGTATTGTTGTAGTCTAGTCTAGCTACTACTAGAGTAGACTACTAGAGGTCTAGCCGATGTACGAGTATTACTACTACAGGAGACGACTGGTCAGTATTCTACCAGCTACGGAAGAATTAAACAAATGTATCTCCTCAGCAATCTTTTAAATCCAAAACCGTGCTAAGGATTTTTCAGGATTTTTTATGATGCGAACTCCAAAAGCGCGTCATGTTGAATCTTGTTACTGGCTAGTAGCTACAGTTGCTCGCGAGAAGCTTAATACGAGTTTAAGGAGTAGTACTACTAGTAGAGTACTACTACTAGTAGACTACTACGGCCACTACTACGGTACTCTGTACAGAGCAAGAGCGTGCATGGGTCAATCAAGATCCACACAGAGAGAATGGCCGATGACTAAAATAAAATCCAAAGAACATCCTTTTATGCTTGGCCTTACTACAGTTCTCTTCCCTACAACAACAACAAATAATAATAACACAACAGTTGGCTGGTTCCAAATTAAACTAACTATACTGTATACCTGGTAACTAACTATCTTGATTTAACTTTTTATTGTTGGTGATTCATTTCCATCACAATACATTAGCATTACTTCTACTACTGCTACGACTGCTACAACCTATTGTACTTACATAACCTCACGAGAAGCATGTTGGGAATTGCTCGATCTGCCCGTTTGGCGAGATCCATCACCACCGCCACCACAATCAACACTTTGAACAAGACTGCTACTGTAACTGTTTCTGCTGCTCCTGCTGCTGCCGCACGACGAAGTCTATCGACTACTAGTACTAGTAGTAGTACTCCTAAATTTACGGGTGATTATACTGTGGTCGATCACGAGTACGATGCTGTCGTGGTCGGTGCCGGTGGAGCCGGACTTCGTGCTGCCATGGGATTGTCCGAGGCGGGACAAAAAACGGCTGTGGTGACGAAATTGTTTCCTACCCGATCTCACACGGTTGCTGCTCAGGGTGGTGTCAATGCCGCTTTGGGTAACATGTCCAAGGATGATTGGAGGTGGCACATGTACGATACTGTCAAAGGTAGTGATTGGTTAGGTGATCAAGGTACGATTTTTTGTGCTTTGTCCAGCAATGAAGGTTAGAGAGATTTTGTATTATTTTACTTTTTCAGCTCACAATCATCCTGTCTTTTTATCTGATTTTTTGGCACTTTATGGATACACCCACACCCACCCGCACAAATTGATGTTCGATTCAATCCTTCATATTTTTTAATTTCCTCCAAAAAACAGATGCCATTCACTACATGTGTCGTGAAGCACCCAAGGCCGTACGGGAACTTGAAGAATTTGGTATGCCCTTTTCTCGGACCGAAGACGGAAAGATTTACCAGCGTGCCTTTGGAGGACAATCTCTCGAATTCGGAAAGGGTGGACAGGCACACCGATGTGCTGCTGCTGCCGATCGGACCGGACACGCCATGCTCCATACACTGTACGGTCGGTCCTTGGCATTCGATACGACCTACTTTATCGAATACTTTTGTCTCGATCTGATCATGGACGATCAAGGAAAGTGTGTCGGAGTCATGGCACTCAATATGGAAGACGGTACCATTCATCGCATCAAGGCTAACAATACGGTCCTGGCCACGGGAGGGTACGGACGAGCCTACTTTTCCTGTACCAGTGCCCACACCTGTACCGGTGATGGCAACGGCATGGCCATGCGAGCGGGACTGAGTCAGCAGGACAATGAATTCGTGCAGTTTCATCCTACCGGAATTTATGGTGCCGGTTGTCTCATGACGGAAGGTTGTCGTGGAGAAGGTGGTGTCCTGCGCAACAGCGAAGGAGAACGCTTTATGGAACGATATGCTCCCAGTGCCAAGGATTTGGCCTCTCGAGATGTCGTTAGTCGTGCCATGACCATGGAAATCCGTGAAGGACGTGGTGTCGGACCCAAGAAAGATCATGTACGTACAGCTGTTGCTTGAAAGATTGTGTGTGTTCCTTTTTGTGTGCTGTATTTTGAAACGCACATTTTTACACATTTTAAAAACCGGCCTCAACCAATATGTAATTTCCATTGAAATCATTCTTGTGATAGATCTACTTGCACTTGGATCATTTGCCCGCCGATCTCTTGGCTCAGCGTTTGCCAGGAATCAGTGAGACAGCTGCTATTTTTGCCGGTGTCGATGTCACCAAGGAACCCATTCCTGTCTTGCCCACTGTGCATTACAACATGGGTGGTATCCCCACCAATCATCACGGAGAAGTCCTCAACACCAAATTCAAGCCAGATGGAACTTACGATCGGGACGAGGTAGTACCAGGTCTCTTTGCGGCTGGTGAAGTTGCCAGTGCTTCTGTCCACGGAGCTAATCGATTGGGTGCCAATTCTCTCTTGGACATTGTCGTTTTCGGACGAGCCTGTGCCAATCGCATTGCGGAGATTTCTACACCCGGTGAGAAGCAGCCCGACTTTGATGACAATACTGGTATGTCCAGTTTGCAATCGTTGGACGAAATCCGATACAAGCAGGGAACAACGACCACGGCTGCCGTCCGTAGCGAAATGCAGCACGTCATGCAAGAGCATGCTGCTGTTTACCGAACCGCCGAAGTGTTGGCCGAAGGAAAAGTCAGAATTAACGAGGTTGTGGAGAAGTTTGAGGACATTTCCGTCATGGACAAGTCCCTGGTGTGGAATACCGACTTGATCGAATGCCTGGAACTGCGAAATCTGCTGCCCTGTGCCAGCACGACCATGTACGGTGCAGAGAACCGCAAGGAATCTCGCGGTGCCCATGCTCACGAAAACCATCCTACCCGTGACGACGAGAACTGGATGAAGCACACATTGGCGTATTTTGACTGGGACAAGAAGAAAACCGAGATCAAGCACCGACCCGTTCATGATTACACTCTGGACGAAGACGAGTGCAAGGTTGTTCCGCCCATGGCTCGCGTGTATTAAGAAGGCATCAAACATCCCTATTATTACGTCATGTTTCGGCAAAAATTGAGTACCTTTGTGTCCGTGTTTGCGTTGTACGTCTAACAAATAAAATTTCCTTTTGGAGATTTCTAAGAAGTTAGCAAAAACCAGGGACTATGGATGGCACGTATTTTATTACTATACATTCTTTATTTTTACAAGTTTCATTCCCTTGCATTATAAAGAAGAAGAGCAACAGTATAGCTTCTCGTTACGTTAAGCGCTTTGACTGAACACCTGCTTTCGTCTCGTTGATGTAGAATACCTTTTTGCATGTTGGGACGGTGGTGGGGGAAGTCTCTGATGAAACCCTGTACTGATCTGACGGGCACTGGCATAACTGCGACTCCACAATATCAGAGCTGGTAAAGATTGATCATCGTCTTCCTCCTCCTTTATCCGTAATGACGATGATGATGAGGTTCCTCTTGAATAATGTGCTTCCGCCTCCACAGCGTTTCTGCAGGCTAAAGATTGAAGTCCAGTCAATGGACGTTCCTTACACTTCAAGGAAGGTGATCGACTAGGTCTTTTGAGAGGTGTATCTACTCTATAAGAACTATTCGCGGTCATACTTCTATTTGTATCTCTACTACAGTTCTCTTCGTTATCGCTACCATCGCCATCGTCGTCATCTTTATCATCGCCACTTAATACTCGACGAGGACGTTTCGGAAGGGCATGCTGGACTGTTCTTCTACTGACTTGTCGCTCTTTGTGTGAATTTGCAGAAAGTCTGCCATTGCAGGAGACAGACGACGAACAGTGTGGCAAACTTTGCCAGCGGCAGATCGCAGGCACCGAAGAGTCCAAACACAGCTGTTTCTTGGTATTGGCACGAACTATCTCGAACACCTGGCGAGATTGGTGGCCCCTGGCGTTGTCGTCCACAATTGGCAAATGATTCATTTCGAAGGTATTGTCGCTAAAAACGAATATAAATAATGAAAGAGGGATAGAGATGAGATAGCAAAAGGATGCTCGTGAAACTCCTCTATTAAGATGAGGTCTGCGCAAACCTTCTCAAAGGTGCATGACGTTGGCTAACAAAGCACAGATAGATGTATTCCTGATTCCTGTGTCTGGGATCAACCTGGCAAGCTTTTTGGTGGAATCTACAGCTGAACTGGCAGACAGATGATGATAATACAATACTACTAGCACTGGTAGCTGCTGGTAGTGACTTTTTGTGGTACCAGGTATGACGACAATCGAAAATCGGCAGCAAGAATGCATACCTGGTACAGAGAGACACCAATGGGAAGGCATTAGTCATATACTGGTATGACTGATTCAATTAATGACTTGTCACAATGCAATATCATGTACTCCGAGTAGCTAGGAAAAATTGTTCAGCCAATTATGAGACAACAGTAATTGCGAAACACCATCCGTAACTTCTTTGAAAATATATCAATCCTCGTTCCAGGGTAACCACTTCAAAATAAATTCAAGTGCTTTACTACTACTATTATTAGAGTAGTACAGCGGAAAATGTTTTTCACTGGATCATCGAATCTTGTTTGTCAATACAGTCTTGACGCGTCAAACTTCTTTCCATAGATACCAAAGGATGCGAACGGATTGGCACAGAGTATCTTTTCAACTACCAGGAAGTAACTAAAAGCCTAATGAGTAAACGAGCACTCCTTCTCTGGAAAAAGTCCAATGGTGGTTCCAGGGTGTTATTTTTTAAAGCGCGTTGGGCCTTTTTTCAATGCGATCGTGTTGCGCGTTCCGATTTCCATATATTTATTTTTCTTCTCGGAGGTGCGGCGAAACAAGCAATATGTACCACGCCTACGCATTTTCGGGTTTGGGCCATGACCTGTTTCCTAAAAGAGAGACGAGTCATGCGGAATGTAAAAGGAGTGTCTCGTGCCACTGCCAGAGGAGGAATCTTCGGACCATGATACAGAGCTCATCGTTGTGTCTTCTGTCTCTGCTGCTGTTGCTGCCCCTTGCATGGCCTCTGCGTATTCCTTCTGCATCTGCTTGACAGCTCGCTCTGCTTCTTCAATGGCTGCGTCAATGCTGTTCATGGAGGATGTCAGATCTGATGAAGGATCGTTCACGTCAGGTTTCGACGGTGCAGGTGCAGTTGGTTGGTTCGTGTCAACAGCCGCAGCAGCCGGTGGGTTTTCACGTTGTTCTGCTTCAACAGTATTCTTCGTATCACCAGCAGGACTCGCCCCTGAGTAAAGACGCTGCCACATGGTATCAGCATACGATGGTGTCTGTTCAACGACGCCATCCGCCTGCTTTTTCTGTTCTGTAGCAGCAGAAGATGGTGTGGGTGGTAATGGCCGTGTCGCTTGGTCCCAAATTGAGTCCGCATAAGAAGAAGTTGGGACGGAAGATTTCTTCTCCGGCAATTGTTGTCTTGCTTCCTGGAGCGATCGTTGCGCTTCGGCCGTTGCTCTGTCCCAGATCATATCTGCATACGATTTGGTCCCTGCTACTTGATCTGCTGACATTTGGGATGGATTCATTTGTGTCAGTTGGGCTGTCGATGTTGTTGGAGGTTGGACTTCCATAGCTGGTGATTGCTGTTCTTGGCTAGGAACATATGCTGACGGAGGTGTCTGTTCAGTTCTTTCCTCTAACTGCGGGAGAATATTTTGAGGCTGCTGCTGCTTCATTGCCATAGAATCTACCTGCTGCTGCTGCTGCGCCTTCAATCGAGCCATAGCTTCAGCTTGCTCTGTTTGTTGCTGAGCCAATGCTTCGGCCCTTTCTTCTTGTCGTCTTTGTATAGTCTCCAGCTCTTGCTGCTGTAACTGCTGTTGCCTCGCAAGAGCCTCTGCCTGCTCTTGTAGTTGTTGATTTTGTCTTGCCATGGCTAAGACTTGTTCTTGTTGCTGTTGTTGCCTTGCCAGGACCTCTGCTTGCTCCTGCAGTTCCTGTTGCTGTCTTGCTAGGACCTGGGCTCTTTTTTGTTGCTCTCTCTCCGTGGCCTCCGCCTGCTGCTTCTGAAGCTGTTGTTGCCTTGCCAAAGCTTCTGCCTGCTCTTGCAATTGTTGCTTCTGCCTAGCCAGGGCGTCGGCTATCTGCGCCTTTTCTTGCTCAAATTGAAGCTTGGCGCTTTCCAAAGCTGCTAATCTCTCCTGCGCTTGCTTGTTGGCTGCAAGTTGCATCTCTTCTTTTTGGCGTTGGAGCTTTTCAGTTTCTTCCTTTTGGCGCTGGATTTTGGCCTGTTCGTCTGCAGCTAATCGTTCTTTTTCGGCACGGGCGGCTTCTTTCTTTTGGGCTTCAACGCGAGCAGCTTCTTCCTGTTGGGCTTTGACCAGAGCCTCTTTAGCCAGTCGTTCTCTCTCGACACGTGCAGCTTCTTCGTGTTGGGCCTTGAGACGAGCTTGTTCTTGTTGCGCCAGTCTTTCTTTTTCGACGCGGGCGGCGTCTTGTTGTCGTTGTTGTTGAGCTGCCTCTTCTTGGGCTTTGATTTCAGCCTCTCTGGCCGCATCTAGCTGTTCCTGTTGCTTCTGTTGTTGCTTTTTCATGTCTTCGACCTGCTGTTGCAATGTTTTTAATTCAGCCTCGGCTTGGTCAGCAGCTTTCGATTGAGACTCCTGTTCTCTTCGCTGTTTCATATATTCTGCAAAAGTCGTCGCGGGTGCTTCTCGTTTCGACGGCGATAATGACTGAGCAGCTGTTTGTGGAGTCGAGGACGATGATTTAGGTACCAATCGTTGTTGCATTACACTTTCGACAGATGGCACCGACTGATCCTCATTTGTGGTATCAGTTGTCGCATCGAGGGCTTTACCAGGTGTTGCTGATGCTGTGGTTGGCGCTGTTGTAGGCGGCGTTGTTTCTTTTGAGTTTTGTGTAATCCCAGATGAAACTGGTGCATTTGAATCTTGCTGCTGCTCTTGAGAATTCTTTTGATTTGTCAATGTTTTCGCATCATCACTTGATACATGAGCAGTAAAAGGAGTTGTAAGAGGTGTCGCCTCGGTAGATGGAGTCTTGGATTGCTCTTGCGGTGAATCCTTCTGCCATATTTGTCGAATTTTTTCTTCCAATGTAAGCGCTTTCGTAGTAGTAGGAGTAGTAGAACCTAGTGACGGTATACCTTGGTCTTGCTGATTTTGCTGCTGTTCTTGGAGGTTACTTGGGTTACTCCAAGCAGTCGCATCATCCGTCCTGGCGTCAATGGTGTCTGTGTATGAAGACGGTATTGTTTCCTTCGGAGGAGTCCGAGTAGTACGCTGGTACGGTTTAATGTGTGGAACTACCCATGTTTCTTTTTGGCTGGAATCCGAGTACGACCAAGGTTGGTTCAATCGATCAGCAAATCGTGCAATACGATTCGATTCGCGTGTAATGGGTGGATTCTCTTCGTGAATCCACTCTTGGTAGGCCTGAGGAATGGCTCTGCCAGCCTCGGTACCTGCATTTCGTACCCAGTGTGCCGCATTGACAAAGGGTTGTGGATTCATCACGGCGTAAGCTGTAGCAGCAGTAACTGGTAAGGCATAGGTCAAAGCGTTAACAGTAGCGTGATTCAATCTGACCTGCTCGTCGTGAGACAAGGAATTCCAATACTTGGAGAATGGGTTGTTGTTACCTGCGTTGTTGTCATTTTGATGATGATTATTATTGTTATTGTTATTATTGCCCCCGTCATTGCTGTTTTGTGTCGCAAATATTTGCTTGGTGTCACTATTTAGGTTGTTACTCCTACCACTACTATTGTCCTTGAACGACCATGATGTTCTCTCGTCGTCATCAGAGGGAGGTGTCGGGGGTTTAAAGGACGATCGAAATCCAGATTTCGGTTGTAGAGATTGTGAACCCCACGATGGAACAGGAGCATTCAATTTGTTGGTCAGCGTATCCGCATTGCTATTAGCACTAATCCTGTTGTTGTTGTTGTCATTCGGACGAATGTCCCTATCAATACTGTCCTGCGACCAAGGTCCTCCCGGCATGGTCCATGCCGACTTTTGTTCTTGCTTGTAGCTATCGGGTTGTCGTTTGCTGGCAAGGTCCTGTGACGATGCAAAAAAGGGTGCCTTTGGTCTTAATTGTTCCTCTTTTTCTTTTTTTGACATGTTCTTTTTAAATTGTTTCCTGCTGTCGTTGATGAAGTTGTTGTTGTCGTTGTTGTTGTTGTTGTTGCTGTCGTCGTCGTCGTTTTTTGAGTCAATGTCTCGCAGTTGTTGTCCATCATCGGACGTGTACTCTTGAAATATTTTAGAAATTTCTGGTGGCAGTGCCGAAGCAACGGGACTAGAAAATCCGTTCAAATCTGCTGCTCCATTACTATTATTATTTTTAATTCCATCACTTGTATCGTTGTTGTTGCTGCTGTTGTTGTTGTTAGAATTATTATTGCCTCCCGAGGGTTGATCGTCAGATTGCATGGCCATATTCCAATATTGTTGTTGTTGTTGCTGATGTTGATGTCGACTGAAAGTCAATTTCTTGGTCGTCCATCTCAATTCAGGAATTTCAAAAGCGGTTACCAGGAGATGTATGTTCTCGGTGTTATTAGACCGCGATAGTAGCAACAACAATAGTATCACCTCGAAGGATAACATGGAAGGCCTCGTCATTCTTATCTTGTGGCTCATCTGTTAGGTGTTCGTTATACCAGTAGTAGGGAATGGAGGGTGACTGCTGGAAAGAAGGCTACTACTACTAGTAGTAGCTGGGAGTCGTAGGGCCAGAAGTAGAGTAACGTCACCTCGCACACAGCTCTCTGGGTAGCGTAGGAAATTTGGCGGATGTGCTTTCGCTTTCACCAAATATCTAAAAAAAAATTATGCGAGAGGGTATGTTTCCGTTAAATAAGGGTATTGACAAAGATGTACGTGTTGCAAGTCTTGCTTGCCTAACAATTTTTGGTTATCGATTTACAAATAATTATGATGATGAGTGGATATTAATGTTTCGTTTGTTTGTTGGTAGTAGTATGTTGTTGTTGTTGCGCATGGAGAGAGGTCATCACTGAATGATGAGATATTATGATTATTAAGAATAAGACACCACCATGTGAGCAGCAGATCAAGCGAAAGGAACGTTTTGATTGATCGAAAGACCAGAGAAGAGAGGACGCTGAGTGACGTTTGTTTCTCACGAATGAATGATTCATGAGTATGATGTCAAATGTAAAGGAACAAACTGTGGAATGGGAGATTGGGTGACGTCAGTTCTACTCAAATATTATTGGCTGCAGTTGATGAGGGTTAATGTTCTGTTCAAGAACAGCGTACTAGTAGTCTATGAAGTCGACGATGCCATAGACTCTCTACTACTAGACTACTACTAGTACTGGCTAGCCAGTTTAATTTACTACTCCGAGTAGTCTAGTAGCAGGACTAGCTGCTGGCAAAGAGAATTGCATTGCCGAGAAGCGTGAAGCTTTTTTCTTTTTCTCTCTGACTACTGGACTGGTGGTGATGGCTTTTCTTCTTTCGTTTCGACGTCTTTGCTGCTGCTGCTGCTGCTGCTTCAGATTTGCTCCCGGTCGGGGCTCGATACTAAACTGGCTGGCTGGCAAGTACCAGTATGATGTACCGGTATGTTGTGAATACTCTTGATTAGGACCTGCCATGGTGGCAAAAACACGTCTCGTTTGCAACTCTCTTTGCGTCTGCCTTCTATGAAAACACTGACAACTGCTGTGCGAGTCGGGTGCTCAGACTCTCGATACTTCTGCAACTAATGCACTGCCACTCTTTGTACCTACTCTAGCTAGAAGAGAGACGCACCACCAGTCGGGAAGAACACAAGCAAACCTACCGATTAATTACAGTAAAGTAAATATATAGAATCTCGACACGCTAGGAAATATTGAAGTATTAAGAAGATATTAAATCAAATTTTAAAATCTACCATTCCAGGCTCCAGGAGGCATTGATTTCGACAAGAACACATATATCCCCCTAGAGGATACAATATGTACTAAAGTTGGAGTCATAGGTGTAGGTTTGTTTGTTTAATTAAGAGAAAGTAGCGCCGGAAAAAATAAACATTTTCACATGAGGTGGTTTATAAAAAAATATGTTTACTTCTTGGTGTAGTCAATCTCTCCAAAGAAATCATTGTCGGTATCGGTAAGGCCACCGTACTCTTGAAGGAAAAGAGTGAGGATTCCCCAATGAACAAGGAAAAGAACTCCTAATAGACGAGTGTCATCAACTCCGAACCATTCGTTAGTTCCCTCAGTGGCAAGAGCAGCAGAAGAAGTCATAATGGCGGGAACGGCTCCGGCAACAGCAGCCATGAATCCTCCGGTGCTGGTTGCGCTCAAGGCAGTTGCTGAAGCCTTGGCAACAATGGCTGCAAAAAAATGAAAAAAGAAACATCAGAAACGTTAGATAAGAGTCCAGCGCATCATTATTGGTGCAGCAGAGACGAAGGGGAGGATAGGAAAAAGAAGGACTGGAACTGGAGCGCTGGGGATAACGATATCGGCCGATACTCATGTCTTCCTGCTTTCCCACCACAGGACATCCAAGCTAAACAGCTAGAAGCTGAGTGGCAGCAGGCATTAACCTGTGGTCAACACCAGCATTCTTTGTTCCTTCATAATCGGTGCCGGCCGTCAACGCAAAATCCTTCTCTTTTTCTTTCCCACTCCATCTCTCAACGTCTTCCAAGAATAAAACAGTTTCTTTGACATACCAGTTTGGGGTGCGAAGGCACTGGCGGTGGCCAGAAGCATAAGGAAGGCGAAAACTCGTTGCATCATGGTGACTTGTTGTTGTTGTTGTGCTTGTTGAATTACAATAGCTACGACAGCGAAATAGTGCGAAGAAAAGGCAATCAAACGGCAACGAACGACTGCAAGATCTAAAAGCGAGTGGAGCAAAACCAAAGGCTAGTACTAGTCTACAAGTAATAAGAAATACGTCGTCAAAGTCGATCATGATATCTTCGAGTTCAATGACGCTTCAAGGTTGAGGAATGTCCAAATTTAGATATTCGAAATAGCTCGTAGTTCATCAAATAATCAATGCATTCTTGGAGTGATAATTTTTCAGTCTCCCTAGCATGTTTTTTCGAAAATGTATCAATAAAAGGTTGCTTCAAACGTGCTGAGGTAATTCATGGTAAGGGTTGAGTCTTCTGCGAGAGGAAAACTCGACTCAGTGTCAGTCGAAAAGGCATCCATTCGGACACAGACTGCTTGAAAAACATTAAACGTAGTGGGTACTCGGAGTTGTGGGCAGAGAACCAAGAAAACTACTCGTATCTACTGTTGCTGTAGACTGTAGATAGCCCATATATTGGTTGCTGAACTAACAGTACAGTAATAATCCATGTCTTCTCTAAAGATATTGTTAAAGTGTTGCCATCATCTGCTTTCTCTGTTCTTTTTGCATCAGTTCTGCTTCTAGTTGATCCAGCAATTCCAAAAAGTTGGACTCGAAAATGTCCTTTAGTTCCAGTGCCATCATGTGAACAGGAGTGCCTGGCTTGTTGTAGGTCATAGCATTTTCAAACGTCAGGGAGACATCGGCATGAAAGTCCAGAAGAGTTGGGTATCCAGATTTGACTAACTTTTTCAAAATAGTGCCGAGATCCATTGGTCGTGATATGACTCTCAAATAATCCGGAAATTCCGTATAATCCACGGGGGTGCTCTGAGAGAGAGAGAGAGAGAGAGAGAGAGAGGCGAAGACGAATTATGAAAAATGAGAGACAGTAAATAAAAGTGACCGAAGCGCTAGAGGAGGTTGGATCATTGGTACACTTACAAAGATCATGCCATGTTTGTGGCTCATCAGATCTGAGATAAGATTTTCTAGTCTTTGTCGATCCAGACTTGAGCTCGATGCTGGCTGACCTGGTACTTTGTTCTTTGCACCCTGGAGGGATAGACTGAGACTGGAGAGAGAACCATCCGAGTTCAAATCGGAATTTGAGTCATTAGAGACTAGGCTTTGCAGGCTGTTGGGTTTATGCATGGTTCCAGCTGAGCTGTTAGATCCGATCGTAGGGACAGCGCCGGGCACACATGGATCCTTTTCTGTAACTCCACCAAAAATTCCAAGTAAAAAGTCAGAAAACGGCTGAGCAGATACTTGCGGTGAGCTTGTCTGACCACTTCTGTCTTCATGTCTAGTCTTGTCGCGTTGTTCAACCTGTTGCTCTGCATCTACAGACCGAGCATCAATATTGCTCTCACTGTAGCCAAAATCTATGTCGTGAATGGACTCTGCTTGGTTAGCTGTTGTAATACCACAACGCTCAGATGGCACTGATTTAGGGCTCAAAATGTGCTCCTGTGGCGGTTCTTCCCTATAATTATCTGAATAGACCATGGGAACATTTTGGTATACCATAGGTTGAACATGGGTGCCATTTTCGTGTTCAGCTGTGCTGGCGATGGACTGACAATCTTCGGGGTCTTCTTTCTCTAGACTTTTATCTTCTTCTGCTACATCTTCTTCAACAGAAAGATTTTGGCGCAACTTGGCAAACGCCTCTTCTTGTGCTTGCAAGATAGTATCGAATTTGGAAGTATATTTAGACCTACCTTTGTCGTCTACCGAGTCGGCGGTACATGTCTTCGTAACATCAACTGCGTCTGGGGAAGGTTTGCTACAATTTTTCTTCTTTTTTAGCTTCTTCTTCGATAATTTTGAAAACAAGGTATCATTTTCTGACTTTTTCGTTGAAGTTTTCTTCCTTTTCGGCTTAATTGTGGAGCAAGGATTTATGATTGGCCCGTTGAGGTCCGCCATAGAAGATTCAAGTGCACCGCATTGTTCAGACAGGCTGAAGTGCGAGCTCATCTGGCTTGTTTCTCCTAGAGATGACGAGCCGCAAAATTTGTCACCAAAGCCACCATCAGCGAAAAATACGCTTGGTTTCTCAACCTGCATAGAAATCCCATACGACTTGAACGTAGAATAAAAGTTGGGTTTCGAGGGGTGGCTTGCTTCGTCGTCACCTTTGCTGACGGAAAACACGTTGTCATTGTACAAATCTATTGGAACGTTGCAAAACGGGTCGCCGTTTTCAGTCCAGACCAGGCAAGAGAAGGGCGATGTATTAGTCGTGGTGGTCGACGCACCTGTGCCTTTCTGTTGCTTGTCGCTTCGACCAGCCTTTGCCGTCGGCGTGTCCTGGTGCCACGCACCGCAGCAATCCATAGCTGATTGTGCAAATGATGGTAACTTGACACTATTACCATACAGCCAGTTGTAGTCACGCTTGTGAGTTTCGTAAGGATCCACAATCAGATTCGACGTCTCTGGTACAACACTTGTAGATTCCTCCGCCAGATGGACGCCGTTGTCAGCTTCTTCACCGGAAGAGCTAGAGTGCGCTACACTGTACATGGAATGATCGTCGTTGATATGCGGGTGTGATGGATTGCTCTCCTTCTCGATAGAACAAGTGTTGTGAGAGTGCTTCTCAAAAACATTGGCATTGTGCGATTTCTCGTCTTCATCCATTTGTTCGAGCTCGGGCAACACGTTCTCCCGAGTCGAGGAGAACAGCTTGTCATACAACTCCTCTTCTCCTGACAGCCGAGACGGATCCCTGGAAGCAGCAGCGAACGCAATAGCAGCTCTTGCTACCTCAGACATCCTTTGGTTTACCTTGAAGTCAGTCGAGAGAAGCGAATCAGTCTCTTCCAAACCAGGCCTTTCTAGAACATCGTCATTGTTCCTTGTGCCCCCCTCGTGTTCGATCTCGGAGGCCGCGTCGGCATTGGCATCGCAAGAACTGGCACCAGATCCTTGATGACTGCCTTTGGATCGACGTCTAGCTGACTTGGGCCGTTTTTTCTTACGACTGACACTTTCGGCAGCTTCCAACTCAATTGATTTTCGGATCTCTTCGCATCTTTTTCTTTGATCAACAATGGTATCTTCTCCATCTGACGCAGAAGGAGGAAGAAGATTAAACTTCTGGTCTTGAATTCTACGTGGCTTCAGAGATTCCTTAATGCGCTTCCATGTAATAACCAAGGAAGATTCCTTCTTGGCAGAGTTGCTTTTCGAGCGTCTCTTCTTCTTTTTCTTGCTCTTGCTACCTTTGGATCCCTTACTTCGCTTGGTCTTGCCCGTCTTGACTGAAGATTTGTTCATTTTAGACTT
>Ga0100380_10002872_pt1 | contig 18404 bp, 20 predicted proteins | sample CryGeymeta201504_FD_80417 | JGI IMG/M metagenome (GOLD analysis project Ga0100380, IMG submission 80417) | Groundwater microbial communities from Crystal Geyser aquifers in Utah, USA - Crystal Geyser metaG 2015-04 | ecosystem: Environmental > Aquatic > Deep subsurface > Groundwater | place... | reverse complement strand
TTGCACAACGAGACGCAGAAGCCAGTGCCAAAGCGCAAGCCATTGCCCAGAGCGATGCAGAGGCCAAGGCAAAAGCTGAGGCCATTGCCCAGCGTGCTGCCGAAGCAAAAGCCAAAGCCGAAGCGCTGGCACAACGCGATGCCGAAGCAGCGGCCAAGGCGCAAGCCATCACCCAACGCGATGCAGAGACCAAGGCAAAAGCTGAGGCCATCTCACAGCGCGATGCAGAGGCCAAGGCAAAAGCTGAGGCCATCGCCCAACGTGATGCCCTGGCCAAAGAAAAGGCCGCCTTGGCCGCCGCCCGTGACGAACAAGCCAAACTGGCCGCTGAGCGCCAAACCGCCTTGGCCACCACGCAACAAGAATCTGAAACCAAGCTCCAGCGCTACCAACGCATGGAGGCCGACAACCAAGAGCACGCCATGCGCCAACAAATGATGCAAGAAGAACTCATCCGCGCCGAGGCGCAGATTGACTTGATCAAAGACCTGCTCCTGCGCGAGCCAGGGTTTTAAGCCATGGCCAAGCTTTCCTGCGAAGCTGAAATATTGCAGCTACTGCAAAACGTCTTTCAGCATGAACGTGCAAGACTCAGCGCTCACCGCGTTGTCTTGTTTGCTCACAACCCCTATGGTGATGGGCAGGCTGCAAACCGCATTTGTGACATTTTGCGGTGTCATTGACATGGCAACACCACCCCAAACCGATCTGCCCCCCGGCTACGCCGATTGGCTGAACCAACTCAAGAAAGACATCGTCCATGCCCGGCAGCGCGCCGCGCTGGCGGTTAATGCAGAGTTGGTGGGCCTGTATGCCCGCATCGGCCGCGAGATACTGGCCCGGCAAGAAACCCAGGGCTGGGGTGCGAAAGTCATCGATCGGCTGGCGCACGACCTGAAAGACGCTTTCCCGGACATGCGCGGCTGGTCGAGCCGCAACCTCAAGTACATGGCCTTTTTTGCCCAGCATTGCCCGAACGGCCTAATTGGGCAGCAACCTGCTGCCCAATTGCCCTGGTTTCATATCGTCACCCTGCTGACCAAACTTGAAAATAGCGAAGAACGCGAATGGTATGCGCTGCAGACCGCGCAGCAAGGCTGGTCGCGCACAACGCTAGAAGTCAATATCAAGAACCGCCTGCACCATCGCCAGGGTGCGGCCATCACCAATTTTGCCGATCGCCTGCCGACACCGGATTCAGCCTTGGCGCAAGAGACCCTGAAAGACCCCTACCTGTTCGACTTTCTCGGGCTGGGCGACGACACGCAAGAGCGTGAAATTGAAAATGGGCTAATCCGGCACATCACCCGCTTCCTGCTGGAACTGGGGTCCGGCTTTGCCTTTGTCGGGCGGCAAGTGCGCCTTGAAGTTGCCGGTGATGAATTCTTCATCGATCTGCTCTTCTATCACACCCGCCTGAAACGCTACGTCGTCGTGGAGTTGAAAGCCGTCGCCTTCAAACCAGAACACGCCGGGCAGCTCAATTTCTACCTTTCAGCCGTTGATGCCCAAATCAAGGCAGAAGACGACAAACCCACCATTGGCCTGCTGCTGTGCAAGCAACAAAACCGCCTGGTGGCCGAATACGCCCTATCTGGCATAGCAAAACCCATCGGCGTAGCCGAATACCAGCTCATTCGCGACTTGCCAGAAACACTTGGCCATTGTCTTCCCAGCATCGCAGCCATCGAGGCCGAATTGGCGACCGAAGCCGAATCAATGGGCGATTGTGAAAAAGCTGGCACTGGCAGCACGGCATCCAACATCTAATTACCCCTAGTTTTTCCTTAACCAATTTCCTCGGACTTGAAACCATGTTCAAAACCATCAGCATGATCAACCCAAAGACCTGCTCCTGCGCGAGCCAGGGTTGTAAGCCATGACCAAGTTGTCCCGCGAAGCTGAAATTTTGCAGTTATTGCAAAACGTCTTCCAGCATGAACGTGCCAGACTCAGCGCTCACCGCGTGGTCTTGTTCGGCTCCCGAGCCAGGGGCGATGCCCGACCCCGATCTGACTTTGATGTGGCAGTGGTTGGTGCAACCCCTTTGCCCTTGGCCGACTTTTACCAACTGGCCGATCAAATTGAAAAAATACCAACCCTCTACAAAATCGACTGGGTTGATTTGGCGCGCACAAGTCCAAAATTTCAGCAATAGGCCTTGCAGCATCAGAAAGTGATCTATGAAGCCTGAACAACTCCTGGTCGACTTTGCCCAAGCACTCAGCCAGCTTGAAGATGCCCTGAAAATTAACGCTGACCACGACGTCATTCGCGCTGGCTGCATTCAATACTTTGAATTTACATTCGAGTTGGCCTGGAAAAGCATTAAATCGACCGCCGAAAATGAAGGACTCGACCCCGGCGGCTCCCCAAAATCTTGCCTACGGGTTGCCTTTGCTCAAAAATGGATTGAAGAAGAGGCCATTTGGCTCGAAATGCTCAACGCCCGGAATCGAATGTTGCATACCTACGACGCACAAGATGCTCTCACCATTTACGACCAGTTGCCTGCATTCATCAAGCCACTGACTGAATTACTCGCGCACCTGCAGCACGCCTTTGGCGTCGGTGCCGCAAAGCACTAACAACCCACCATGCCCAAGCTCCGCAAATGGCTTAAACGCCGCCCCTATCAGCCCACTTTTGCTATATCAAAAATAGCTGATCGCGCACAGCCAACAAGGGCTACAGCCCAATTTGATGCTGAACCCGCGCAGCACCTGGTGCCCTATGACGAACACCTGCTAGAGCGCAGCCGCACCCAATGGCAGTTTGGCGACTGGGCCAGCCTGGCCGCACTCAGCCAAGACACCCTGCAACACCACCCCGACCGCGCCAAACTGGCCCTGCTGGCCGCCGCAGGCCACGCCCAACTGGGCCAAACCGAGCCCGCGCGCCAATACACCCGGCTGGCGCAAGACTGGGGCTGCGCCAAAAAGCTGGTGGCCCAAGTGTTGATCTCTGGCACCCACAACAGCCTGGCCCGCGCCGCCGCAGTCAGTGGCCGGCCCGAGCAAGCCCGCAGCCACTTTGAGCACGCCGTGCGCATTGGCATGCCCCATGCAGATGCCAGCCTGCTCACCCCCGCGCGGGCGCAAAAGCAGCTGGCTGACATGGGCTTGCTGACAGCGGCAACTTATCAGCAACTGACCGCGCTAGAGGCCAAAACATCACCTATTCGCCGTCATTCTCAAACCCCTACCAACGTGTCGGCACGCGTTGCCCAGTGTTTAGCTAGTGATGATGTTCACGCCACGGTAGACCATCTGATTGCTGACCCCGCCCTTAGTCCTGTGACCCGGTTCAACATATTGATTGACGTAGCCCAAGGGCTGCTAGGCAGAAAAGACAAAATGAGCGCAACCAACTTTCTGCGTCAAGCCATGCGCCTGCCAGATACTGATCAGCCAGACCTACAGGTCAAACTTGTCAAACTGCTGGTTGATGTTGGGCGCAGCGATGATGCGGCAGAGCACATGCTGCAGCGCACCCTCAGGTCTTTGCCGCCATTGGCGCTTGATCCCAAAACCGCAGACCTTATCGCCCAAGCCCATGCAGCCACCCGCGCTGTCATTGAAAAGAAGTCCGAGCATGGGCACGACCTGCTCTTGAGCTGGCTCACGGCCAACCTCAAGCAAATGGCCCCCAGTGCCAAGCCACGCATCCTGATCGAAATTGGCACCACCCGTGAAGATGTGCCAGGCCAGGGCTCCACCGCCAAAATTGCCGCCTTCTGCAAAGCCAATGGCTTGCACTTCATCACTGTGGACATGGACCCCCACAACAGCCTCATGGCCGCACAAGCCTTCAAGGCATCAAGCACACCTTTTGAGGCCATTACCGCCAAGGGTGAAGACTACCTGCGTCAATACCCCGGGCAGTTCGACTTTATCTTTTTAGACGCCTACGACTTTGACCACGGCAACCACAGCGAACTGCGCCAAAGCCGCTACGAAAAGTTTTTGGGTGCCCGCATTGATGAAGAGCAATGCCACCAAATGCATCTGGAATGTGCGCAATCTGTGCTGACCAAGCTCGCGCCTGATGGTGTGGTCTGCATGGACGACACCTGGCTAGACAAAGGCGCCTGGACGGCCAAAGGTACCCTTGCCATGCCGTATTTTTTACAGCACGGTTTCCATGTCATTGAAGCACGCAACCGCGCCGCGCTGCTGGTACGCACGCCTACAGCCGCCTGAGTCTTCTGCCCAGGTCATCCTATCAGCCGCATCCCACATGACAACCCGCCTTGCTGCGCTACAAAACCGCCACGCTGGCCAGCGCTGCGTGCTGGTTGCCAACGGACCATCGCTTAACCAGATGGATTTGAGCTTTTTGAAGCACGAAACCGTCATTGGCCTCAATAAAATCTACCTCGGTTTCCGCAAATTCCACTTTTACCCCCGTTACTACGTGGCCATCAACCGCAAAGTGGTTGACCAGGGCCAAGACGACATCAAAGCCCTCAACTGCGTCAAATTCATTGGCAACGCTGCAGCCGTTGGCAATATCCAAGAAGACGCGTTAACCTACCTCATCAACACCCAGTCTGCGCAACAACGGTTTTGCAAAAACATTGCCATTGAAGGCGTGCACGAAGGCTGGACAGTCACCTACGCTGCCTTGCAAGTGGCCTACTTTTTGGGTTTCAAACAAGTGGTGCTCATTGGCATGGACCATCGCTACCAATACACCGGCCAGCCCAACGAAGCGCGTCAGCTTGACGGCCCAGACCCCAACCATTTCAGCGCCAGCTACTTCAGTGGTCAACAGTGGGACAACCCAGACCTGGCGCACTCTGAAGAGTCTTACCGCATAGCCCGGCAAGTTTTTGAGCAAGACGGCCGCAGCATTGTCGATGCCACCGTCAATGGCGCGTGTGATGTTTTCGGTAAAGTAAACTACGTAGAATTTTTCAAAATAAAAAAAGCAAGCAGGGAAGGTTTTAATCAGTCATGACCATCAGCGTTGTCATCCGCACACTCAACGAAGCCCGCTACCTGAGTGAGTTATTGCAGTCCATACAACAGCAACAAACACCAGGCTTGCGGGTGCAGACGGTTGTCATAGATTCCGGCTCCACCGACGGCACGCTAGCCATAGCCCAGCAGTACGCCTGCACCATCGCCCACATCACCCGCGAGCAATTTTCTTTTGGCCGCTCGCTCAACTGGGGTTGCCAGGCTGCCAAGGGCGACATTCTGGTGCTGGTCAGCGGCCACTGCGTGCCACTCAATACACAATGGCTGCACGCCCTGTGTGCACCCATTGTGCATGGGCAGGTGGCCTACACCTACGGCAAGCAAATTGGCGGACCACAAACCCATTTTTGTGAACACCGCATATTTGCCAAATATTTCCCCGACACCTCCGTCGTACCGCAAACAGGCTTTTTTTGCAACAACGCCAACTCAGCCATTGCCCGCAGCGCCTGGGCGCAACACCAATTTGACGAAGACGTTACCGGCCTTGAAGACATGGAACTTGCCCAACGCCTGCAACGCGCGGGTGCGGCTGTGGGCTACGTGGCCGAAGCTTGCGTTTACCACCACCACGCTGAAACCTGGCCACAAGTCCGCAGACGTTTTGAACGCGAAGCCCTGGCGCTGCAAAAAATCATGCCGCAAGTGCACGTCAGCCCAATGGACACCCTGCGCTACATCACCACCAGCATCTGGCGCGACTGGCGCTACGCCTTGCAGCACAAGCAGTGGCGGCGCAACGCGCTCGATATTGCCAAATACCGCTATAACCAGTTTATGGGCGTGTACAAAGGCAACCAAGAGCACCGCAAACTATCACACGCTGAAAAAGAAAAATACTATTACCCCGTTTAATGCACATTTAATTCACATCCATAAAACCATGACTCAAAAAATTGTCGCCCTGCTCCCCATGAAAGCCAACAGCGTTCGCGTGAGTGGCAAAAACTTTCGGGACTTTTGTGGCAAACCACTGTTTAGATGGATTCTTGACACCCTGTTGTCAGTGCCTGAAATTGACCAAATCATCATCAACACCGACGCCCGCCACATCCTGGCAGCCAACGGCCTGGTGGACACCGACCGCATCACCATTCGCGACCGCAAGCCCGAAATTTGTGGTGACCAAGTCTCTATGAACCTGGTGCTGGCAGACGACGTGGCCAATGTGCCTGCCGACATGTACCTCATGACACACACCACCAACCCCCTCATGAGCGCCAACACCATCCGCCAGGCCATAGCCACATTCCAGGCCGCCAAGGCCGCTGGCTCCGCAGACTCGTTATTTACCGTTGACAAAGTGCAAACCCGCTTTTATCGCGCCGACTGCAGCCCGGTCAACCACGACCCAGACAACCTCATACCCACCCAAAACCTCGAACCCTGGTACGAAGAAAACTCCAACCTCTACATCTTCACCGCAGACAGCTTTGCCAAAACCAAAGCCCGCATTGGCAAGCAACCCACCATGTACGAAGGCCCGTACTTCGAATCTATCGACATCGACACCCCCGCCGACTGGGACTTTGCCGTGGTAGCAGCACGGTTTTTGCAAGAACAAAAAGCCTGAAGCCCCATGAAAATCCTCGTCACCTGCCCCCCCATGCTGCGCATGATCGACAGCTTTCGGCCCCTGTTTGCCCAATACGGCGCAGAGCTCACCACCCCCAACGTGGTGCAAACCCTCAGCGTTGAAGAACTCAAACAACTCGTGCCCCAGCACGACGGCTGGATCATTGGCGACGACCCCGCCACCCGCGAAGTCTTTGAAGCGGGCAAGGCCGGCCACCTGAAAGCCGCCGTCAAATGGGGCATAGGCGTGGACAACGTTGACTTTGCCGCCTGCAAAGAGCTTGGCATACCCATCATCAACACCCCCAACATGTTTGGTGGCGAGGTAGCCGACATTGCCGTGGGCTACGTCATTGCCCTGGCCCGCGAAACCTTTGACATAGACCGTAGCGTACGCGCCGGGCAGTGGCCCAAGCCACGTGGCATCTCGCTGTCGGGCAAAACCGTGGCCCTGGTTGGCTTTGGCGACATTGGCAAAAACACCGCCAAACGCCTGCTGGCCGCCGACATGCACATCGTCGCCTACGACCCCTATGCCCAGCCCGACCCCGCCATGCCCCAGGTGCAAATGGCCACCTGGCCCGAGCGCATTGAAGAAGCCGACTTCATCGTCATCAATTGCGCCCTCACGCCCAGCAGCCGCCACATGCTCAATGCCGCCGTGCTGGCCAGCGCCAAACCCGGCGTGCGCGTGGTCAATGTAGGCCGCGGCCCGGTGGTGGATGAGGCCGCCCTGTGCGCCGCACTGCAAAGCGGCCAAGTCTATTCAGCCGCGCTGGACGTGTTTGAAGACGAGCCCCTGCCAGCAGAATCCTACCTGCGCACCCACCCGCGCTGCGTCTTTGGATCACACAACGCCAGCAACACAGCAGACGCCGTAGAGCGCACCAGCCACATCGCTATTGGCAAGTTGATGGGATTTTTGGGTGCAGGGCAACTTGCTTAATCTGCCAACAGATTCTGTTCGTTAAATCTCCTGAATAAAGCAAAGGTGCTCAGATGCTCAAACGCATGACTATCAGCAACCTCACGGTCTTTCCGCAAGCCACGTTGGATTTTGCTGCTAACCTGAACGTGATCGTGGGTGAAAACGGTGCTGGCAAAACGCACTTGCTAAAAATGGCCTACAGCGTGCTGGCGGTAAGTTCAGAAGAGGGCCGCAAGCCCACTGCAGCAGCACCAACCAAGACAGCTTTGCAAACGCGCTACGCAGACAAGCTCATTGGCGTTTTCAAACCAGAAACCTTGGGCCGCCTGGCGCGGCGCAAACAAGGGCGCGAGCGCTGCGACATCAGCTTGACATTTGACAACACTGACCTGGACACCACATTCAGCTTTGCAACCAGCAACAAGACTGAAGTCGCCATTGACAAAGTTCCCAAAGCTTGGCTTAGCACGCCAGCCACCTATTTGCCTACGCGCGAACTTCTCACCATATTTCCCAACTTTGTATCTGTTTTTGAGGGGCACTACCTTGAATTTGAAGAAACCTGGCGCGACACCTGCCTGCTGCTAGGTGCCCCCCTGCAAAAAGGCCCCAAAGAAAAGCGCGTGCGTGAGCTGCTAGCGCCGCTAGAAGTGGCCATGGACGGCAGTATCGAATTTGATAAAAACGGGCGCTTTTATTTGCGCAACGCAGACGGTCGGCTGGAAATGCCTCTGGTTGCCGAAGGGCTGCGCAAGTTGGGTATGTTGGCCAGACTTATCAGCACTGGCGCGCTGCTTGACAAAGGTTACCTGTTTTGGGATGAGCCTGAAGCCAACCTGAACCCCCGCCTGATCAAGTTTGTGGCACAGAGCATTCTTGACTTGTCCGCTGCTGGCGTGCAAATCTTTATTGCCACACACAGCCTGTTTTTGCTGCGCGAGCTTGAAATACTGCTTGCCAGCCAGTTGTATCAACCTATCAAAGCCAGGTTCTTTGGACTGCACCGTAGCGATGACGGCATTGAAATACAGCAAGGCAACAGCCCTGATGACATGGGCAACATTGCCGCCCTTGATGAAGAGCTAGCGCAATCAGACCGGTTTTTGACTGAGAACCAACAAGTATGAAACGCTACAACGTGGACGGCTTAACGTTTGACTTTGCAGACACTTGGCAAGTGGGTCAATACGACAACTGGTCCTTTTATCGGAACCAAATCACACGCATGTGGAACGGCATCAAAGCACTGGATCTGTTGGCAGTAGCCCCGGACAATACAGCTTGGTTGATAGAAGTAAAAGATTACCGGCAACACCAGCGCACCAAACCAACAGAGCTTGGTGAAGAAGTGGCGCACAAGGTTTTTGACACACTGGCTGCACTCATCCCTGCAAAAAATGGTGCCTTAAACCTGGATGAGCAACAACTTGCCCATGCTGTCACTCAAGCGCGCCAAGTGCGTGTAGTTCTGCATTTGGAGCAACCCGCAAAGCATTCAAAACTGCGCCCCATAGCCATCAACCCTGCAGACTTAAAGCAAAAAATTCGCCAGTTGCTTAAACCCATCGATGCGCACCCCCTAGTTGTCAGTAAGGCAAAACCGGGCACGATTCAGTGGTGCGTAAGCTAATGCCATGAAAGATTTATTGATGCAAACCGCTAACCCCCACTACGCCCTCATTACCGGTGCCTTAGGCGGCATCGGCCGGGTGCTGGTGCAAGCGTTTGCGGCCAACGGCTACTACGCATTGTTTACATCCACATCTCCCGCGAACACCATTTTTTCAGGAGCACACCATGCAAGTAGCCGTTGAGTTACCCAATGATTTTGTTGCCTTCCAATCTGTGACCGACATTAGCGTTGAGATGCGAAATTCTTACGCACTTTGGCTCTACAAACGTGGGCGCATCACCTTGTCAAAGGCAGCCCATTTGGCAGGACTCAACCTCTATGACTTTATTGACCTGTGCAACAGCAACGGCATAGCAGTCATAGACATCAGTCGCCAAGAGCTGCTTGACGAGCTGGCTGGGCTCGATGCAGCATGATGTTGGTAGCTGACGCATCGGCATTGATCGCCCCGGCTGCCTGTAACAGCCTGCATTTGCTCGATGCCCTATTTGGCCAAGTCATCGTGCCTGAGGCTGTGTATAGCGAAGTGGCGCTACCCCAAAAGCCCCATGCTGACCAACTGCGTCAATACTTGCAAGGCAAGGTTCGCGCAGTAGATATGCAAAATTTTGTTTATTTAGATGCATACGCCGATGCCGGCGAGACTGCCGCCATGCTGCTCTACAAAGAAATTTCAGCCGACTACCTGCTAATTGACGACAAACGCGGGCGCAAGGTGGCCCAAATCAATCAAATCAAAACAATTGGATCAATGGGTGTACTACTTCAAGCCAAGCGCACAGGCTTGGTAACAGCAGTCACGCCCCTGCTGCAACAGATCGTTGACAACAAAATATACATAGCCAGTGGCCTGATCCAAACTGTGCAAGACTTGGCCGGTGAAACTGATTGACACCCGTAGTCCGATTCAGCACCGCACAAGACCACAATTTTTAAGATTTTTGACCATGCAGTTTGATAACAAACCCCGCTACGCCCTCATCACCGGAGCCGCAGGCGGCATAGGCCAGGCGCTGGTGCATGAATTTGCCGCCAACGGCTACGCCGTCATCGCCACCGACCAAATGCCCCAGCCCGCCGACCTGGCCTGTGCCCACTACCTGCAAGCCGACCTGGCCCGCACGGTAAGTGACGAAGCCTATGGCAACAGCGTGCTGGCACAGGTCAAAGCCATCATTAGCAGCCACGGCCTGCAAGCCCTGGTCAACAACGCAGCCACCCAAATACTGGGTGGCGCAGACAGCCTGACCCGCGCCGATTGGCAGCAAACCCTGCACGTGAACCTGCTGGCCCCCTTCTTTTGGGCACAAGGCTTGCTAACCGATCTGGAAACTGCAAAGGGCAGCATTGTGAACATCAGCAGCATCCACGCACGCCTGACCAAAAAAAACTTTGTGGCCTACGCCACCAGCAAAGCCGCCCTGAGCGGCTTAACGCGCGCCATGGCGGTTGACCTGGGGCCAAGGGTGCGGGTGAATGCCATAGAGCCCGCCGCCATTGATACCCCCATGCTCAAAGCCGGGTTTGCGGGCAAAGACGCGCTGTACGCTCAATTGGAACAATGCCACCCCGCTGGGCGCATTGGCTTGCCTGCAGAGGTTGCCAAATGCGCCATGATTCTTGTTCAAGGGCGCATGCCCTTTTTACACGGTGCTTGCTTGGCGTTGGATGGGGGTATCAGTGGGTGCTTATTAGATCCAGTCATGAAAAATAACTAGCATGAGTTCGTGAATTTTTTGAGTAAGGTCGCGCAAGGCTGATGCTAGATTTTTTTGATTAATTACCAATTTTAACTTTGTGTTTATTGAACATATTTTTAATAAAAATACGTTAATTCTATAACCTTTGATCTAGAAGCCGTAGTAAATATTAAATTTTGTTGACTGATGAATTTAAATAAAACAGTTGAAAACATTTTGCCGAAAACCATTGAGTAAATTTATTTTAATATTAAATGAAAAAAATTTTATTACTTACAGATAGCCGTGGAATACACAAGCCGGCTGGATCAACACACTCAATCTACGCTGAGAGATTAGCCAAAGTGCCAGATCTATCTGTCACATCATTGCGTTGCCCCTATCAGTGGACAACAATCCCTGACTGTCTTGCACTTATCGACCGCTTCGGCGCTGACAATTTTGATCACGTCATAATGCATGCAGGCATAGTTGACCACTCACCGCGCCCACTACAGCAGATGCGAAGAAAACTATATCAGCCGATAGCGTCTGATCTAACGGATATTGAATTGGCTGAATCATTGATTGCGCAGAGAAAATTCAATGAAAAGAAAATTATTAATTCAAAAAAAGCAATGTTAGATGCTCTTTTTGGTAAAGAAGAAATGTCTTTGCATTTATCAAAACCTTTTGATGTGGTCTATGAGGGTGAAAAAACTATTAATCTCTACAGCTTGGAGATGATGGAAAACTCACTCGTACCAAGCATGAAAAAAATAAATAATCTAATATTTATTTCTTCTAATGACTTCTCCCCAGGTTGGCGAGGTGATTTTCTAAAGGATCGACCAACCAATATCCAAGTAATCGAGTCATACTCAAAAAGTTTGTGTAAGCATTTGAGTAATGTTATCAATCTGCATCAATGGTCGCCAACGGATGTCAAAAAATTTACATGTGATAATTTGCATCTAAGCGCAGCAGGAAGTGATTGGGTATTTTTGGCTTTGATGGAAGAGCTTGGTCTTCGGCGTCGTGATTATCTTAGAAACCGCAGAAGTGTTGGTCCTGTAACAACATCAACATTCTGGCCATTGAAAGCTGACAAGCCAGCCTCAGAAATTTCATCTATTCGCATGGATGAACCCGACGTATTGTCTGAATTGCAACTGAAAGAATTACAGCTGCAGGTGGGTCGGGAAGGAAAACCTCTTGCTACTCTGATCATTGGTATGCGTCTACGGGCTGACGAACCAAGTCGCTTGGACAATTTAAGGTTTTTAATGGGATGGCTGGACAGGTACTATGGGCCAGCATTTGAATTGTTGTTGGTCGAACAAGATAAACAACCAACTGAAGACTTGCATGAAAAATTGCCTGGTCGATTCAGGTACGAATTTCTATATAACCCTGCCCCGTACAATCGCGGCTGGCTCTACAACGTAGCAGTCAAGCATTTCACTGATGCGCCAGTGGTTGGATTCATCGACACAGATATTCTGCCTGGTAGCAATTTTTTACAATGTGTGATTGATTGCTATCGTGATTTTGACGTCGTGTCACCTAACCGTAACCTGTACTACTCAACTGACGATCAAAAGAACAAATTATATGAAACAGGGCATTATGGTGAGATAACAGTAACCATGGAGGGGCTGCGAAATCCAACATCGCTGTCTGGTGGTATGTTGGTTGTCAACCGCCAAAAGTTTATCGACATCGCTGGGTTTGAACAATATGTTGGCTATGGCTGCGAGGATCGCGCTCTCGACGTGACAATGTTCGCGTTACTGCCCATGGATAGAATTCGAATGGATTCATTTGCATATTTTCATCAGCATCATCCTATGCAAGCGGAAGAACATGCTTATTTCAAGGATATTTATGCCCACATGGTTGAAAACTTTGGTTGCGAGTATACCCGTGGACTTATACCCACTAGTTATCTACATAATGATTGTCAACATGATACTGATGCGCAAGTTAGAGCGATGGCCGAAGCGAGGCGACCATATATCGGTGACCCTAACCTTTATTTGAAAAATTCATTTGTAACCATAAATGGATTACCGCCGACGCAGCTTGGTAAGCTTATACCAATCGACAAGCCAGAGCCGGTACTGCCACTAACTTTTACTAACCTACGCGATTACCATATTCCTGAACGGTTTGAAGGTCGGTTTGCCGCTAGCTGGGCTCCTCCAGTCCCAAAAGATCAACAGTATCCAGACACAGAAGAGCTATCATTTTTTTATAACCGCTATTTGGGCAGACGATGTTTTATTATTGGCAATGGACCATCTCTAAATCAATGTGATCTTTCATTGCTCAAAGATGAGTATTCTTTTGCAGTCAACTCATTTTACTACAAAACCCGAGAAACGGGATTTAGACCTACTTTCTTTGTAGTTGAAGACAGTTCAGTAATCAAGGAAAATGTCAAGGAAATACTTGAATATAAAGCACCATTTAAATTCTTTCCATCAATATATAAATCACTTCATCCTAAACAGTCAGGTACTTATTTTTTTAAATTAAATAGGGGATTTTATGAAAAATCAAGTCCAAATTATGCAATACCTCGGTTCTCTCAGGACATTACTGAGGAGATTTACTGCGGGCAATCTGTTACATATGTAAACCTACAGCTGGCCTTTTTCATGGGTTTCACAGAAGTCTATTTAATAGGTATGGACTTTAACTATGATATTCCCGTTAGCCATAAGCGCACAGGTGATGTACTCCTTTCTGATACTGACGATCCTAACCATTTTCACAAAGATTACTTTGGTAAAGGAAAAACTTGGAAAGATCCGAAGTTAGATCGAGTTTTAATGAACTACAAAATGGCTAAGCTGGTTTATGAATGTGCAGGTAGACGAATATATAACGCGACAGTGGGAGGCAAGCTTGAAGCTTTTGAGCGTGTCAATTACAAAGGTCTTTTTCAAGGACTAGACGTTCGATTTGCGAAACAACCAGTAGATCTTGAACGGCCGCCTGTTGCTGCGCAGCCAGCAACAGTTGAAGTGACTAATCAGAGTAAGCCAGCTAAGACGGAAACAGTTGCAGTTACTAAGACTGCCATAGCTACGCAGGCACCTTCTGCGCAACATAGTTTAATTTCGGACAAGGTACCTGCTGTCAACCCATCAGGAAATAGTAGTGCTTCTTTAGTTTTAGGTTCGATTGTCGATGCGAACAAGTTATTCAGCACTGGTCAATATGGTGCTTGTGCACAGCTGTGTGATGTTCTGTATTCTGAACGACGTTTAGAAATGTACAAAAAACTTGGTGATCTTGCGAGGTTCCGATTAAGTCGGAAGTAATTTTAAAACGAGCTACTGATCTGGATAAATTACTAACATTGGCTGAAAATGCGTTGAGATCGCAAGCTGACTAGCAAAAACCTGTTTTTATATTTCGCATCTGTTTGTGGCTGATTTGTAACTACATAGAGATTCTAAAGTTTAAAGTCAAAATAGACATTAAAAATAAATAGTGACGGTAAATGTCGAGAATAGAAAGTATACAAATACTATTAACTTATTGGGTTTTTAAAATTGGAAAAAAAATATTTTTACCTTACAAATTCACCGTACGAGATTTTGATGCAGCCTTACGCAAGACCTAATTATGCTAATTAATACCATTTTTCCTCCACAAGATGTTGTTAATAAATTTTATTTACGATAGCCCTGTATTTATAGCTGATAATTATAAAAATAAGTTTTATATTGTTAGGGATATGGCTAGAAATGCATATCCTAAGGAATTTGTAGATTTTATTCTTGTTAACATATATGATATAAATAAATCTCTAATCATTGAAGTCGACAAAGATGGCCAAATAGTAACGGAAAAAGTGATTAGTATCAATGTAAATTATTTGATTCAGATAATAAAATATTGCGGTGACGCAGATTTTGAATTGTTAGGCTTACTACTAAGGCGACATAAGTCGTTTCTTGTCGACGATTTGGTCATAAAATATTTAATAAGTAGAAATTTACATTCGGTAAGCGTGCATTACAGATTTCACAGTGCGTTAGTTATGTCTATCTTGCTTGGTCCTTCGTCGTTTCGTGTGGAATTTGACCTGAGAAATAAAATGTAGTAGTGGCCTCGGTGGAGCTTGTGGGCAACTCGCTGGCGAGTTGTCCACAAATCCACGGAGCGGCTGTTTGAACACTTGAGGGAATGAACGACATGGCCGTTGAAATTGAATCCTTGTTCACCAGTGCTTTGGGGCTGATTGCACCCTGGCGCGTCGCTAAAGTTGAACTCAACACAGCTCAAAAGCGCATCGACTTCAAGCTCACTTGCGATGCCAAATACTTGCCATGCCCGCTGTGTCATAAAGCTGATCAAAGCATTCACGACCGCCAAGAGCGTCATTGGCGCCACTTGGACTTCTTTCAATACGAAGCTTGGCTCCATGCAGATGTACCGCGCATCCATTGCAACGATTGCGCCAAGACAACCCAAGCGCAGGTCCCTTGGGCGCGTGAAGGCAGCGGCTTCACCCTGCTTTATGAGGCCCTGGCCTTATCGCTATGCCAAGACTTGCCAGTGCGTCAAGCCGCCCAACAACTGCGCTGCAACGACAAGCAGCTATGGCGTCGCATCGAGCATTACGTGGGTGCTGCCCGCAAGCTCGACGACATGTCCGATGTAAAAATCGTCGGCATTGATGAGACCAGCCTGCGCAAAGGCCAGAACTACATCACCGTGGTGCACGACCTTGAGAAAAAGCGTCTCCTATTCGCTTGTGAAGGCAAAGACCACAAAACGGTGGTCGACTTCAGTGATGATCTCAAGGCGCACGGGGGAAAACCAGAACAGATTGAACACGTTTGTCAAGACATGAGCGCAGCCTTCGCCAAAGGTGTCGCCCAGGCGTTGCCAGAGGCGCAAATCAGCTACGACCGCTTTCATGTTGTGGCCATGGCCAATGAAGCCATGGATGAGGTGCGCCGCGCGGAAACACGTACCCAACCCCAGTCAATCAAAGCGGCGCTTGGTGACAACGACCGCAAATTACTCAAGAGCCTGACCTGGGGCATGCGTCGCAATCCGGATGGCTGGAGTCTCAAGCAGACCAATGCGATGCATTGGCTACAGCACTCTACTTTGAAGAGTGCACGGGCCTGGCGCTTGAAGATGGCGCTGCGCACGGTGTACGCCAATGCGGCTAAACACAACGATGAAGCACTGGCCAAAGCTGAACTCTCGAGCTGGCTGAGTTGGGCCACGCGCTGCCGCCTGGAGCCGTTTAAAAAGCTGGCTGCGACCTTGAAGCAGCGCCTTGATGGGGTGGTGCGCGGCATGCTGGACAACCGTAGTAATGCTTATGTGGAGGCCATGAATGGCTTGCTGCAGCAAGCCAAACGAGCAGCGCGGGGTTTCAAAACCGCCACCAACTTCATCGCCATTGCCTACCTGCGAATGTCAAAGCTCAAACACTTGCCAAGCAATCCGCTGGAGCCTGCCGTCGCGCCGAAATACACCGTCCTATTCCATCGCTGCCTGTAATGTCAAGTTCCACACAAAACGGCATAGAGCCTCCCGAGCGCATTACCTATGGCACGCCATCACTGGCATCGCTGTTCGCTTATCCGCTTCATGCGGTTCAGGCTGCGGACTTTCTTGACTATGTCGTGTCATTGAATAGGAACCGGCGTGGTTGGGTGGATTTGCTGCTGCGGCGACAGATGTTGCAAACAGCCGCCATCCCTTGACGCACTAGGACCAACATGCAAAAACAGATTCTTATTACCGGTGGTGCAGGCTACATCGGTTCGCATACCTCTTTGCAACTGCTGCATGCGGGCTATGCCGTCACGGTACTGGACAACCTGAGCAACAGTTCCCGTGTGGCGCTGGACCGTGTTCAGGAGCTGACGGGTCAAGCACTGCTTTTCGTCGAGGGCGATGTCAACGACCCATCGCTTTTGTCCCAGTTTTTCGCCCGAACCCGTTTTGATGCCGTGATCCATTTCGCCGGGCTCAAGGCGGTGGGGGAGTCGGTGGCGCAGCCTTTGCGCTACTACCGCAACAATGTGGCGGGTACCGTGGCCCTGCTTGAAGCGATGGACGCCGCCGGCTGCCGCTCGTTGGTGTTTTCGTCATCTGCCACGGTGTATGGCGACCCGCAGCGTCTGCCTATCACGGAAGATACGCCGCGCTCCGCCACCAACCCCTATGGCCGCAGCAAGCTGATGATTGAAGAGTTGCTGGAGGACGTTTATAAGTCTGACTCGCGCTGGCGCATCGCCTGCCTGCGCTATTTCAACCCGGTGGGCGCGGATCCATCCGGGCTGATCGGTGAAGACCCGCAAGGCATGCCGAACAATTTAATGCCGTTCATCAGTCAAGTGGCGTGTGGAGTACGGTCCAAGCTGTCGGTGTTTGGTGATGACTACCCCACGCCTGATGGTACGGGTGTGCGCGACTACATTCATGTGGTGGACCTGGCGGCTGGGCATTTGGCGGCACTGGACTATTTGCAAAGTTTGTCGGCCGGTGAATGGCGGGCGGTGAACCTGGGCACGGGCCACGGCGTTTCTGTGCTCGACATGATCAAGGCATTTGAAGCTGAAAGCGGACAAGCGGTGCCTTATGAAGTGGTGGCGCGGCGTCCTGGTGATATTGCTGTCTGCTATGCGGATGCGAACAAAGCCAGACAACTTTTCGGTTGGAAGGCCAATTTAGGCTTGCGCGACATGTGTGCCGACACTTGGCGCTGGCAGTCGAACAACCCACGCGGGTATGGCAATGACCGTTAATGTTAGCGCTGCGATGATGGCCGAAACCCGCTTGGCATTGGCACTTGGGGCGCAACTGGGCGCATTTGACCACTTGCTCGCGGTGCGCTTCTTCCCCGTAGCCGAGATGCCGTCTTAACTGCACCGCATGTGAAATGGCTATCCTGCACAGACCGAAGGTTCAATAGAGATTCTTGTATTTTGAAAAAAGCACTTATCACCGGCGTGACCGGCCAAGACGGCTCCTACCTTGCAGAGTTTCTGCTTGACATGGGCTACGAAGTTCACGGCATCAAGCGCCGTGCTTCGTCGTTTAACACCCAGCGCGTAGATCACATCTACCAGGATCCCCATACCCAGCACAGTCGGTTCAATCTGCATTACGGTGACCTTACCGACAGCTCCAACCTCACCCGCATCTTGCAACAGGTGCAACCCGATGAGGTTTACAACCTGGGTGCCCAAAGCCATGTAGCGGTCAGCTTTGAAAGCCCGGAGTACACCGCAGATGTGGATGGCATGGGCACACTGCGTTTGCTGGAGGCTATTCGCATCTTGGGCATGGAGAAGAAAACGCGCTTTTATCAGGCCAGCACCTCAGAGCTGTATGGTTTGGTGCGAGAGACCCCGCAGCGTGAAACCACACCGTTTTACCCGCGCAGCCCCTACGCGGTGGCCAAACTGTATGCCTACTGGATCACCGTGAACTACCGTGAGGCCTATGGCATGTATGCCTGCAACGGCATTTTGTTCAACCACGAGAGCCCACGCCGGGGTGAAACCTTTGTTACCCGCAAGATCACCCGGGGCCTGGCCAATATTGCCCAGGGTCTG
>Ga0100380_10002871_pt1 | contig 18407 bp, 13 predicted proteins | sample CryGeymeta201504_FD_80417 | JGI IMG/M metagenome (GOLD analysis project Ga0100380, IMG submission 80417) | Groundwater microbial communities from Crystal Geyser aquifers in Utah, USA - Crystal Geyser metaG 2015-04 | ecosystem: Environmental > Aquatic > Deep subsurface > Groundwater | place... | reverse complement strand
TATCTACTCCCACAGAAGTGACAACAAGTAGTGCGTCTGCAATGGTGCCTCTGGATCATGAACCAGTACACCAGAACAAGCGACGAAAATACATGTCTCACTGGGAGTCTAGATTGTTCGAGCTGCCGCAACAGCAACAGCAAAAGGAGCAGCATGGTTCATTGAGCACCAATGCTAGCAGCACATGCACTGGCGACGACAGCGGCGGCGGCGGTGGAGGTTCTCGTTGTACTGGAAGTGGTCTGTCGTTGGAAGATTTGTTTCCAGCAGGAAATCAACGATGGCACCGTACAAATAACACCAGTAAGCAATCAAAATCACAGCAACGTCAACAGCACCAGCGTCAAACGCAACCACCCTGTTTGTTTCGATTGGAACATCGGCAGGGAGGACAATTAGCACAACACGACGGAGAAGAACGCATTTTGCTCTTTCGGAGTGACCGCAAAGGTGCCATTGCCAAAATTGTATTTTCTTCCAGTCCTCCTTCTGATACTAGTACGAATGTTGATGATACTACTGATAATAATGATGTTTCGAATACGGACAATGACGCACATATGGCACACGCCAAGATTCACGTTCTGGATGTCAAGGACGTGTACAGAGGATACGATTTGGGAGGACTGCTCTTCAAGGAGGCATTGTCCGTTCTTCAACGAAAATCATACGGCGGTCATTGTCATTCTTGCAGGTGCGTTCTGGACGCTGAAGAAGATGCCTCGAGGCACAACAAATTGGTTGGGTTTTACGAACGTCTCGGTGCACACGTAAAGCCAAATACCAAACCACAATTTCTAAATCATAACGATGGAGAAACCTACCGAAAGGTTCCCATGCTCATTGATTTACTCTTGAAGAAAAACAACAAGAAGAAGAATGATGCTGCGGCTGATCATGCTCATAATAATAGTAGTAGTTGTTGTTGTTGTAGTCACTTCCAACAACAAAAACACGATGACACAAAATTGGAAGGATTCTTGCCGGTGAGACTGTTACTGGGGTCTACACTGAACAACAACAGTAACAGTGGTCAGCACTGCTATCAATACCACAAACAACAGGCATTTTGGTCAAAATCTGTGGCAAACCAAGGTGAACGCGTCGATTGGGTCATGGTGCAACACCATCAATTTTCACCAGGAAATAGCACCAGCACTAGCAACGGCACTAGCATTATCACAGTACAGTTTCGAACCACTCATGGACTCGTACTCACAGTGGACGAAGAAGGGCACTGTCGACAAGAAGAGGAAGACCATTGCGACACAAACAGTCATCAATCTTCCATGTTTCAACTCTATCGAGTTTCCGATAACGATGAGAATGAGAATGAAAGTGAGCATGCACAATGGCACGGAAAAGAATTGTGGCTTCTCAAGCCGCTCACAAACACGCCACTTTTTCTCAAATTGGATCCACGTACGCTCCATTTAGAGGCATCTAAAACACCCACTTTTTGGCAGGCCCATTCTGATACGATGAGCCTCACCTGTACCTTTGATACTCCAGCACGACGACGTCATTACCGCAAGGCCTGGATCAAACAGACAGTCGATTACGTCAAACAACAAAAACTGTATTATACCAACTTTCAATTGGCCAAGTTGTCTCTCGAGGATGCTCTTTTGCACCTAAGCAAATTGCAACAAGCTTTTCCGTTCATGGTCGATGCAAACGTACAACACCTGTCGGTGCGGAATTTATGTGTAAGAAAAATATGATGTTTTATTATTGATGAAATGTTTGATATGTGTGTGTGATTGGTTCTGCTTTCATAAATTCTGTCAAATGCTCACCTTTCGTTCGCTCGTTTGTTCGTCTGTGCTTTCTTCTTTTATTATGATCCTCATTATTCTACTTTGAACAGTTTCGAACGGCCGAAGCAGCCAGAGCCGCAGGACATCCCGATTGGATTCAATTTATTGCTCTTGTGTAAGTTTTGGAATCTGACACTTGTCTCTTGTCGTCGTCGGGGCGCGTGGTAATCCCGCTGATTTCTTATTTCTTCGTTTCCAGGACGGAACTAACAAAAATGCTCTGCTCGACTCTCTCTCGTTCTCGTCGCTTTCCACTGCACACACACGCATGCACAAATAAATCGGCGTAGTCACGCCCTCGGCAGTGTCGTCAACTGCTTGGACGCTAAGACTGGACAGGAATCGGACGACGATTTTGATTGGACTATTTTGTGCACGTCTCGTGTATTAGGATGCGCTAGCCCCGAAGGTAGTACTTTTTCTGAGTTTCAAAGCTTGAATGCGGACCTTTTCGAGGAACAGTACAATACTCGACAAGGTATCTACGGGCCGCATCATAGTGGCGGTCTGCAGAATACCATTCTGGCGTGGACCGGGCCCGAATATTTGGCCAGTATGTTGCACTACAATCAAGTGATGGATCTGCCTGACGAGGCCTATGCCGTCCTGCGACTTTTTCTGTTGAAGGATTGGCACGCTAAGCATTTGTACGCAGAATTGGCCAGTGACGATGACCGGGAAGTGTTATCGTTTGTGGTAGAATTTGATGCGCTGCGTTGGAAGGCAACGCGAGACAGTTTGGGACAGGCCGAATTGACCACGGAAGAGTGTCAGCATCTATGGGACTCACGTTACGCGAATATTGCTGCCAAATTTGGAGCCGACAGGGAATTGCGTTGGTAATTTTCATGAAAAATAAAATAGATTACATTGATATTCAATTTAATGAAGAAATGATTTGTAACCCGTACTCCCTTCGCTGCTGCTGTGTTTTTGTTCATGGGTGGCAGTGATAGTACTGGTGCTAGCTGCAGGCTTCGCGAAAACGTCTGTAATTGCCAATTAGATAATTACCTACTACTTTTACTGGTAGACAACGACGATGATGACGAAGACGGCGCCTGCGTTGTGTTTTTTGGCGCTGGTTGATGTTCATTAGCAACCGCCGCGTACGACATGGGTTCCTTGTTGCTGTTGTTGTTGTTGCCGTCTGTAAGCTTCATTTTGGTTACCGGTGATGGGTGCGTTGTTTGTTGTTGAGACGTATCTATATAAGTTGTTGGAAAGAAGTAATTGGTTGGTAAGTGATGCAAAGGTCAGTGTACTCAAGAAGAAAAGGACAAAAGAAAAGGACAGTCAATACAATATACGGTCGAACTTACAAGCTTGTTGTGGCTGTTGTTGTGGGTGGTGATACGCAGATGCAGAGGTTGCTGGATCAAAGGTGGCAGCTTGTGGATTCATATGATTCATTGTAGGAGGCGGCGCCACCATTTGTTGCTGTTGCTGCTGTCGCTGTCGCTCTTCATGGTACAATTGATGCAATTGTCGTTGTTGTATTTCGTACTGCTGTCGAAGCATCATTTGATGCTGCTGTTGCTGTTGCTGTTGATGCGTCGTAGCTGTTGCTGTCAGGTTTGGCGATTCCATTGTATGATGAGCAGTATAAGTGAGAGGCGCGGTTGCGACATTGACATCGTGATGCAAATGCCACGGTACAGCTGCCGTGGTGGTAGTGGTGGCGGTTGTAGGAGACAGGCCATGCGCATGCATGGGATATCCTCCGTTAGCGGCTGGTGCATATTGCATTCCGATGCTTGAAGACTGTTGCATGGTTGCATGATGGATGTGATGGTGAAGACCATGTTGCAGCTGCAACTGCTGTTGCTGCTTCGAAAGCGGATGCATTTTGTTTCGCGGTTGTCTAGAGCCACCGCCTCGTCCTCCCCCGCCTGCTCCGCGTTTGCCTTGCTGCTGGTTGTTGGAATGGCCATACTTGGTGTTTCCACTACTTCCTCCTCCTCCTCCTCCGCCAGCAGCAGCACCACCAGCAGCATTGAGATTACTGCTAGAAGACCCCCCAGCTCCGCCAGTAGGCCCGCTTGCACTTCCAGTTCCACCTGCACTTTCCGGTGGAGCACCAGCAGTAGTCGAAGCGGACGTTTCACTGGCCACCAAACTCAAATCAATGAGCGAAAAGTTTCGATCCGAATTGCGCTTGGACGGAGGTGGTGGCGTCGAAGCGACAGAATCGGGATAGGTGCTGAGCTTGCCCCATTTGGTCACTGCCAATCGAATGTGCTTGCCCTGGTACAATTCGAGCATGCAATTGCGCAAGACGACGGCACCTCCTCCTGCCTGTCGTTTCTCTGAAACTTCCTGCAGGAGGTCAATCTGTTCGTCGCGCGCTCGCAACGACACTACGCCCGTTTCGTCACCCACTTCGACTTCGGCCAATCGTACGCGAGATCCATCCACGCGCTTCTTGTCCACCACTATTGCCACCTTGCCCACGAGAACACACAGATTGAAACCACCCCGGGGTGGTTGCAACCGCTTTTGAGGGTAGGAAGTAGAAGCATCGACATCCAGAGGCGCCGGTGATGTGGCAAATCCTGTACCGGTCGTTGTATCGGTAGATTCTTCTCCTAGTTGTTGCTGTTGCTGCTGCTCAGCTCGAACCCTCGAAAGTTCCTCTTCCAACTTGGCGTGATCAATGTCGTAAGCGCTCATTAAATCCGAAACATGAACATAAACGGCACGTCGCAATCGAACTTGACCTGCATTGTTGGCACCAGCAGCAGCAGGAGCAGTAGAAGAAGAAGACCCATCAAGACCTACTGTTGGACCGCCAAGATTCACGTCTAAGGACGCTGCTGCCATTTCGGATTGCTTTGGTTTTGACTTTGGCTTTAGTTCTCTATATCCTCTTTTGATTGTAGATAAAGGTTGAAACTGGCGAGCTAGCTAGTAGCTAGTAGCTGGCACGATAACTCAATTTAAAAAGCAACAGCAGCAGCCAAAGCAGCGAAGTTCAATGCTTCTCCTATACTTGTGCCTTGTGCAGTGTGTTACAATTCCTCGGTAGTAGAGTTGACAGTGTAGCTACCCCTGCTTCGAATTGGTTTTAATTTCGCTTTGGGTTTTTGCGTTACAGTACATTGAAAAACGAGAACATGAGAGATCTTCAAAGAAAGATCTTCTTCAATTGCGCCTGATCTACTTTGCCGTTCTATGGGATCAAAGCTCTATCATCATTATTTTTAGGCATTATTATTATTATTACCATCGAAGTTGGGCCCAAATCGGTTTTGGTATTTTCAGCAGTTAATTTTAACAGTCATACCATGGTAGCTGTAATAATTCCATTTTCTGAGATTTTATTAATTAATGAAGCACATTCACAAATCACCCACGGGTGGCTGAGTTATGAATGTGTATCACTGCTAGAGTAGCGGGCCCGCTACTAGTAGTAGTAGGCTAGACTAGCTAGTAGCTACCAGTAGCTAGTTGGAGTAGTAGCTAGCTATTTTAGTACTACTACCTTGTACTACTACTACTAGCTAGTAGCTACTACTACTCGCCTACTCTAGCTACTAGAGTACTACTCCTACGGTAGTAGCTACTAGTAGAAGCTACTAGCTAGCTAGTAGTAGTAGCAGGAGTAGCTACTAGTAGCAGCTACTAGTCTACTTCTACTTGTACTTTATTCCATCAGCCATACTTACTTGTCTACTACTTGTCCAAACATCAAATCCAAGTTACGACCGAGAGGTAATTCAGCCAAATAGATCTGTACAGCATGGTACAATATCCTTTCGTTGAGTTTCCTGTTAGACCCGATTATATCTGTGGCGTTCTCTCTTAGATCCCTCGAATGATCATCTAAAAAAATTCTTGCAATAACGACAAAAGTTTGCATTAGGGATGATACCGACTATATCTGCTTATATTCTCCTTTCAGGTCTGGTGTGTGTGGGGGTTTCCAGAGACCTCGCAATCGATGGCCAGAATATTAGATCAGGGTCAATCATGAAAGACTTCTTTGCCGAAATTTGGAAGGGAAAACACACAAATGCAGGGACTAACAAGAAAGCAAACCAAGAAGGTTTCGATGCATTTCTGCTACTCCATGTTTCTATTGTGCACTTCAACCTTTCGTCCATCCTCGCTGACCTCAAAATAGACTTGCAATATTCGCTCAAAGTTGCCATTGTGTCGCCAAACAATTTTCTTGTTGTTGTTATCTTCTACTTCTTGATCTTCGCCTGTGCTCTTTTGCGTGATGGTTACCCAACCATTGCGGTACAAGCAGCAGACACCGTCACTACCATCATCAATCATTTTAAAGTGATACATACCATTCGCCTCTACACTCAGTGTATTGGAAACAACTTGGTTCGCAAAGGTTCCGTTCACTGACAAGACTTGCCGCCAATCACCTTCGGCGTCAAAATCATTGCCATTTTTCAAATATAACATCTTCCAATGTACTTCTTCGGGGAACATGTCCAGCTTGACGTTAATAGCCACCTTTCCCACGGTATCCGGGAAGACGCCAGGCCACAGGGGTGTGTCCCACGTCGATGGATCGCGGGAGTACAACCGCATGTTGCGTTGCGTGGCCAAGGCTCCCGGTGTCACGTAAATGTCTTGATCGTCCGAAACGACAATGGAACTGTCGTCCTCAACGCGAATTGTTACCGCATGGTACGCGCCATAGCCACCCCTAAGATTCCAAAGCGTTTGGCCTTGCCCGTCAACAAGGGTAACATTGCCAAGGCCGTAGTCGCAGCAAATACCGTCGTTTTGAAGATCGCCAACTTCCAACAAGAATGATTCACCCTCGGCCAAGTCTTTAAATGTCTTGGTTGTTACGGCACCCGATTCTTGAATCACGTGGTAGGGTTGATACGCAAGCTCCGTCGAACTGGCGGGATGGACCAATCTCCACGAAACTTCTTCTGGGTATCTATCGTGCTGCACACGAATACCGAATTGAGCGTTTCCATCTGCTCTGTATTTGCTGTGTTGCTGAACTCCACTGCAATGAATACTCTCAGGAACCTTGTAGGCACTCATTTGGCAAACTAAATCGTCAATAAAGTCAGCCGACGCACTCACTTTGGAACTTACAGCTCCTTGATTGGGCATTTCGCAATCCTTACCCCAGCTAGTGATACCAACAATCGTTCCATCTTGATCCAATAACGGCGATCCGCTGGTTGCTTTGCAAGTTCTTGCCGCTTTGGGACCGTTACTCTCGTCCATGGTGACGGTACACAACATGTTGTCGTTGGACAATAGTTGGCTGAAAGTACATTCCTGTTCGGAAGCTGGCTTGAGGGGGACTCGTTGCAAGAACAGTGGTTCCGTGATCTTTTCTTTGATGCTGTTGATGGGGCTAAATCTAGTCGTTCCCTTCGGTTTGCCACTCGTAGTGATAGAAACTTCTAGCAATGCTTTCTTCACTTGTTGTCCTCGGGAAATCGGCACATGGGTAACTCCAGTCTTGAGTCCGTCTTCATTAAGGAAAGGAGTCTTGTTGAGCTTGAGTAGTTGAATATCGAAATCTCGAGTATAGTAGTGATAATTGGGATGAACGATCCTCGCGACAATCGAACGATATAGGTTCGGCACCGCGGGAAAGCTGACAACTTTGTCTTGCAAGGGATCATCGTCCCAGTGGCCACAATGGCCACTATTGTTTGAAGGGAATTAACAGTGGCTGATTGTGAGTCACCGACATGACGCAGAAGAGTCTTGGTTGGTTTCAATGGAAGAAAGCACGAGAAAGGTCATACCTTGTCAAGACAATGTCTTCGGCAATCATAACACCGAGACAATCCTCCCACTGGACGATATAGGGATGACACAGTGCCGGTGGAAATCGACTCATTCTACAAACGTGCTCGTCGATCCAGCCCATGGCTGACGAGACTCGAGCAATGACACCTGCGTAATCTGTAACATGTGCATCATGATGTGGAATTATGTATTAGCCGAATTAAAGGGCCACAGGGTACAGTGCTTGTCACGAGCCAAGCTCAAATAGCGTACCTGTCCGTCCGCAGCCAGTCCCGAAACTCGTTACCCCGACTTGCTTAAACGACTTATGGAGATCCAGGTAGGGGCCGCCACTGTCACCGGCGCAGGCGTCCTTGCCTCCTCCTTCAACAGCCGCGCAGATCTGTGTAGGCATCAAGCAAAAGTTAAAAAGACTGAAAAAGAGCAGCTGCTTTGGAATACATGCAAACACATCTACCAGCGTGAGGGTCTTACCATTGCGTCATCAGTAATTGCCGTATAGTCATCATCATTGTACTGCGCAGAACACTTGTCATAGCTCACAACCTGCAACGTGACATCATTTAAGAACTCGGACATGACGCCTCCTCCTTCTTGAGTTACACCAAAACCAACAGCCTGTAAATCATCTCCGTCTGCTGGCACATCATCGTCTCGATTGAGAACAACCGTTTTGGCACCTGTTTCTTCATCTGGTTCGTCGGGTTTCACCAACGCGCTCTCGTCGATTTGAAAAAGCATAAAGTCCATTTTCCCATCTTTTTCAAAAGCATCGTGGACAATAAAGTCTATCATGTGACGTTCCATTCCTTGTCCATGCTTTGACGACAGCATATACAGCGTCGTAAGGGAACTCATGGACTTTCGATCGGGTTTGGCGCAGTGAGCTGCCGAGAGTACCATGTCTTTTGAGGATAAGAAAAATGGGCGGGAAGGGAGTTGCACGATTGCGTAAGACTTCACAGAGATATTCTGGAAGAACTGCACTTGCCTTTCGCGAACTTACCTGGAGCAATCAAACTTCCTCCACAATTATAATCGTAGAGCTATGGATGCACAGAAGCATGTAAGTGGGTGTTCGTTGACAGCAACGTCAATGTATTGAAACAAGAACAATTTTACTCTTTTCTTTGCAACGAAATCTTACCTGAACGAAGAACGGATACTTTGATTCGGCTTTTTTCTGACTGACTTTTTGTCCTCCTACAATTTTGGTGGAAAATGGACTGAAAAGGTTGTAGGAAAAGTCATTGGAAGAGCTGCTCGTTAAAAGGTTCAGAATATTTTGTTTCGCAGAATCTTCCTTCTTGTCGCTATGACTACTACTGCCTATATCTAGTTTTCCTTTGATGTTTTCGTTGTCGCCGTCGTCTCTCGATCGGTTCTTGTTGTTCTTATTGTTATTGGTCCTTCCGACAAGAAGACTTGCCGGTATCAAGTTCTCCAATCCAAAATCAAGGTACCCATTGGCCTCAAAACTTTGTGCGTCGTTATTACGAGAGACTCCGTTGTTTGTGTGTGCAGTTTCTACAACAATAATACGATCATCTTGTAATGTTCTCGTACGTTTCCGGTTTTGGTTGTTGTCATTGTGCTTCTCGCCGTGTCTTGGCATTTTGAGTACTTGTTGATCATTCTTATTGTTGTCGTTGTCGTTTGGTCGCTGTTGCGCTTGCTGTTGCGGGGTCAACGTCTCGACGCCAATGTGCCTCATCGTAGCAGCATTGTCAACATTGGAAGTATTGCTAGCACCCATAAAGTTTTGCAAGTTCTCGAGACCCGGAATGTGAAAAATGCCTTTTTCGTTGCTGCCTTGCGCTTTTCTGGATCCTTCTCCTCCAATGGCACCACCAGCGTTGCTAGCAGTAGAGAGAACATTGGTGCTTCGACTGGTGCTGTTGGTAACTTGCTTGGTGTCTCCCTTGCTAGCACTAGTACTAATACTACTGCGCGTTGTCCTATTTTGTAAATATTCCAAGCCAAAATCAAAGAATCCGTTGGCATTTTTTTCGGCTGCTTTTCGGGGTTCATCACCTTCCGTGACTACATTCGAGCTGCTATTGGGACCGTGATCGGGATGGGCAGTACCGTGAATAAAGACTCGCGGGGTAGTTGTTGCTGCTCCTACGGTAGAAGATTCAGTACTTTCTGTGCTGTCCACTGCATTGTTGTTTTCTTCTTGTTTCAATAAAAAGGCGATACAATCCTGCTGTGATATTGGACTATCAGCGGTAAAAATGTAACCATGATCGTAGCAAATGATGGGCGTATTGCGCTGACTCCATTCTTTACTGACATCATAGAAATATTGTTGATCTAGTTCGTTCAGTTCGTTCCTGTTCATTGGGTCTATGGAGCTGGACGAATAAATCTTCTCCAGTTTGGAGATAGCAGCACTGGCAACAGGATTGTTGCCAATAGTGCCTCCTCCTCGAGTAGAGTGGCCTCCTTGTCGCAGAAAATACGTTCCAGAAATTTGCTTCAAGTGGAACAGGACATCATTGTCGGGGTCTTCTACTTGTACGCTATTCGGCGCGTCGTCGGTTTCTTCCTGTGTTTCTGTACCGCCCGTTTGTACTTCGTCTGTAGCAGCGCCAACGCTGTTTGTTGAACTCAGATTCACCCGTTCTATCACGGATGTGTTAGCTGTCAGATTAGTAGAGGTCGCTACAGCAGTTTCAGCTGCAAGGAGGATGACCACGATGACAACCAGCAGAAGTTCCGTTTGAAGTGGCTGTGCCAACAAATTCCGACGGCAGTTGTGCTGATAGCGATGATTCTTTACTGTCATGATCCCCATAGAAGCTGAAACTGATATAGAATGTTATGCCATTAGAACAGCCATATCCAAAAACGACCACATCGACGCTCTCGCGGACAAAAGATACACCAGATTGCTACTCGAGCAATAAAGGATCAACTACAAGTACATAAGTGATGAAAGCACCTGGCAAAACTTTCAGAGAAAAAAATATGACGCCCAATCGAAATAAGCCCAGGTGGACAGTGGATGATTGCGCTACTAGCTAGCAAGAGAATGTACTACCATACTACTCGAGTACTACTAGTGGTTATCCGTAGTACTAGCAAACTAGAATATCCTAGTCCCCGACCAAATATTGGAGTCTTTACAACATCTAAACAACACACCTTAGCATACAAACAAACTACTCCATCATGTAGCTCTCGTTGAGAGCTTTCAAATAGTAAGCTATTGATGGCTTGCTAAGGACATGTACTTGGTGAGTTATGTATGAATTAGCTTAACTAGGATATTGAACTAGGACACGCGACAATAACCACCAGTGAATACAGCAGCATCAACAGCAGGCCCATCTCCATCTTCCATCGACAAGAGTATATCATGCCAAATACATCAAAAGAATCCACCACCATGGCTGTTAATCGTTCGATTACCTTCCCACAGTCACCCTTGATGAACGTCTTGGGTACAAAGAGACCTGCTTATCCTTTGGTACAGCTGTATTCTTGTTGAACATGCGTCCACTACATGCGAATACTTCTTCTTCACTGCAGCAGTGTTCATCAACACATGATATGTCTCTTCCTCCATCCAAACCAACACGAGACTTCTCGCAAAGAGGCATATGACAGTCTCTGCACCAGTGCGACGTCTTCCTGTCGTAGACAGTAGTTCCTTTGTCCGTGAGGTATCTGCGACAAATGAAGCAGTGATGAGTGATGGGGTTTCCCACTGAGTTATTCCGGTTGTCACGTTGCCATGAAGTAGGCTCTGCTGTTGTGTTCCCATCCTTGTCACAGATGCGTTCCAGCACCGGCTTTTCTCCTTGTTGTACGCTTTTCCTGTGCTGGTATTTCCATGGTCTTAGGTTGCCACAAATGAGATCTGTGAATCTAATGATGCGAAGGGCATCTACTTCCTGTGGAGTCCAACCATCTATCTTTATCTTTTGATGCCGGTACAATTGATACATATCAACAACAACAGACATACCAACCATGGTTGTGATGAGCCGGAACCAAGGATTTCGGGTCTGCCATCGCTTTTCCATTGCCAGTATACTCTGACGAGACTTGTTGTGTTCATCAATGAGGGGGACATATTCATAAAGGACATGAAGTATATCAGGACGAGGGATCTCCCGGAAGCTTGTGTTACCCCAGTCGTCTTCAAATTTTGCTTCATACTTATGTGGAGATGGTGTTGTTTTTCCACAAGTAGATATAAAATATGAAACACCCTTTTGACTCCATGCATAGGCAATGGCAATCACCGGAACATGACTTACCACAGCCCTCATCACTACCCAATGTCCTGCCGGATGGGCACCGTGTCTTGCTTTTAGGACACTGTGTAGTACTTCCATAGGAAAGTAATTCTTGTTGTTCTTGACTATGAAGGTCGAGTGGACCCCTAGTCGCTTCCTGAGTTCCACAGCTGTCATGACACTTCCAAACCATGCGTCTCCACCAACCCAACCACCTACAGGAAGACCTGCTCCTTCCACTTGTCGAAGGACTTCAGCTGTATGCGCAGACATTTCCTCTTTCTTTGGGAGACTTGTCGTCTCTCTGAGCATTGCCTCTACGTCTGAGTAGTAATACTTCTTCTTCCTTTGCTTTTCTGGACCCATGACAATGTCCTGATAGGCTAAGATCCCAGTAAAGCACTCCACTGCGTTCCTCAGTTGTGATCCCAGATCAACCGGCTTCCGGGGTTCGTTTGTCAGGTTTGGAAGACCTCCAGTCTTTGATGTCTTTGGCTTCCATGCGCTCATGGATTCATCCAGCATCAAGAGCACACAGTGAAACAGAGCACGGCGCTTTGCATTGAAGCTCTCCAGTACTGGAGTAAAGATGTCCCAGTCCCTATCTCGCTTATCTGTATACCACCACTTCTTGTCACAAAAGGCGAATGCAGCTGCAGAAGTGAAAGCTTTGAAGACATTCTTTGGCACATATTGACCAAAGTCTGGATGCTTGTGCCGGCCTCCGGACTCACCTCTCTTCCACAGGTTCTCCACCCCAATCTCAGCCTCTGTTACAGCTGCAATCATAAGCAAATAGCACTGCTTCACCACCCAGTCCGGATCTTCGCCTTCTTCTTCTTGGTGAAAGACTATCTTCTCATCTTGTACAGTCTGATAAAATGGGGACCTTGCATCCGAATGGAAGTCATCAATGAGCTTTGCGTGTCCGGTAATAGATGGAAAGAATTCATGGAAGAATATGTCTGCAAGGTTGCTCCTGTTGTCATCAAAGTGTATATCCTTCTTCATCTGCAGATCGTCCGGCCATTCCATGTGATCATTGTCCTCTGTAATGTGGACGTTGTCGGGTAATATCTCCCATTCCAGAATATCGTTGTCGCCATTGCCATACCTCAGTTCAAACAGTTTGGCAGTCATCATCTCCTGTTGCGAGAGGCTCTTGAATGATTCAATGGACTGATGGTATGTTGACAGTTTCTTTTTCCTCTCTTCTTCCTCTTCCTGAATCTCTGCCATTGCTTCTATACTGTCTGGCTGTTCAATCTCCTCTTCGCCCTCCTTAAGAGTAGTCATACGGTTTCGCAATACACCACGACAAAGCTTGTCTCCGGCTGGAAAGAGATCATATTCCACATTATATCCACTTGTTCCCTTTCCACTCTTTACAGTACCATGAAGGCGAAAGTTCTGTGGCAACGACCGAATCGCATTTTGTTGGTTCTCATTGAGCAACCCACAAAGGAATAGACTCTTCCTTGTGGAGTATATGCGACAACCAAGCTTTATTTTGGTCTGTGTCTTCTTGATCTTTTTCATTCGCGCAGTGGTAGTACCGACAGGAGACCTCCTTTTCCCTCTTCCTAGAATGTCGTCACCTCGTCCCCCTTGCGAGGGGGAGGGTGTTCTTGTCGTGTTGGCAATCGCGGCAGCAGCAGCAGCAGTGGCAGCTTCAATCTCACTTGATGATGGAGATGGAGATGAACGTGAAGATGGCAATCGTCTTTGACTAAGATGGACTGGACTTGGCTGCGAAGCCCCCGCTGTATCAGTGGCAAGGTTGTCAGCCAGAGGGGTTGTAGATTCTGGGGAGGGACAAAGGGAGCCCCCCATAGTCATATTCGTCGTCACCGGAAGCTCGTCCATGATTGGCAAATGGTTGATGGAGTAACTTTCGCAAAAATGATTATACAGTAGTATACAGTAGTCACCGTGGCGATTTTTTTAGCCACAACCTTCCACTACACGACCGGCAACAACAGCTTAACAAACAAGCCTATCTCCCTTTCTATTAGGTTGTCAGATAGCTTGATTAATAAGTTAATAGAGTTATATGGAAGCTATTGTCATTGGATATATATTCAAGTTTTGGTAACGTGCTTAGAACTGGTGTTTTGGACTAACCTGAGAACTAGGATATTGATAACTCTATGCTAGTTCGGCGGTAAACCAAAGCTAGTAGTAGTCTCTAGCTAGTAGTAGTAGTAGACCCTACACGGAGTACGTAGTAGGATTAGAATACAACTAGGTTATGAGCTACAATAAACTCGGTCGCACATGGTTACCAGAGATGAAAGAAACATGAAGAGATGCAGCAGAGTATTATTAGGATACCTGGTAGTAGTCTAGCTAGTGAATACAGAACTAAAAAATCAAATCGAGTGAAAGCTATACGGTAGTGGACGCAGAATGTACCTTGTACTGTAGTCGGCCTAGACGACTCGAAGATTTGACGAATTTAAACAAATCCTGGTCACGAGAATTTTTGGCTTGATTTCTTTTGTTTCGTCTGTTTTGACAAGCCAGCAAGATCTGCAAGATTTCCGTGCTGCACGCAAGGCCTCTCATCATTACGCAAAAGCATACCAGTAGCAGATTCCCGAAGAGTGGACGCAATTTACGCGACCCCCGCTCTACCCCGAAAGTAATGCAATGGTCATCCGAACCCGAAGCCTCCATGTTTACCTCGAAGCTCCTCTCCCTGTTCTTCCTAAGGTACCCTGGTACAAGGCTTACAATAGAATTAGTGAAATCAGCTGCTCATGATGAACGAAAAGAGACAGGTGCGAACTTTGTTCCTACCAGGTAACCTTTTAGAATGGTTGCGAGAGAATGCAGGTGTCTGCGTGGTTGAATTCGCGTTGCTTTGCAATGAAGTTCGCTTTAAGTGCTACCAGATACGGTAGACCTACTACTGTACCTGGTACTCTCTCCTCCGTAATCAGGGAGGCGCGCTTTGTTGCCTTAAACCGATGAATAATTCAAGCGGAAGCAAGCAAAATGCTAATACTAGTCTAGTAGTAGGTACTACCGGTAGTAATGCCAAGATCTTGAAGACCCTAATGTACTGCAACTCTCGCCTGCCCCGAACTCTCATTGAATGGCAATAATAAATTCAATACCGGATAGCCTTCTGTCGAGGAACGACCCACTAGAATATTAATTAAGACTGTTCGGTTTTTTATGACAGGCGGTACTTAGTCTACTGGTACAAAGTACCGTATTGTAGTAGCTACCGGTAGTACGGTACTCTAGTACCGTAGTAGGAAAGAAAAACACTTTTTGTCAACAGAAACAATACCGGGTACTTGTTGGGCCGTAGTGTGTACTCCAAGTCGTACTCTACCAGGTAGCTACCATATCCTCGAACCAACTACGTGGTAGCTAGTAATACTACTAGTACCGTACTACAAATGAGAATTCGAGGATTCACTTCTACACCAGTAATAAAGTAGTAGACTACTCTTTATTTAGAGTAGAAAAGAAGTCAACAAATCTGAGATTTCGGGAGAAAAGAAGTCAACCTCGGACATGCCGACGTCAGTTTCTCCGCAGTCTTGCCAAATGTGAATATCGCCCGTTGTTTACTCCGGAGTACAAAAAAAGAAACTCTCCCGGCATGACATGCAAGCGCTCAGATTACCTAATTTAGCTAGCTACAATCGGTAACAAATAAGGAATGATAGCTCTTTTGTCAAACGATAGGGTGTTAGGAACAAAGGTTATGGATTCAGAAAGAAAAGCGATTGGCAACGATGTTCCTGCCGAATCAACTGACCCTGCGATCACCGAATCTGGTCGCGATCCCTCGGAATATGCAACTTACAAGGCCACCTCCGCGACTAATGGAACTGCACCGCGTAACTTGTCCAGCAGTATGAATGTGATGTCCAGTGCCGCACATTCTCTCTTGGCGTCATCGCTCACCGACGAACAAAAGGCGTTCGTGGCATCTCGGATGAGTGGAGTCGCTACATCTACACCTCTGCCAGCTGTTGCCCCGTTGACAAATGGAATAGATGCGCGACAGATCTTGTTGAATCGAGTCCGACAGCAAGAGAAGGAATTGGAGTTTCTACGAGCTCAAGCCCAATGTTTCACAGCTGCTCCCGCACCGGCTTTTTCAAGTGTCCTCGGATCTCGTGGAGGCAATACCTTCATGTTTCCACCTGAGCTTCAGTCGGCTGCACTTTCGAACCAGTCGGATGTTAGTCGTCTTTTTCTTCCCAATGCTACTGCTCCGGGATTGCATACTGTAAACACGGCGATTAGATCTCCGGAGTCTTTTTCCTTACCAGACCCTACTGCACAAACTCATTCTGTCGATACTCACAAGGGAAACTTTCCTTTGAAGCTCCATCAAATGCTTGCAGAACTTGAAAAGCAGCCAAATGGAGCTAGTATCGCTTCATTTCTTCCTCATGGTAAATCGTTCGCAATCCACAAACCTCGAGAATTTGTTCGGCATGTCATGCCCAAGTACTTTCGCATGAGTCGCTTCAGCTCATTTCAACGACAGGTATGTTCAGTGTTCAGTTAGTGGGATGGAGTTGTTTGCGAGCAATTATGATTAATATCAAATCAACTTTTCATGCCTTCTTTTTCAATATTTCAAAAATAAAAACAGCTCAATCTCTATGACTTTGAGAGAGTTTCATCAGGAGTTGATCGAGGCGCCTACCGGCATGACTTTTTCGTGTACGGTGAACCAGGCTTGACAGCACACATCAAGCGCAACAAAATCAAAGGAGATAAGAGCAAGAATCTGAAAAAGAACAGAATGCGAGATTCCTCTAATAGCATTTTGTCCGCAAAGGAGCAAAACGATAAAGGAGAATACCGTGATGATGAATCTGAAGGTTCCTCGACTCCAACTTCGAGTTTTTCTTTGGCCGTGCTGTCTTAAGTTTGTCAAAGGCAAGAACAAGAAGAACCCGCTTGAAAGCTTGTTAGATATAATAGAATTTCGCGTTTATACATTTTGAAAACATTGAACAAGCATGCGTATAATATAGCAGCTCATAATACAAATATCCTAGATAGCTACGGTTTTAGGCCAACTAATGCTAGCTAGAAGTTTTTTTGGTTTTCACTGTGCCATTAGTCTAAATCAATTTTGTAGCCATAGAATATGCACACACACACATAGACATACACAAACACATATATACACACACATACGAAGCAAGATCAAGGTATGTCTTGAGGCGAGCCGATTTTAGGCTGAGGAGCAAGTATTGCGCTCTGATGGCCACTCTTTTTCGCGCGAGCTTTCGTCAGAACGTCGTCCTTTACATGATGGTCCAGAGCTCTACTCTGTTGAATCGAAAAAGTGGCTTCGGACCAACGAAATTTCCGAGTGGCTTCTATAAGCATCGCGTTCGTTTTTGTCCATTACGCTACGGAGCGGTAGAAAATACGCCACGAAATGGTAGAACGCAGTGACTCTTGTGGTGATGAGGGTGTATCCTTTTGAGTGGAAAACCGACATCGACAAGCTAGCTAATCATTTAATTTGTACACAAGGCGTTCGCTTTCCGGGCGCATCTAGATAGAGTGCGGCAGGAGAATGATGATGGCAAAGAGTACAGTACCCTACCGTACTGGGTTTACGTAGTCTACTAGCAAGAGTAATGGTTCAGGAATCACTTTTGCGACGCATATCTGCTCTCGGTGCCAGCTATGGGACTAATTAAGTCGTGTCATTTGTGTCAGCAAGCGCACTCTCACTCTTTTCATGGGAAACAACAATCCAACAGCGAGCCAATGCATGGATGCAATAAGAAGCCAAGGTTTCGCACAAAAGATGCACAATAAACACAACCAAGCAAAATCTTCCTTGCATCGTCTATTCTACGTACAAGCGCATTTTTATCGTGTGATATTACAATAGTTGGTAGTCCAACATTTAACAGCGTGCTGTGGGCAAAAGGAAAACAGACAACTGCAATAAAGGCTTCATTCTCTATTGCCGTGGAAGAAATAATGATTATGCCGCAGAGACAATTAGCAGCAATGACAACTAGCAACAACAATGACGACAACGATCAACTTGTCGAAGCTATGGAACGTTTGCTGTCAGCCGAATCGAATCGTCGTATGATGGCCTCTAGTTTTTCGGCGTGCCGCAACGGCTCTCCAGCCGCTGCTGCCGCCGCCGCTCACAATCAGACGGCATCAGAAGGTCCCCTCATGGCGGACGAATTGGACATTCTGAGTTTGTGTTGCACCAAAATTGCGTCTTCTGGTACTACCGGGAATGGCTTTGGAGCCGTCGATGGAGATCTACTGACGACGCTGACGGAATTGTTGGAAAAACACGTCAATTTGGCCGTCAATGTGGACTTGGTCCAAGAATCATTGCAGTACATTCGTTCTTCTCAAGACGGTAAATTGGATCAGGTACGTCCAATTCGATGAAATTGTTTATCATCAGTGTTGTTTTTCAAAATGAAAAGGTAGCTCACCAAATCTTTGTATGATTCCCCCCCCCCCCCCCCAACAAAAACACGCAAAATAATCAAAAAAACCCCAAAAAACACATACAAAACACTGCACGACGAAGAGAGGCAGAGGGCACGCCCACCCG
>Ga0100380_10002868_pt1 | contig 18419 bp, 28 predicted proteins | sample CryGeymeta201504_FD_80417 | JGI IMG/M metagenome (GOLD analysis project Ga0100380, IMG submission 80417) | Groundwater microbial communities from Crystal Geyser aquifers in Utah, USA - Crystal Geyser metaG 2015-04 | ecosystem: Environmental > Aquatic > Deep subsurface > Groundwater | place... | reverse complement strand
AATCAAAATATTACACTTGGAGAAATAATATAATTCTAATTAGTTTATATTAGCTAATATTTATAATGCAATTTTATTTTAATATTAATCAAATTATTTCTAACTAAATATTTATATTAGTTAAATTATAATTTAGTTAAATTATAACTCCTCATATTTAGTAAGATAATGTTTCAAAGCATCTGACTTTACAAACTCAATTGTAGTAATCTTTGTCCTATCTAAAAATATTAAAAATATAATTAGAAATTAACAATTAGCATTAATTAAAAATATTTACCTATGTTAGGATAACCAACATGCATTAACGTATAAGGATGTAAATTTTCACTGAAAACCTTTACTTTCATGTCTAAAAACTTCTTTAAAGGAGGAGAGGTAAACAAGTAAAATTCCTCGTTAGGATTAGCAACAATATTTTCCTTAAGAAAGTTATAAATATCTCCAATTGTTTCCATAAGAGCAAAATTTACTTGTACTATAGTTTCATTAGGGAATTTTAAACGAATACATGCTTTAGTGTATACCTTTGAGTCCATTAATTTCTCGTAATCTATTCTTGCTTTCATTTTGAACTTTTCGCTGTCTTTATTTGCCTAAATTGTTAATAAATATAGTACTTTTATTAAATTTTTAGCATAGTTTAAGTAGTCTTTTCCATCGTTAGAACTTTCGCTTTCAATCTCGTTATTAAGTTTATTAAATAAGGTTCCTTCCATTTGATCTTTTTTCAATATGAATATCTTTGTTTGTCTTTCTGTCTTAACAGAGCTTGTATAAATTTTCTAAAATAAATAAATAAATTAGTTTAAATAAGTAAAGTATAATTTATTATTACAGCTCGTCTTTCTTTTTCTTCTCGTAAAAGTTCATTGAAGTCTTGTATTTGAATTTTATTTCTGACATCATCGGGGATACCACCAATTACTGATTGTTTATATGGATCAAAAGTTGATTTTAAGAACTCTATTAAATGTCATATTAAATTATATTACGTTTTTCAATTAAAAATCTATGTAAGTAGCCATCTATTCTTGTTAAAGAATCATTCGATCCAGTAAAGACATAATAATCTTTTCCATCTATATCCATTTTTGCAAAATCAGCAAACTCAAGAAAATTAATAGCTTGCTTATACTTCATAAAGCTTCTTTGAAATAAATTTGCCTCTATTTTGAGTTTTTTATATTTCTCTTCATTTGGATGGTCAGTTATATTACTAATAACCATTTCTAAGTCTTTGAAAAAGTCAGCTGAGTTATCAAAATTATTAATTTCACTCATAATTCTTTCTAATTGACTAAAGACTTTTTCTTTTAGTGGATCATTGTTTTTATTTGATTTATCGTCGTAATCAATATCCATCTTATTATTAGTATTATTGCTGTAGTTGATTGTATTGTTGTAGTTATTATTAGTGTTTACTTCTTGTTCTTTTCCTTTATTTATTAAATTTTCAAGTCGTGACTGCTTTGGTTTTTCTTGTTTTGTAAACTTATCAAACAGTTTATTATTCATGTTGTTATTATACGTATCAGAATTATTTGCTTTTTCGTCTACTTTTTGTTCTAATTTTGGTTCTACCTTTTGTTCTACTTTTTGTTCTACTTTTGGTTGTGTCTGGGTTTGACTTAGTACATTATTAGAAGATTTTATTTCATCAATTCTTTTTCTTATGAGAAGAAAAATATTAAGGGGTAAATTCATTGATTTCCAGTCGCTAACTTCTAATCCATCTACATCTTTTATTTTGAAAAAGAAGTTTTGGTTTAAACTAATTAATAAAATGAGTAAATAGTTTAATTAGTTTTTCTATTAATGTATAATATTACTTGTCAATAACAGGTTGAATTTCATCAATTGATCTATTGTATTCCTTTATAAATTTTTCTTTTAAGAAATTTTCTATATTCTCATCCATTTTTATATAATATAATATGATTTATAATTTTAATTTATTTACATTATGAGAGAAATTATATTAGGATAAACTAATAAAACCTTATAAAATATTCAATTAATTAAAAATTTTTATTATTAAGTACCTTTTAAGTATTAAGTTATTATTTTGAGTGATTGAATGACTTCTTATATTATTATATTTATGATAATACCTTTAAAATTTAATTGCTTATTTAATAACAACTTATAAGTCTAATAAGTAAGTTAAAACTTAATAATAAAATTAATTACTTAAAAATTATTTTAATTTAAAATGGACATTTTCAAAGAATTAAAATCTGAGTTTACTAAACAAGTATCGAAAATGTAATTACATATTATAATTCTTACTTAATAAAACTTAGAAAAGACCAACTTACTCTAACTGATTTAGAAATGAAACTAAAAGAAAGCACAACAGAACAAGAAAAGTGTCATGCAAATAAATCTTTATTAGATGATATTGCTACTAAGTCTTTTAACAAGTATATATTGTTTATATAATTTAATTAATTTTACTTAGCTATGATTGTGAGACAATTATGAACCATATCTCAACTGAACTTCAATCACCCTCTTTTAAATGGCTAAAAGTCTTAAAAACTATGTTTTTAATAGAACACCTATTAAAATGTGGATCACCTCGCTGTTATGACTACCTTCAAAATGAAACAAATGCACTAAGACAACTTCAAAGCTTTTCGTATATTGATGAAAAAAGAGCGGATAAAGGAGAGTCAAGTAAATTATCTTTTTTAATAATAAAATAGTTAGAGAAAAGGCTAAAGCTTTTAGAAAATTACTACAAGACCGTGAAAAATATGAAGAAGAAAGAAAAAATTACTCAAAGTGGAATACTAGAATACAGTCAGTTGGCTCTAATGGAAATAACTTTTCAAATATAGGATCAAGCTCAGGTGGAGGCTCATATTCATCTTATTCAAATGATAATTATAATAATAACTATAGTAATTCTTACAATAATAGCTATTCACACCAAAAGAAGAAGGAGCCAAAAAAAGAAGAGCCTTCATCTTCTGAAGAAGAAGCAGAAAAGAAGAAGAAAAAGAAACACCATCATCATGAAAAGAAGAAGGAAGAGTCATCTTCTTCTGAAGATGAAAACGAAAAAAAGCATAAGAAAAAGAAAGAAAAGAAAGAAGAAAATAAAGATATATTAGATATGGGAAAAGGAAATACAAACACAAATAAAGAATCAGAAATCAAGAAAAATGTTAAGGATAATGCAAACAATACTAAGTATTTAATAATATTAATATTTTTAGATTTAATATCAAGAAGCCAAGTGGGTTCGATAATAATGTCGAATTTAATAATAGTAATAATCAAAGTAGTTCCAATCAAGGAAATAAAGGAGGTACTCAACTTAAATTATAAAAATAATTATAATTAGGTGACTTACTATCAATGGATGAAATTTTAGGAGGTCGTAATACGAATAAATCAATCAATAATACAAATAATACAAGTAATCCTTCAAATAATACAACTAATAATAATGCATTCTTTGAAATATTTAACAATAGTAATTCAAATAATAACAACAACAAAAATACTAATAATACTAATAACAATACTAACACTAATGTATTTGAATTTACTACTTCTAATAATAACAATGCAAGCAGTAATAAACAAACTAACTCTAATAATAACCAGAGTAGTTTACTTAATTTTGATTTTACAAGTTCAAATACAGCCAATACTAATTCTAACACTAATACTAATACAAATGACCTAAATATTTTTATAAATCCAATAAAACAAGATCAAAAAGCAAACAACCAAGATATTAATAGTTTACTTAACAATATATATGTAAGTTCCGGAAATAACCAAAAAGCTAACTCTAATAACTTAAACAATATGAATTTTAATCAGTTTAATAATAACAATATGAACTTGAACATGAACAATATGAACATGAACAATATGAAGAACATGAATAATATGAAGAACATGAATAATAACATGAATCCTAACAATAATTGTAAGTTTTTATTATAAATTATATAGTCGCTCCACAACTTAACAAAAATAACAACGTTAACACATTTTCAAATTTAAACAATAACTTTAACCAAACTAACTCAATTGATTACATGTTGAAAAATAATATTAAACCCCAAAACAATGTTGTAAATGTAAAACTATTATTTAATGAATTACTTATTTATATTTTATTTAGGATGATGAATTCCAAGAAGTCATTGAAGATAACAATAAAGGTGGACTAAACAAAGGTTTGGATCCACTTGTTAACTTAGATGATTTAAAAGGTAAATACATACGCTCATATAAACTTATATAAACTTATATAAACTTATATAATTATATATAAACTTATATAAACTTATATAGGTAATTCGTCTTCAAACAAATATGCAAAAAGTAACAATACCCAATTTAATAACATTAATAATCAAAAACCTTTTGAATTCTATTATTAAATAGAATATTATAAACTTATCTTATTAACATATAAAGAATTAAATAAATTTTATTATATAATTGTTATAAAGGTTATAAATTATATTAAAGGTTATTAAAGTATATTTATTTATAAACTATTAAGAAAATTATTTTAAATTTATTAAATATAACTTACAAATCTTAATAATAATTATATTATAATAAAACTTAACTCTACTTTATTTACCTTAAATATGGGTTACTCCTAGCCCTATTATTCCCTGCAAATTTCAAAATATGTTTAGTCTTTTTGTCTAAGCCTCTTTCTAGCATAGAATTGTTGGCACTATCATTATTAGATGAATTAAGTGCTTCATTTGTTTGTATATTATTAATATCAAAAGAAATTCCTTCGACTGAATTATCTCCTCCTCCTCCTTTTCCATTTGAAAAGTATACTTTTGAATTAGGATAATTATTATTAATCATATTTAGTTTAAGATTTGAAACGTTTTGGTTTTTCATTTGATCTCTAACGTCGGTTGTTTTAGTTTTGAATTTTCTTGGTTCTTTGTTAATGTTAGCATGTCGATAAGAAGAGTAATCAAGTGAACCTATTAATTATAATAATTAGTTAGAATTATATATTTACTTTGAGTATCGATGGGGTTTGATTTAAATTTATTAGGATGGTTAATTTGTTTATTATTGTTATTATTGTTATTGTTGTGGTAGTGATTGGCAGGATGATTTTGTTGATTATTTTGATTTTCATCTCTATTCATCGATATAGGTCTATGCTTTCTTGTATATGGATTTATTTCTTTATTATTATTATTATTACTAACAAAGTTATTTTCTATAGCCTGACTACTATATCCTTTTGAATGCGAATTAATTAACGGAAGTAACTTGTACGCATTTGATTTAATTTCTTCTACTTTTTTGATATTATCATTTATTTTAAACTTCTCATTTTTCTTTTTTAATTCATCTATTGCTTGATGAATTAATTGATCTCTAATATTAATTTGATTTGTAAGTTTATCTATTGCAAAATCTTTTATTTTTATATTATTAATGTTATTATTTTTCTTTTCTTCTAAATTCATATTTTCTAACAGAGAACAATAGTACTTATATGACACAATTAAATTTTTTCCTAATGGATCTTTTGATAAATTTGAAATTTTTATTTGAATTTCTTTCCTGTTATTCATTAAAGTATCTTGAACCTTATAACGTTCAGCTAATTTATTATTTGCGACTTCCAATTCATTGTTTGCTTTTTGTATTAAATCTTTTAAATCTTTTGATCTATTGTCCTTTGTTTTATCAGAATCGATTAGGAATAGTTCATATTCCATCTCACTTATTTTGTAATTGATGTTGTTGGTACTTTCTTCAGCTTGTAAAATTGATTTTCTGAGTTGAACTTCTTTTTGAAAATGTTTATTAATTTCGGCTTGCACTTCTTCCACTATAGCAATTTGTTCAACATTCTCTCCACCAATTCCTAAATTTTATTAATAAATTAATCACATTTAAATAAACTTACTCGGTAACACAATTTGTTTATTTAATTTATCTTTTAAATCTTCAATTTCATCTTTTAACTTTTTAATAATATCATCATACTTCTCAATATGATAACCTACTTCTTGCACGTTTTGTTTTATTGTTATTTTTATATTTTTTGCTCTATTTGCATATTTTAAAGTATTTAAAGTATCTTCTATACATTTTATTGAAGGGGATATATTAGCTATCATACTTATTCTTGAATTTCCTCCTAAAGAATCCTACTTTATTAGTTAGCAAGTCAAATTTTACTTTTAAAATTCTTGTTAGTTTAGAATCTCTCCAAGGGATAAATATTTTAACACCTTTTTCTGATGATTCAACTAAGCCGTTTATACAATTTCCCAATGCTAATAATGATTTATTTATATTTCCTCCTTCTATTAGTCTTAATCCTGTATTTTTTGTTGATGAAGAGCGTTCTGATCCGGCCAAATCTACTAAGACAAATTTACCTACAACAGTTTTTGGATCTAAGTTATCACTTCTATCTTTGCTTTCTACATTGATTTGTAAAATTCCATGAGATCTAGACGATGTTTCATTATGATTAGTTGCCTCTGTTGTTCTATTTAAATTCCCCTTGCTAAATATTGAAAAATAAATTAAATATTTGATTTTTTTATTTGATTTATTATTATTTACGTAAGAAGCTTAAACACATCAGTTGCCGTCGTTACAAATATTTCATTCAAGTTTACTACTTGGCATCCAATGTTAGGGTCTTCTCTTAATATTAAATTCTTATCACTTTCTGATAATAAATCACGAATTGTTTCATTATATATTTCAATATATGAAAGCTTTAATCTAAATTCATTACTTGATGATTTGGTTTTGTCAATAACTTTAAATAAGTCACTTAATGACCTTGGCATAACACCTGCGTTTTCAACACTGTCTCCGTTTCCTAACATACTATTTATTTTATATTAATTTATGTTTAATAATTACGTAAAAGTTTTCCCAGCTCCAGAAGCACCATAAGCAAATACAGTCGCATTATAACCTTCTATTACACCTTGAATTAGAACTTCTGCTGTATTTTTATATACTTCTTCTTGTGATGTAACCTGATTAAAAACATGATCAAAAGCATATTGTTGTTCTCTTGACCTTCCTTTAAATATATCTTCAGGCCCATCATATTCTATAGGATCCAATACAGTAACTTGCTTTTTGTCTTTACAGCGCACAGTTTCTATATTGCTAAATTCTAACTCCTTTGGAGTGAGAGGCCGACATCTAACGGAAACCTTTATTATTTTATTATAATGTTGATTATTATGGTTATTATTACAATTATATTTGATTTTGTAGTCTGATCTTGAGTAAATGATACCTCACTATCATTTTTATTTTTACTTAATTGTTCTTTGTTTTTCTTCATCTTTTATTGATTTTCACAACTATAATTATTATAATAAATTATATAATAAAAAACCATAATTAATAAATTTATTTTTAAATTTTAAATTAATATAGTATTTTAATTATATAATATATATTTATCAACTATCATATAGAAAGTAGATTTTGTGACTACTCCGAATCAACTCTTTCTAAGTTCTTCTCACGTCTAATTTTATTCTCTGTTTCTATAGCCTCTGATTTATATATTTCTAAAAACATTCCTACTATTGTTGGTTTAATTATAAAAAAGACAACGAATAGAAAACTAAGAGAGAACTAAATGATGATTATTATAAATATATATTTACGACTGCATAAACTCCATAATAGTTTAATGAAATAAACGGGGAATCTGCTCTACTTAATAAACTAAAGATTATTATTATAATTATTTAATAGTAATTACTATGTTAGGAAATCTTCTGAATTTTTTACATCACTCCAAGCCATTTTCCTTAATAAATTATGATTATCCAAAGTATCAACAGAACCTCTCATAAAACAGCCAAGTATCTTTATAAACACAAAAGAAAAATTGCTAAAGACATGATTATAGTCATCAAATATTTGATAAGAGACAAACGTAGATATAAATAAAAACGTTATAAAAAAAAGTCCGAAATAGGCAAACTTAGACATAAACTAATAAAATGTTATAAAATGTTATAAAATGTATTTACTTTTTTTAATGTTTCAACAATAATTCTTAGGCCTTCAATCCAAAATGCCATTTGGTAAGCAATTGGGAATATAAAAAACAATATCAAAATAACGTTAAGATTGATTAACATATCACTTCTTTCAATTATTGGAGATAAATCAGTAAAGTCTCTATTACTCATTTTTAATACACTCAAATCTCTATCGTGGTCAATTCGTAAAACTATTGCAAAGTAACTAAAGAAGTATGCAAACACAGCTAAAATATTTAAATTTATATCATAATATATAATTCTTACTTGTAGATTCAAAGAAATTTGGATGCCGGAAGTTAGTTTTAACGTAGTTTTTGAATAAGACGCAATAATGGCTAACTGCATCACAACATTTCTTTTCTTTATTCATAAAGTATTTTGAATTTTCATCATTTCTTATTTTGAGAAATTCTATCTTTTCTTTTTTGGATACTCTTTTTTTAAGACTTACTACAATCATAATTATATTGAAAACTGAAAATACAAACATGAATATAGTTATAGCGTTTATCGAACCATGTAAATCCAAAAGTGAAATTTTTGATTTAACTTTAAAAGAGTCGCCTACTACTTGAAATAGTATTGATAATGTAACAATTATTGGGAAATTAATATTAAACAAATTCACTGTAATTACAATTGAACGTGTGTATTCATCTACCCAGTTGTTTTGTATTAAAGATTTTATTTGGAGATTATATCTTGTATTATTAGCTAAAGATAAGTCTTCGTAGTATCCAGAATCCATTGAGTATGTATGATATATTCCATTTAATGTTATGTCACTTTTATCTGAAGGTTTGAATTCTGAAGTTTCATTACCAGATTTGAACGGTGTTTTTTGTAAGGTATCTTTATAATTACATTTTTTGTTTATCTTTACAGTAAAGTTGAATGGTTGGAATTCGCAGTTTGTTGGTTGTACTCTTTGTTGATATAATCTTACATAATTAAAATTTACAGTTGCTTTATTAAATTCTATTTAAGTTAAAAATAAACTATATTTACTATTATAGTAATAATATCTTCCTGCAGTACTTTCATATGTTAAATTTATATCAGATTTATCCAATTGAAAAATATTAATAAGCTCAGTATTTAATCTTGTAAGGAAACTATTTACCTAAATATAATATAATGATAATTTATCTATTCTTACTTTTACACCCTCAAAATGGTTTAACATTTTATTTAAGTAAGGTTTTAAAACAACATATGAATCAATATCTCTAAAATCTATAACTGATTTTGTATACAAACATATAAAAACTATTAAACAAGCAAAGTTTATTATATTAAATTTTCGTTTTATGTAAAAGCTAAGGTTAAAAATCTTCTTTTTGTCTTTCCCTTCTGCTTCTTCCTCTTCGTCTTCTTCATCTTCTTCATTTGTGTCTTCGATTATTTCTGCTAAATTTTCTTCCTTATTGTTTTCTTTATTATTCTCATCTTTTAAGATGTCTTCTTTGAAATCTTGTTTTTTTATAATTTCGTCGTTTGATAAATTTTGATTAATCGACATTAAAGTTTTATCTTCATTATTATTATTAAAGTTCAGGCCAATCAAACTACTATTTGATCTATTAGTCAATGATGAATCATTAACGCTTGAATTATTTTTATCTTTCGAAAATAAACTAAATATTAATAAATAAATAATAAGTAATTTAGTTGTACTTTATTTCTTTAATCTGAACTTGCGGTATATAATTTACCAAATTTACTTTTGAAAAAGGAAAACAAACATTAATAACATTTAATTCATCACATATTAAATGATTATTTTCATCGAAGAAAAAGAAAACATCTTTTCTTCTATTAATTATTTTAGATATAACATCCTTTAATTTGTCAAATGACATAGCAGGGTCATCAATCGGGCAAACAAAACTTGATCCTCCGAAAATAACTCTTACTGATCGTAATATTTTCTTTTGACTATGGCTATCATAATTGTCTTCCACGATGAATTTGAATAAGACCTATTATTAAAACATTAAATTAACTTCTTTACATATCTCATCTAAGTTTGGAATAGACCAATTTTGAACTAATACTCCAAATTTACTTTTGTTAGTTTCTATTTCATTTCCTTTATGATTTAATTCTTTGACGATTGTTTCTCTCTTGACCATTGCTTGTTCATATTCTTTATATAATTTTTCATATGTTAGACTTAATTCTTTTACAACTCGAGATGATTGAACATTAAATTCAAATATCTCTTTTTCTTTTAACATTAGATACTCGTCATTAGAATTAACTAAGGAAGTTGGGTCTTTATCGCCATCTTCTGGTGTTTCATTTTCCATGTTATTATAAATTAATATTAAATTATAAGTAAATTAAGTAAAAATAATAAAAATATATAAAATTAATAAAAAATATAATTTTATAATTTAATTAGTGTAAATTTTCTAAATAAATCTTATTTCTTCACATAATTAACATTATAATTTAATATATTAATTTTCTTAATATTTTAAAAATAAATGTCAAGCAAAGACGATAAAAAAGTATTGACAACTTCAAGTGGAAATGGTGTCGACGATAATCAAAACAGTCTTACAGTAGGTGCTGATGGTCCAGTTTTAATTCAAGATTTTCACTTAATTGATAAATTAGCCCACTTTGACAGAGAAAGAATTCCAGAAAGAGTAGTTCACGCTAAGGGTGCCGGCGCACATGGATACTTCCAAGTTACAGACGACATTACTAAATATTGTAAAGCTGATATTTTTTCTGAAATTGGAAAGAAAACACCTTTATTTATCAGATTTTCTACTGTTGGAGGAGAAAAAGGATCTGCGGATACCGATAGAGACCCAAGAGGATTCGCCATTAAATTCTATACTCAAGATGGAATTTGGGATATGGTTGGAAATAACACCCCTGTCTTTTTTATAAGAGATGCTATTAAATTTCCTGATTTTATTCACACTCAAAAAAGAAATCCTCAAACTAATTTAAAAGACCCTGATGCAATGTGGGACTTTTTAAGTTTAGTTCCTGAAAGTTGTCACCAAGTTACTATTTTATTCTCTGATAGAGGAACTCCAGATGGTTTTAGACACATGAATGGATATTCATCACATACTTTTAAATGGGTTAATAAAAATGGTGAGGAGTTCTATGTAAAAATGCATTTTAAGACTGATTCAGGAATTAAAAATTTATCTGCAGAAAGAGCAAGTGAATTAAGTGGAAAGGACCCCGACTATGCAACAAGAGACTTATTCAATCATATTCAAAGTGGACAAGAAGCTACTTGGACAATGAATGTTCAAGTAATGCCAGTAAAAGATGCTGAACTTTATAGATGGAACGTATTTGATGTAACTAAAGTTTGGCCTCATAAAGATTATCCTTTACAAAAAGTAGGAAAAATGGTTTTAAATAGAAACCCAGAGAATTATTTTGCTGAAGTAGAGCAAGCAGCTTTCTCCCCATCCCATTTAGTTCCCGGAATTGAACCTACAAATGATAGAATGCTTCAAGGAAGACTTTTCTCTTACCCTGATACTCATAGACATAGACTTGGTGTAAATTACAAACAAATTCCAATTAATTGTCCTTATAGAGTTAGTAACCAACAAAGAGATGGAAAAATGGCTGTTAATGGAAATGGAGGAAGCCAACCAAACTATGAACCAAATTCATTAGGAACTCCCAGAGAAGATAAATCTTATGCTATTAGCCCATTCAAAGTATATTAATAATATTTATATAAATCATTTTAAAATAGGTTTCAGGAACAGTCCAAAAAGTACCTCAAGGACATCCAAACGATGACTATTTCCAACCAGGAACATTATACTCAAAAGTAATGAATGATCAACAAAGAACTAATTTAATTAACAATATTGCTGGAAACTTAAAAAACGCTAAGAAATTTGTAAATAATTAACTAATAAAACACTAAAAATTATATAAATTCTAGATTCAAGAAAGACAAGTAAGAGTATTCCATAAATGTAATTCAGAATTTGGAATGAGACTTGCAAAGGCTTTAGACCTTAATCTTAATTTTGCAGCAAAATTTTAAGAATTATAAGACTTATAATAGGATTTATTATTTAATAGAACTTTTAAGATAATATTCAGCATTATTTAGGTTATAATAAATTATTACTAATATTTAAGGATATTTAATAAATTTAGCTATTGAAATAATATCTTTTTAAGTAATTTTATTATTATTCTAAATAGATAACATATAAATTTAAACATCACTTATATAAATTGACAATTATTATAATTATCATTAATAATATTATTAATTTATTAAATTAAAAAAATGCAAATGAACCTTCGTGGAACTTTAAATACTAATTTATCTAAAGATTTCCTAGATGACTCAAAGAATGAGCCAGATAAATCAAAATCGGATAATTTAGTTACAAATATAAAGAAAAATGAATTAACTAAAGAAAAAAACCAATCTATTAAGGAAGTAATAAATTTTATTAATATTTCAAAAGGAATTTTACAAATCGGCGGATAAGTCAGATAAAGAGAAAATTACTAAAAAATTAAGGAATAATGTAATTAACTTTTCTTAAATATAGAATAAAAACTTCCAAGGAAAGTATAAAAAGATGAATTCTGGTAAGTATTTATATTGTAATTCAAAATCGATTAAAAAAACTCATTCAAATCACCATCAAGTAATAATTCATTAATATTTTAATATTATTTTAGAAACAATTAAAATATTTTACTAAGGAAAATATTTCAATATTGAAAAAATTAATAACATCAATAAATAATAAAAAACTTATTCCAAAAAGTAAAATAGAAAAACTTAAAAATGGAATTAATATCAAGAGTAATAGTCAAACAATGGACATGTTTAATAAAAATCAGAAAATCAACAGTATGTTAAAAAATACGACATTTCCTTTCAGTAATAGCAACTTAAATTCAAATATTGAAAATAAAAAAGAAAGTGAGAAAGAGCCTAAAGTAGTTTTTAATAACCCAATTATGAGTATACTTAACCTAAATAAGAATGCCCTTCAAAAAGATACTATTGCGAATAATGTTAACGTTAATGATCCTGTAAATACTATGAATAGTCTAGATTTCCTTAACCAATTTAATATTAATCCTTATCAAAATTTAAATTACAACATAAATCCTAACCAAAATATGAGTTTTCAGAACCAATTCCTACCCAACAGCCAGCTAAAGCAGAGTGGTAACCTTCCTACCTCAGCTGAGGATCGTTATTTGCTACTTAACAACTTAAATAATATTAGTAACTATAATAGCATGAAAGAAGCCATTTTTCAGAAAAATTTATATGACTATTTTACATCGAGAATTAAAAATAATACAACTGGGCCAATGGGGCAGACTGGAACACCTGGGCTAGCAGGGCAAAGTAACGATCCTAATGATCTCCAAGCAAAATTGGCTATCTTCTTGAAAGAACAAAAAATAAATCAAGAATTTATGTTTGGGCAGTATAAACAACAGTTATTTCAAGGAGCTAACAACATGGGATTAAATAATATGACTAACGCAAACAATGCTATCTTGAATGATAAATTAAACTTTTCACAGAATACAAACTTATTCCAAGATAAAAATAAGCCAAGGAAGATAAGAAGTAACCACATTGAAGTTGCTAGATATATAAAAAGTGCTCAATTGTATAGTATGAATATAAATAATAATATTTCCTTTAACAATATTAATGGTAATTGGCTAATTATCTTAATTAATCTTAATAACCTTTAATTTTGTAGGGCAATTAGGACAATTTAATAACTTAGAAGACTTAATAAAAAATAGCCAGCTTTCAAAGATGTTCCAAATAAACCAAGCAAGTTATAACCTTCCTCAATTAGCATTAAACAACTTTAGTAGCTTGAATACTTTGGGAACTCCAAATAATATGAACTTAAATCAATTGACTATGAATTTAGCTAATCAACAGCCTCAAGTAAATATGCGAAATGATAAACAGGGAGATTTAAACAACAATATAAGTAATAATTTATATTAATCCATTACTTATTTTCTTTAGTTAATAACAATATGAATAAGAAGCCTAGCAGTGATTCTGGTTTGCAACCGACAATGGCTAATAAAGAAATACAATCAAATAAAGAAAGCATGATCAATAAGGATAGTAATAAAGATAATAAAAGTGCTACTAATATAAATTGCAGTAATACTCAGATAAAAGATAATTCAAATTCTAATTCAAAGAAAATGGAGATAGATACACTTGAAGACGTTACTAATAATCAATTAAAAGATGTAAATTATAGTTATAATTTTTAGATAAAGGAGACTTTGAGTTCCCTTTTCACAACGGGTTATAAACAATAAATAATTTAATTGATTTATTATAATTATATATTATAATAATATATTTTAGTTATATTGAAAGTATAAATATTATTTTTTAATGATAATTTATGTAAGTTATGAATGGTTGTAAAAATAACTTTATACTATTTGTAATGAAAATAACAAAATATTAGATTAATATATGAAACTATTAACTGAGACTTAATAATTAAAAACAATATAAACTTTCCTTAAACAAACTAAATTATATAAGTTTATTTCTTTACTAACCACTTAACTTCATTCTTATATTTTTACTTATATATTAATAATATATTTAATAATTTTATAAATATAAGAAAATGAAGCTTATCAAAACTTTATTTATAGTAATTGCTTTATTAGTCACCTTAAGTTGCAAACGTATATATTTATCTCCTTTACTTATATTTTCTATTTAGAAAACAATCCTGAACAGAGTTTAGGGAATCTTCTTGAAGATTTAGTTAAACCTACTATAATTCACAGTATTTATATTTTTTAAATAAATTACAATATTACTATATAGAACCTGAACCTAAAGCTGTAATATCTGATGCTGCTGGTATTTCTTCATCAGATAAGGGAGTTGAAGCTTCAGAAGCTATTACATATGCTTATGGCTCTAACGGAGGTTATGTATTAAAAGACGATGCTGATTATAAAACCCCTCAAATTGTTACTAAATTAGGAAATTATAAAATGGTACTAAATGGGAAGAAAGAAGTTGCAGAAGAAGTAATTCCTTTTAAATTTACAATAATAAATTTAATTTAGAACCCTTCAGTCTCTACTTACTATGACGGAAGCGCCAAATTAAATAATATCCAAATTACTTGCAGAATTTATACTGATAAGAATGATTGTTTACATAGAAGTGCTTGTGGCTGGTGTGCCCAGTCGCATAAATGTATTTCTGGATCAAGTAGTGGCCCTTTAGAACCTTGTCTTGCTAGTACTTATAAATTCTCTGTTCCAAGCTTAGTAGGGGCATTTGATCCTAGAGCTTCATTGGCTGCTGAGAATTTTATTGGGACTACTATTAATTTAAGACCAGAAAATAGATAAATAGATAATTAACTGTTAATATAAAGTTAACTATTATTAATTTATTATAGTCAATTTACTATTGATATTTAACTTATATTTAAATTTAATACTTTAGAATTAATAAGAAAAAATAATTAATTACAATATAAAATAAATAAGAGAAAATATTATATAATTAACAACTTCCAAAAATTAACATAAGCATAAAATGGAGGACGTCATAAACATAATAGTAATTTTTAAAATTAATAATTTAACAAAGAGTACTGATGAAGAAATGAATCGTATTTCAAACGATAAAATGACAATTGATGACTTTGCAATTAAAAAAGTAATTGGTAAAGGTTCATACGGAAAAGTTTTACTTGTCATTAAAAACGATGACAAAAAAATTTACGCAATGAAAGTATTAAAGAAAAAGAATATGATCAAAAGAAACCAAGTTGAACATATTAAAACCGAAAGAAGAATAATGGAATTAATTGACCATCCATTTATTATTAAACTTAAATATGCTTTCCAAAATGAGAAGAAACTTTACTTAGTAATGGATTACTGCCCAGGAGGAGAATTATTTTTCCATATTCAACGTGTTAATAGATTTAATGAAGATGCGTAAAAATAATATTGATAAAATAAGTGTTAAATTCTATTCAGCCCAGTTATTACTTGCTCTAAACCACTTACATGAAAATAATATTATATATCGAGAGTAAATTAATCTAATAAATTCTTTAGTTTAAAGCCAGAGAATGTATTAATTGATACATTTGGTTATATCAAATTAGCTGATTTTGGGCTTTCAAAAGAGAATATTCTTGATAATCATAGTGCTAATTCCTTTTGTGGTACTCCTGAGTACTTAGCACCTGAGATTGTAGAAAATAAAGGTCATGGTAAGGCGGCTGATTGGTGGAGCTTAGGCGCTATAATCTATGAAATGTTGACTGGACTACCTCCATTTTATTCAAAAGACAGAGAAAAGCTTTTTAGAAATATTAAGTCGGGTAACTTACAATATCCAGACTTTCTATCTAAAAATTGTAAAGACTTACTTGAAGTAAGATTATTTTAGTTTAATATTTAATATAATAGGGTTTATTCACGAAAAATCCAGAAAATAGACTAGGCTCTGGTGAGAATGGAATAGAAAAGCTAAAAGCTCATCCTTTCTTTAAAGGAATAAATTGGGATCTATTACTTATTAAAAAGATTAACCCACCATTTACACCAAAAATATCATCAGAAGGCGATACTAAATATGTTGATAAAGTAAATATAAATAGGATTGACTTATTAATTCTTTTAGGAATTTACAGATATGACACCAATTGATTCTTATCAAGATGATAGTTTAAAAAGTCAAGAAAACAAAATATTCGTTGATTTCTCCTATGAAAACCAAAATAATTTTGAGAAGAATGATGCCAAGAATGATGTTGATATGAAATAAATATATATATACATAATTTATAACTTCTACATAATTTTTGATTTTATTTTTTCAATTAAGTTTATAATTAACTATTATAAATTTATTATTATAAATTTATTCCTAAAAATTTATTATTTAACTTAAATTATTTACAAAAATCTTAACATTAAACTAATCTATTCTAAATCTATTCTAAATCAACTCTAAATCAATCATAAAATTAATATTTAGTTTGATCACTTCCTCTTATTTTATCCCATTTATCAGCTAACTCTACAGGAATCTCCTTCCCACATATTCTTTCATTATTTTCTTTACAATAATCGATATAACCTTTACTTAACGTTGTTTTATATTTTTCTATATCATTTTCAAGGTAATAAGGTCTTTGTACTACTAAATTACTAATAAAGTTATCTTCTTTTTTTAGTTTCTTGAGTTGTTTGTACAACTCATTATCTCTCACTTTCATTTTGGTTAAGGCGTCATTAAAGTCACTTTCTAAATGTTCAGCCAATAAGGGAACTTGTAAAGTTTCATCTACGTAATCTTTTTCTAGATATTTTTCCTTAAATTTAATATTGTGATGCTCAACACCATAGTCTCTTAAGTAGTTTAGATAAGTATTAATTATTTTCCTTCGGGATTTTTTCTTATATCTTAATACTCTACGGGAAAAAGGATGATTTACCCAACCACCTGTTTTTTTCTTTTCAACTATGATGTTTTTTAGTATATTTCCTTCGTTCCATTGAGCTAGAATACCTTTTTTGTCATAGTATTGTGGAGAAATAAACCATATTCTCATTTATTTTAATAAAAATAAACTAATAAATTATGTTATATAATAATGTTACGGTATTTTTAGTATTTTTTAAAATATTTATTCGAATATAAATGAAAGATTATTATTTGATTCAATCTTTGATATTAGGAGTTTGTTAACTAGTTTAAATTGAATATTTTCATTAATAATTTCACTTTATTTGAAAATATTTTTGTTATTATTAATTATACAATGCAAAATTTCAATTATTTTCATTAATTAAACTAAAATCAATATAATTTATATTGCATTTTATTATTCAATATCTTAAATTCATATACATAATTTACATAAAAAATATGACGTAATATTCAATTATATGTAAAAAAATATAAATTTTATATATTTTTTAAGTATGGTAAAGAAGCTCAATACTCCATTGATTATATCACAAGTAGTCGACCTTGTAATACTATATTCTTACGTTGCAGTGAATATATATTATTTAAGTAATAACCTTACAGCTTTTAATAGCATTATTAGTTTCAATATATTTTTCTTCTTAATTATTTTTCACGACCAACTGTATAAAACGCTTTATCCAAATCTAATTGCTAAAGTAAAGGTAGATTACAGACTAACTTGGGAAGATATATATTACTATTTCAAATTTATTCCAGGAATATATTCGCTTATATTTTACATTATGGTAAAATACGATATACTATTTGATTTTGAATATAACAATATGTATTCATTTATT
>Ga0100380_10002859_pt1 | contig 18446 bp, 19 predicted proteins | sample CryGeymeta201504_FD_80417 | JGI IMG/M metagenome (GOLD analysis project Ga0100380, IMG submission 80417) | Groundwater microbial communities from Crystal Geyser aquifers in Utah, USA - Crystal Geyser metaG 2015-04 | ecosystem: Environmental > Aquatic > Deep subsurface > Groundwater | place... | reverse complement strand
TCGACAGCTTCCTCCAAGCATCTTTGGAGTCTTCGAATACCTGACTGAATTTGCTCGTCTTCAGAATCAACATCGTTGTCGATTCTCTGGTTGATGATCTTGTAGCGGAAAATAGAGGCATCAGCTATGACTTCTCTATCTGGAAAAGGATGTCGAAGAAGAGTAGTATGATCATAGGCTATTTGCTACCTTTCGGTTGAAGGGGAAAATTATTCCTACATCTTCATAGGACTCTGTCCATTTTCAATTACCTTCAAGAAATGTTTAGGCTTCTAAAGTTTCTTTATTTTCTTAGATAAATTGACAACAACTCCTGAGTTCTTGGAAACTGAGTCACTTCTGATATCGAGGTTTTCTCTCTTCACAAGTAGCTTCTCTTCTGATTCTTCTATCATTTGGTTTGTAATTTCATTCAAGAGTATGCTGTTAGGCTTGGAGAAAAGTTAGCCATCGTATTTTATATCTTTTCTGAAATCTAGATTGCTGGAAGTAGTATTAAGAGGCCTTGAGGATATGCCAACTTTCTGAAATACAGTGTCATTCATGTCCTTGCATTTGCGCTCATTGTTCGAATTATTTGCTGAAATGTAGTTGCTATAGTTGTGATTTTCATCATGAATTTTTACTCTTTGCTCCTTCACCTATATTTTCTTATCGTTATGGCCCTTCGCCTTGTTCGTAATTTTAGACTTTTGAGAGCCGATAAGGCCCAACGAAAGAATAGAGAAGGGCCTCTGAGTGTTTGTTTTGCTAAGACCTGATTGTAGGGTGTTTTTTCTTTGAGGCAACATTTTTGGATTTATCGTTAGAATTATATAATGCTTTCAAATGTGTCCTGATGCTTTCTATATATTGAAAGCATCTTGAATTATGATTGAAACAACTTGAAATGTTTCAAGATATTTTATAACTTGTTGAGGCCTGTAGTATTTATAGTTGATAATTACCATTGGATTTATCATTAATTTCTTATGAGTAAACTCATTAACATTATTCTCGTCCTTGTCTGCCTCTTCGCCATCGGATTCTCCCAGTCTCCTGAGCTTGTCGCATGTATTGAAAAAGACTGCCCTGATGAATACAAGAAATGCAAATCCACCTCAGGATGCGAAAGTAAGCTCAACAAGTGTGCGACCAAATGTGGAGAAAAGGTCGCTCAGACCTGCTGGACTCTCTGCTTGGGTGTTCCCGGAGCTGCTGCCAATGTCTGCCTCTGCGCTGTTAATAAAGGATGCATCAAAAACGCAACTCTCCTGGATAGAATCGCCATGCAAGCCATGTCAGCCTTGGAAAACGCCAACCTCAAAGCCGAATGATCTTATCCCGATATCATTTTACTCCTTCATATCACCATAAACCAAAGAGAAGTCACTCACATTCTCTAACATTTGTAGATTATTCATCACCAGTTAAGCCAATCGCGTAATAATGACACAATTTTTGATTATCATAAATTTGGTCATTATTCAGCATGATTACCTGTGTTTATTCTAAAAGATGCAGGGAAGATGTTTCAAGTAGTTCTTTAACTGCATTATTTACAATTCTGAACTATATAAAGTCATTTAGATCTAGTATTTAATGGACTCGACTCAACTATAAAAGGAGATAAATGGTTGAGGGAAAAGTTAGGGAAAAAAGCCATTAAATAGTACTCCGATAGACCTTATCTCCACTTAAATAGTAAAAAATAAGGCATTTACTATCAGCAAAAGTCAGACTTGTTGAGACCCACATTAGCATGGCATTTGCTACACTTGTGCTCCACGTCTTTGCAAGAATTGAGGCATAAACAACAAGCTCCTGTACAAAGGAAGGGTAACAGTAAGAAGCACCAAGCCTTAGAAGCACATCCATGACTGTATTCGATCTCTGTCATTCCAAGATGCTGGCAAGTTTTGCAGTTGATCATGACTGGAATTCTCGAGTATCCTGCCTCACGAGGGTAGTCGGCTGGGTTGGCTTGCTATACATATGTGATTTCTTCTTCGTTGGGTCCTTGCCCGATGGAAGAAAAGTGACTGTAGCTTTTGTATATGGTGTCATTTTTTGTTGGAATGGGTGGGTTGATATATCTTTCAATCTGCTCGATGTTCGACATCTTTTCTAAGCTCACGGTTTTCACGAATTATTATTAACTATCAAATGGAATAAAAATCGGCCTGCCTGGGAGCTTATCTTTTAGAGAAAAAAGCTCTCGGAATCAGAGAAAAGGCAGCATAGAAGTAATGTTTGTCTATAATCTTTGTTAGAAATAGCTCCAACAGGCCATCTTTGTGAAAAATTAAAGAGTCAACTTGTAAATGTCCAAACCAAAAAATTTGATTTAATAAGCTTATTGCTATCAAGGGATGTAATAAATGGGACCAGGGCTTAGATCCTTCGACTTCTTTGCCATCTAAGCAGTAAAGGTAGTCTTGGCAGCTCTTGAAAAAATGTTCTTTCTTGAAGAGGCCCTTTTCGAACTTATCTCTTCCTTGGCATTGTATTGTCCAGGACCAATTAGATCATTTTCTAAGTAGAACTTCACAATACCTAAACTCGAGAGGAAACGAGATGACTTAGGAAAGACTGTCTTTTTGGGAGTTTTGAAGGTCGAGAGAGTAAGCCTCCCATTTTTTTCAAGATCAACATTGTATTTAGAAGGTTCTGGGTTCGGATTGGCTTTAATGAAGCTATCACTTGCAGTTTTTTTTCTCATAGAATATTTCGAACTGTTGGCAAACTTCGAAATAGATTCATAGTTGGGTTTATACTAAATGCCAATAAAAATACAGTGTTGCTGGGAGGACTCTAAATAGACAGAAAGTTACCTTATTGAGAAGAGAAACATCAAGATAGTCTCCTGCCTTTAGCTTCTAAATCAACCAAATTGTACTTCTCTACCAGTGCCAAATGATATCCCCGCCTTTTTCTCTGCCGGAAGGTTATACTGTGAAGCACTAGGATTATTAGAACGATTGTTGTAAAAGTATTTGTTTCCATATCCAAAGGAACAAGTTCTCGTGTCTCTAGGCGATGAAAGATCATAAAAATCGATTGTATAGCTGGGTGACATCCTTTGTACTTTGACTTGAGATGAGAAAAGCGTTGCGATTTGCCGAATGAAAATTTGTTTCTCCTTTAGGTGTTAAAATGCGATCTGGACAAAATCGATTCAAGTCCTGTAAGCTCAGCCATGTGAGTTGTTATTTTTATTTATATTAGATCAGTATATCATACAGAATCGTTTCATCATGAATCATATCTCACATTATCAAGGACCACATATTTTTGACTGATTAGGCTTGAATGACAAGGGGTTCATAAATATTTTTATTAAGATAGATTGTGATCGAGAAGGCTAGAAATCGAATCAACTGTTATCCGTTGATTATTTCTATATTATCATGCACAACGAACATTTCCAATATCCTCAGTATGCTGCCACCTCTAGTTTCCCTCTCTCGGGAAGTGCCAGGCCCTCACCTTTCAGCGCAGAACCTCCTCAAAGCTCCTTCTAAGGCCCAGGCTCCTCAGCTGCCAACAACATCATCATCAAGAAAATTGAAGATCTTTTCCCTGTTCTTCAACAAATGACTGGTAAAAATGACTCAAGATCAAGTCTGATTGTGAGCAAACTTATCGGCTTAAAATAGGCCCTTGACGATGTTTGCAGAGACATGGAAACGGAACTTGATCGGAACGGAAATGAAAACAATGAGTTGAGAAGTAGATTGAATAGGCTTTATACTCAACCGAAGACAGTCTTTACTGAAGATACTGAAGCATTAAGATCTATTGAAAGGGAAGTAGAAAACTTAAGAAAATAAAACCGTGCTCTTAAGGAAAAAGATAACTCCCTCAGATCAGATTTTCAAAGAGCTGAGCAATAAAATAAAAGACTCTACGATCAACTTGACAGGATCAAATAAAACAGTACCAGACTCTTGCAAGAAAATAAAAATCTGGAGCAGTACAGAAGAGAAAGCAATCCTGACTTTATCAGAAATGAGATTGATCAAGAGCGAAAAAGAAGCATGGGAGCTGAATAATACGCTCGCAAAAAGTATAACGAATATGAAACAAATTTGAAAGAGGAAAAATATAAAGCTGAATAGATTCGAAGAGCAAAAATAGACTACGACTCAACTCACTTTGAAAAAGAGCAGAAAGTCAGAGACCTTTTGCGGCAGCTTTAGACTGAAAAACAGTTGAGATAAAGAGCTCTGAACGATGTCGATAGACAAACAAAGCAACTCGAATATGATAACAAAGATTTATCAGCTAAAGTTAGAGATGAAGAGAATCAGCTCAGAGACAGACTGAACGAGCTCACTCTTATGAAGTCATAAAATGTTAGGGCCCAATAAATCATCAGAGAACTCGAATACCAGAATGAAGAAGAGCAAGCTGAATTCAATAGAATCAAAGGTATCGCAGATCAAGAGCGAAGATAAACGCTTGCTCAAGAAGAAGCCTACAACCGAAAACTTAAGAGTCTTGAATAGGAAAGAAGAAGATTGGAGGGTAGAGCCAGAGATGAGGAAGGGAGAGGAAAAGATTACTAAGGTCAACTTGAGAGACTAAAAGGTGAAATAGATGAATAAAGAAGAACTACCATGATGAACGAGGAGCAGGTCATCAGAAATTTCAATAATTTAAGTCGTGAAAGAGAAGAATTGATTAGAATGCTTGAGAGAAAATAGCAAGAGAAAGATCAAACCGATGAGTACATCAAGAACATGGAATACTAAATTAGAGACAAGGAGAAAAAACTTCAAGGAATCATCGAAGAACTCACACGAAAATCAAATCTCAACGAAGAAGAGCTTCTTTTCCTGAAGAATGAAATTGAGCAAGAAAGAAGAAACTCAATGGCTGATTAACAAAAATTAAACAAATTACAACAAATCCTTGACTAAAATACAGTCAAAACTGCCGATAGAATCAGATTGATCGAGCAGGAACTTGATAATGAGCGAAGAAAAAGCATGGCTGATGAAAATAAATGTAAATAACTTTAGAGGGCTCTCAATGAAAAAATTTACTTCTTGAATGACCTTACCAGAAAGAAATCCGAGGATGAAAGATAGTTGAATCTTATCAAGGCTGAGATCGAAAAAGAAAGAAACAAAAGCATGTCAGATTAGGCTGTCATTCGAAAATTGCAAGGAATTTATGAAGAAAAGACCAAGCAAATAGAGGGAAACAAGAAGGTGAGAGACCAAAATGACAATGCGATCGAAGAGCTGAGGCAATTGCTGGACGAAGAGAGAAGAAAAAGTTTAGCTGATGAGGGAAGAATCAATGAAATTCAAAAAGTTCTGAACGCAAAGATCAAAGAAGCAAATGACTTCGATCGTAAAATTAACGACATGGCCAGAAAAAGTGATATGAATGATCAAGAAGTTAGGTTCTTGAAGGAACAAATCGACAAAGAAAGACGTAAAAGTACAGCTGATGAAAATCTTGTGAGAAGACTCGAAAATCTTTTGGCTGAGAAGATCAAGATAATTGATGAGAACAAGAACAAGGAAAGCTCTCTTGAGAACGACCTCAAAAATCTTGCTAATGCTTTGGATGGAGAAAGAAAAAAAAGTTTAGCTGATGAAGCAACTATTAGAAAGCTTGAGTCTTAACTGAAAAGAAAAAATGATGAAGCCAATAGAAAACAAGAGCAATTCTACAAAGCAGCTGAAACTATTCAGCTCACAGAAAACGAAATCAACTTTTTGAAAGGAGAGCTTGACAATGAAAGAAGAAAAAGCACTGTTGATCAAAATAGAATCCAAAAATTCTAGAAAATGCTGGTCGAAAAGGAGCAGAAACTTGATGAATATGAATAGGAGTACGAGAGAAGAGATAGTGACATCCGTGATCTTGAAAGGGCATTGGAGGACGAAAGAAGAAAAAGTATGCTTGATATAGAAAAAATAAAAAGACTTGAGACCTAAATCAAAAAAAAAGTTTAGGAATCAGGAAATAACTATGAAAGCTATATGGCCATGCAAAGAAAGTCAGAGTTGACTGCTGAAGAAGTTCGCAAAATCAAAGAATAGATGGAGCGCGAGAGAAGAAAAACTCTCAGTGAAAAAGAGCAGCTTAATAGAATGGTCAGATAAATAGAAAAAGAAAACGAAAGACTCAGAAATGAAATTGATCAAGATGAAAACGCAGCTGAGAGAATTCGAAATGAGGCTAGATAGCAAGAACGTCGACTCAGGCAAGTAGAAAGAGTCACCAACGATATCAAATATAAGAATAGAAATGAAGAAAACGAACTTGAAGAAGCTAGAAATATTTTTGACAATGAAAGGAGAAAAAGTGTTGGCATTGAAGAAGCTGCTGCTAGACTGCAAAAGGAGCACAAGCATCTCACTGAAGAGATCGACTCTCTGAGGCAAGAGTTGAGAGAAACTGAAAATATTTTGAGAGAGCTTGGCAACAACTACAATGAGGCAACTAGAATCATGGATGACCTTTAAGATGAAAACAATGCCTTGAAGGCACAAGTTGAGGAAGCTCACGATAGATCGATGACTCATGTTCATGAGTCAAAGAATCAAGAAAAATAACTTAATGACCTCAGAAGGACTTATGAAAAGAAAGTAGCATTGCTGAAGGAAAAAGAAAAAGAACTTGAAAGATTAAGAGTATTGATTGATCAAACAAGAGAAGAAGGTTCTAATTACGGAAGATAGCTCAGTAGACTACAAACTGCCATGCCAGTCAGCATCGCCAGCAAGAGCAGGAGACAAAGCTGGGGTGTAAGTGGTGAGAAGTCCCATGTGGTGAAGGTATTGGAGCATGAAAGTAAGGTGTTCAATTTTGAGCAAAATGTTAATTCTCTGGGCCACTCTCTGAAGCGCGGCTACAGATGATGATAAATGATATCATATTTGTAAGGAATAATCAGAAAATAACATTAAATCAACATATTACTGGAGTCTCGTACTGGGAGTAACAGTTCCAATGCACAATTTCATCTTTCTAATTTTAGCATACAAAATTTAAAGTATTCTTCCCACAATACTTCAAGTTCTTGTAACCTTTTCCTAAAGTTTCGTATTTTTTAGTTTCAAGACTGATTTTGATCAAGTTGTTGTTGCTTATAGCTATGATATGATATGGAAAGGGTAAAACGTCCGTGCATCCTGAAACATGCAATTACTCCTCAATACTAAGTTTGTCAAAATAGTTGATGACCATCAGTTTATCATAGTTTACCCCAAGCAATTTGTAATTGGGCAGCTCATATAGCGAATCTACTTGAACCTTAAGATTTCCAAGAACCTTATTATCCATTGTGAGGCTCATTTCATTTTATTGAAGCTTGAGAGTATATTGACTTTGGAGTGATATGTTTTCATCACTAATTATCATATCTGCACTTTAGTATCTGTCCTTTTTTAAAGTTGACAAAGTCTGAATAATATCAACCTGCTTCCAGATTCTATTGTCAGTTACCGAAGTATAGAGCTGTTCAAGATGTTGGGTGTTTATGAACGGAGCTGCCTCTAGGGAACTTATCACTTCCTCAAGATTGGCCATCATCTTAGGAAGAGGATTTTCGCTGTTGGCGGAATACTATGTAAGAATGGCTTAAAGCTCGTCTTTGCTTCCTTCGGTAAATTTTTAGCTTAGCATTTCCATCAATTGCTCTTCATAGACTTTACCAAGATTCTTCATTTACTCCTTCAAACTGACCTGACTATTAATACTTTCCTCTAACTTCAGGTAACTATCCATTATCTATTCACACAGTTCGTTGACTCGATTCTTAAGCCTCGCAGTGAAGGATTATAGCAGCTGCTTTTGAATTTTGAAGTCGCTCTTTTTTTGATAGAGCTGTTTGTAGGATGTTAAGGTCAGCTCTATTAGTTCGATCGGTTGATAAAGAAGCTCAGATGGTTCAATAGTGAGCACTAGCGGGTAATTTAATATGGTTTCTAGGTGATAGTAATGCTCGTATTTTTTCTTTTTCTGTCTCGAAAGAGGTTGCTCTGAGTTTGAGATAGCCTCTGCAAAGCACTAAGCACACAGGAGTCGTTGTTCATAGAAATATTAATATTTTTAATGATGCTGATGGCACCTCTGACTCTGTAAACTTTTATTAACCGCTCTGTAAAGCTGGCTTCCTTGATCGAAACTGGCATCAGAACACTTGGAATGCATCAGGGTGACATCCTCGCATTTATCTTGGGATAGCATGTGTCAGTTAATATATATAACAAATGTAATAAAATCAATCGATTGCCATAATACTCATGAGGAAGTATTATATCTGTTACTGCTCTTTGATCTGTTGTCTTGAACTGATTGACGCAGGCTAGTCTATTTTACCCCACGGTTGTTTCCTGGCTGAGGAACGTTTGGGCGGGTCATTGGAGGTGGAGGAAAATTCAAGTTTGAGGTTTTCTTGGTGGCTGTGCTATCATAAGGTTTTTACTATTTTTGGTTGGCAGCTGTTTATTCGCTCTTGACGGGTTATTTTTTACCTGATGACTCTTGTTTAAGATTAACTAACTTTTATCTCCTTCTGTCCAACTCATCCTGAATTTTAATCTTGGCCTTTTTGGCACCATCCGCCTCCCCACACATGATTTTCCACTCATGATGGAAAGGAAGATGCGTCAATTTGCTTGCCATCTCATTGTTCATGTTTGTAATATTCTTTATCTCCTCTTCTTGCTTCTGGATCGACAGGATCAACTTTTAAAGCTATGACTGTTCGTTCATGTTGAACTTTTTCATCTCTTCCTCATACTGAATTGTTAATTTTTCGTTTAGTCTTCTTTCATGCTCTATATCTTTCTCTATGATGCGAGCCTTCTCCCTGGACTTGCTCAATCCTTCCAGGTACCTTCTTTTGCTATGGATGCTGTTGCTCCTGCTTTCTGACTTGTCATCAGCTGAGTAGGCATGCTAACTTTCACTGTAGTTATCGCTTTCTGATATATTATCGCTGATAGTCTTTCTGCTTCTTTCATCCTTGAGCTTGTTGATCTCTTCAAAAACACCCAACATCAGCAAACGATTCTGAATAGCCTCATATTTACATCTTAGTTGAGCTGCCGAAGCTCGTTTGGCGACCTAGTCTTTTAATATTGTCTCAAGGTGTGTTCCAGCACCTCCAAATAGTTCAGTTTCTGCTTCATTTCATCTTCTTCAAGATGCTTATGTCCTGAGTTTTATAGCTGCTGTGACCTCAGAGAACCTAAATCCATCGTTTTGCTATAATTTGGTGAACCCATATAGGCTGGTGTCTCCGAAGCGTAATGATCATGTTTGCTGGAGGATTCTTGCTCTTTGCTGTTCCGGAAAAAGCCATGAGGCGTGGTTTTGTTGTATGCGTTTGAGTATTAGTTATGATTGGCTGTCAGTTACTGAGATTTTCTGGAGGCGAAGGGTTCCTTGTTGCTGGAATTTCTTGTCAAAGACTGATTATTTTGCTCCATTTGAGGGTCGTTACCAGGATTGATGTATGGACTACGGTTAATGGAATTGGCGCCGTGTGGCGTACCTGACCGTGGCTGGGGGTGCTGGTTGATGTTGATGGTGTAGGTTGCAACCTGATCGGGCTATCGGTTAGCCTGATTTTGTGAATTTCTGGAGGACGGGTTCGCTTGGAAATTGATGTAGTTGAGGTAGTTTTTGCTACTATGATGTCCTCCTTCTGAATGCAGTTGATAATTCTTATTGATTTAATTGTTACTACTCCTATACATTTTGAAATTATAAATTACTCCCCGAATAAAAAGATCATAAAGAATCAATGGAGGCCTAAAGCAAGGCCCTCACGCGACTTAATTTTTCCATATCCAATGAACCACCACTCGACCTCTATCCTGAGGCAAGGGAGGGTTAGCTGTCTATGAGAGTAGATGAACTATCCTTGTACTCAAGCTTGTCCATCAACTTTTTTATTAATTGATCCTGTAAATTTATAATTGTCTTTTGCTCCTCCGTCTATCTGGACAGTCTTTCGATCTCTCCTTGATATTCCTCAGGCGAATATTCACAACTTGATTGAGCTTTGCTCATGCAGACAGTGCTGCTGAGAGGTTTCAACTCTGGCAGCTAATTACTATGACATCGAGGCATTCTTTTAACAAGAGTTGGACGAGATACAGGCTGATTGAGTCGCATAGATTATGGAACTCTATGCTCTTTTTCAGACATGTACGGCTACTCGGACTTCTGTGAGAGGTATCGGTGGATGGTGCGAATTGAGTGCAAGTTGATGCTATGGTTTGGAGAGAATAGACAGGTGAGTGAGGGTGGCTGTGAAGTTTTTTAAAACTACATGTGGATTATGATTGCTAATATAATTTAACGACATGAAGAAAAATGCCAGTTGCAAAGGCATCAGAACCAACCTCCTCAGCCATGCTAACGCTTATCGACCACTCTCAAAAAAACCGATCCACCTCGACCTCCTTTCCACCAAAGGCCAATCACCTAGTAAGGCATTCATAACTCAGAGATTTAGTTCCCCGCATCAACAAAATCTCCCCCTTAGCATGCCCTTCGCAAAAAAATCTTCTCGAGTTCCAAGTACTTACTGCCAACAAACTAAAATACTAGCTAGAGCACCAACGTGCCTTATGTGGGTGTGGGAAGTCCGATGGCTGAATCAAACAAAGCTTACGATCAGTTAAAGAATAAAATTGTCAACTTGGAAGGAAGACTTGGAGAGATAAAGAAGAATTTCGAATTGTCCTTCCATAAGCGAACAGACAAGAGTAAAGCTGGTAAGGAAAATATTGAACCTCTTAAAGAGAAACAGAAGAGTAAGCTCGTGTTGGCCAGATACGATGACAAGCAGGAGAAAAATAAGCAGGATAAATACAGTCAAGACAAACCAAAACCTCGGTAAAGCCGTGAGCAGCCCATGAAGAGGGCTACTGTCCAACTGAAAAATGATAAAAGTGATAAGACCGATAAGAATGATAAGAACGAAAACATTCTACAGGAGTATGTAACCACATTTACTTGCCAGTCACCAACCATGCTGACTCACTGTGCCTCAGACGCAAATCTCTTCAAGCCTCACAAGTACGCAGCTCAGAAGAAAAATGGTCAAAGGTTCTACATTGACACAGTCATCAATGCTTACTCTAACAACAACCCTACAAGTTTCGATCAGATTTGCAGGAATCATCTCACCACCTCTATTGATATTCTTCAGTATATCAAAAATTCCAAAAAACAACCTCCAAGTGTTGTCAACGCCAAACCTTTGCCAGCAACAAGAAAACCTACTCTCATATTCGATCTTGACTAAACTCTGATTCACTGCAACTAGAACACCAACATGCCTTCTGATCTCTTGCTACCGATTCGTTTCCCAAATGGTACAGTTGTCAAGGCAGGGATCAATGTCAGACCTTATGCTCGTGAGTGTCTTGAATAGCTGAGCCGTGATTTTGAACTAATCGTTTTCACAGCCAGCCATGAGTGTTATGCTAACGTGATTATTGATGAAATCGACAAAAAGAGACTTATTTCTCATAGATTTTTCAGAGACAGCTGCTCTCGAAGCTAAGAAGGATTTTACGTCAAGGATCTGAGAGTCATCGATCGTGACCTCAAAAATGTCCTTCTCATTGACAATGTAAGCTTTATATTATCTTAGGCTGCCTACAGTTACAGCTTCCAACTTGACAATGGTGTTCCTATCATTCCGTTCTACGACAATAAAGCAGACTTGGAGCTTAAATCCCTCGTGTCATACATCAAAAACCTGGGATCTGAATCCAACATTCGCCAGAGAAATGCCAAGTTCATGCGTCTTGGTGAATATTCAGCCATGCGAGACTCTAAGGAATTGCTGAGCAAGCTTTATGGCTGGTAAAATTGATATATGCAAAATTTGTTTGTATTGTTATTTATAAACTTTAAATACTCTTGTAATGGAAGGAGTCGGATCAGAAGTCATCATAGCCCTAGCCATACCCTTTGTCGCTATGACCTCTATCTTCCTGTACTATCGGAACCAAATCGGAGATTATCTCAAGTATCAGTTCTCGAACGATGTCAGGATAGAGGAAAATGAATATTAGCGGGGAAGAAGGCAAAATCTTAACGATATCGTATGTTCCATCTGTCTCAATGAGCCTAAAGCAATGGAGGTTTCTTCAACATGTGGACATTCATTTTGCGCTGAATGCATTCTGGCACTCCACCGAGAAGATGAGCAACAAATCAAATGTCCTCTGTGTCGTCAGGGCATCAGTCTACTCTTCAAGTTATTCCCCAGTAGTGATGCCACTAAGGATGTTGAGAGGAGGCTCAAGGAATATAATCTGAGGTTTGACGACAATAGACCTCTATTGCGCCGCTTGCAGTAGTTCCCATACGTGCTCAAAAGAGTCTGGAAAAATTTCTTAAGGCCTTAGTTTTTGATCTACTTCCTCAGAAGTATCAGAATCATTCGAATTCTTTTGCTAATCTTGTTCTACGTTCTTCTGCCTTTCGACCTTCTTCCTTAGCAATTCTTCGGAGTGATCGGCTTCATCGACGACCTTTTCTTCATTCTGTTCGTGGTTGTGTTTGTGATGACAATCACGGCCATTCAGTACCACCGTAGTCACCATTGATCGTGTACACTCGTCTTTCTTATAAATAAAAATTCATCTAATGTACCGCAGCAAAAAGCAACCCTTGCCAATCGTCAACGACAACAAGCTAGCTCCTTATATAACTCCCGTCTTTCATCATCACTCGCCGCCTGCTCACCCTCAAAAGAAAAGTATCGAAATAATACTAGATAAACACATTTCTCCCTTTACTCCCGGTAGCCAAACCTTGGTCTGCTACAAACCTCAAAGAAAGTCATTGTACAAAAGTAATAGACAAAAGAAAGCAGAGAGTGGCTATCTAAAAGTCATGGGGAAGGCCGAACATAATGAGCACAGAAATATCATGAACCGAAATAAATCGACGCAGATAGTTGATAGAACATAGTCAATCAAGAGAAGAGGGTAGTCATAGTACGCTCCATACATGCTAGCTCAGCGTAAAAGTGGAAGTAGCAACAAGCTAAAGCCTACAGTTAGATAATAGCCCGAAGAGAAAGACAGGGTGTGTACCAAGCTAATAGAAAGGTAGGTCTACGCTGTTGATGACAGTAGTGATTTTAGCTGATAATGTGCTATTATTTCAATCTATAGTTCATATCAATAGATATTATTACATGGCCGCACCCACCTGCTGTATCTCATCATCAACTCAGGTCAGATCTACTGTCTCGGACTTTCGGCATTTTCCACCGTCTTCCTGGTAAGACTTTCACCATTCAGTTCTACCTCGGGTTAATGATAGCCATCGGGTCTGAAACCATCTACATCTAAGTCCACAGCCACGCTGGGTCAGCAGTCGCACTCTTCGTATCTGCCCTCGTATACGCTGCCATCACCGCCTATGTCTACTACAACACTTTCATGAACGTCGACCGCAAGGAGGAACTCAGACGTTGGATTCGCGAGAGAAACCAGAGAGGTACATAAATGGCCCTTGTAAACTCAAGCAGGCTTTCTGGAGCTAGAGACCGCGAGAGAGAGAACATTGAGAGAAGCAGAAACGAGAGCAACTTTTGATCAAATCAGATATTGAATGAATGAGTATGAAGATGTTACTTGCTTATAATATATGTTAAATTCGCAGTCAATTTCAATCTCCCAGAAATGGAAGATGTGGAAGGAGCACAAGGAAGAGCAGTTCCGAAAAATGGCCAGCGATCCCAGTTAAATGTTCAACTACTTCTACACCAACAACGACATTCTCAATTTTATCTAAAAACCTGACATGATCCTCTACACGTAGATCTACCAAAACTCAGAGTTGCAGCCCGAGACATGGTCGAGAAAAGAACGTATACTCTTCTAGGGTCTATCGCGACGGTCTTGCTAGTAGATAAAATAGTCCTCAACAGGTTTTTCCCCAGAATCCGCTTCAAAAAGTGGAGACTTACAGCCAACCTAATTAAATTTATAGTCTGGCCTATGGCAATCGCTCAACCCATTTAGTATTTTTCTCTTTACCCTAGATACGCTCTGACAAGAAGTGATAGAAGTGTGATATCTAATGTTCAGCAATTGTATAGTTTTGGCTTCCAAGATTACGTCAGGGCAAACAAAATATTCGAAAGGGCTCTCAACGCAAACCGACTGGAGGAGTTAATCGAGAAGAGGGACAAGTTCGACTGGAGTGGAGTCCCCTAACTGCAAGAGTGATCCATAAAAATACTAATAGGACTCTGCATCATTTTCTTTTCTTAGTGCTTAGTTTGTCAAGCTTACTTTTCTGAGTGCTTCCTTTGCTGTTCATTGACTTCTTGATCATCTTGACCTTCTGCTCCTTTTTGTGATACTTCTTGGCTTAGGCTGTCTGTTTCTCCACCACGAAAAGTTCCTTCTTGTACTGCCTCTTACTGCGCTCCTTTCTCACTTCCTCAAGGGCATGATTTTCCTGCTGTTTCAGGTTGACGCTCTTTCTCATATCATTTTCGATTCTTTTTGTTAGTTTTTGCTTCTTCCTTCTCAGCTTTGATAGCACTGCTGCCTTCTCTTCATCGTAAATTCTAGGAGTAAGCTCTTTGACGGCTATTGGTTCCTCAAGATAAACATTGCCATCTTCTTCTCCTTCCTTCTAAACAAATGTGTTCAAAAACTACTTGAACTCTTCTGGCATAACTGCACTGATTTGAGAGAACTTTTCCTTGATTTCTTTAACTATTAGAATCTCTTTAGAAGCTGGGCAGCTGATAATATTCTGGTTGATCTGTTGATGAATACAATTAAGCGCATGAATCAAAATATTTCTCGTTACCTTTTTGCTGAGGCACATGCGTAATATCAAGTGTTCAGGATTCTCCTTCTCAGTCAGAGGCTCATTACTAAGGTCAGGCTAACAAAGCAGAATTTATATGACATTGACTGCCTCTCTAGCAAAGCGGTAATATTCTGGCACAAAAGCATGTGTCCGCTCAACCAATTTCAAAATAATTTTACTGACTACGATTCCTCTAGCGATCAGCTTGGTGTAGGTGAAACTGGCTTCTTGAAGGTTTCTGATTTCTTTGACTAAATCTTCAATGATTTGCCCATAGTGCATAACAACAGAGGCGTAGAGCTTGTTTTATGAAAGGTGGTTAAAATTGACTCTCAGAGTCATTGCTAGGCAGTTGGCAGCTAGTAAGTTGTGGGTGGCATCGACGTTGTTGGAGGTTAGATGATACTGAGTGAAGATGCTGATGAGTTGCTGAACATCAGAGGAGGGGATGAGCTTGTTATGAGGATGGTGAGCATTGGCTGCTGCTTGCATAAGTTTGTAGGTTGTCTTTGCCAGCAATTCTGGCTTTTTTTTGAGAACCTCAACTTGTTCTGTAAAGAGGGTGATCATGAGTTGTCTTGTATATTAAAATATAACAATCGATGGCAGAAAACGGAGCGTAAGTTATGTCTTATTCAGGAAAAACAAACTCATAGAGCAACATATCAAACTAAAAGGCCAACTTAAAGAATTAGCTGCAAAAATGGACGAGATCGCTGAGAAGTAAAAGTAGCGCAAGAAAAAAAAACAAGCCACCAACCAAATCGAAGAAGACGAACGCGTTGTAGAGCTGAAGAAAGAACTTAAAGATCAGGAGCTGAAGATCCAGAGGAACAAGGCAGAGATCACCAAACTCAGAAGAAATTTGGACAGCAAGTATGACATCAATAAGATTGTTTAAAAATAAAATGAACTCAAACATCTCAAGGGACAGCTCAAAGCTTTGGAGGAAGAAAAATAATCGCTGGAGAAAATCAGGAAGGCTCAGGAAAAGGCACTCAAGAATAACGAAGACCGAGAGACAGCCAATAAAATTTCCAGAATGGAAGAATAGCTCAAGCAACTCACTCAAAAGACCAAGAAGCAAGTCGAAGCTATCAACGATAAATAAAAGCAAATCCGAAAGCTGCATGAACAGTATATCATCAAGTAGGAAAAGGTGCGGTAAATTTAAAATAAACTGAAAGAGAAGAAGCCTCACAGTGAGGAAGTCAGCGAGCAGGCCATTGCTCAACTCTAGGAAGAGGTCAAGCAGCTATAAAATCAAAGAGCTGAAATCGAGAAAGAAGGTAACGAGAAAATCAGAGGCCTTGAAAGAGAAAGAAAGGATTTAAAAAATGAACTTGAGAGAAAGAAGCTGATTCTTGAAGAGAAAGAGAAAGAGTTGAGGTTGAATCAACTCAAACATAAAGAAATTATACGGTTGGTGAACTCTCATGATGAGCCCAAGGATAGAGAGAACAAGGAATAGAGGAGGGTGGTTAACAAAAAAGGCAGAGAAGCTCCGAAATTTGAGGGCGCTTAAGAAGACGACATAATTGAAGAAAACCCTCAGCCGAAGGCTCCTGCAAAGCCAAAGAAAGAGAAAAAAGAGTACGGATTTTCACCCAAGAATGAAGATGATTGATTTCATTAGATATACAAGATCACTCCTTGAAGGTTAACAGCATAACGTATAGTTTCCTCTAAGCATCCCAACTCTCGACAAATTTGTCTTCAGACATGTCTAACTCAAGAGCAGGTATTTTGAATGCTATTGTGACATAAGGCTCCCCTGCAATAAGCAAAAATCTGAAATTTTTATCAGGAACCTCTATTTTTTGTTCGTAAGCTGACATAAACCGATGCTCTGGCTTGATTGAAGGATCAATCTGAGGATACTCAACTTCAAACAAAATTTGTTTCTGACCATCTTCATTCGTCTGCTTCTTGAAGCGATAAATGGGCTTTCCTATTTTGATTGTTCTCAGTTTCGGCGCAGCTTGTTTGGTTGTTGTGGGCTGGGACATTGCATCTTTCGCTTACCTCGCCACCCTTCGAGCAAGATTCGTCTGATGCTTTTTACCCTGCGTATGTGCTAAATAGCTTCCTTAGTTCGAGTGAAGCGTCAAACACAGACGACACTAATACGTACCTATGTGATTCCTCATGAAGTAAGGATCTTTGCTGATGTCGATATGCTCAAGAGCTAATTTTCTGAGCCTGTCCTTTCTCTCGACGTTGGCATCCTCGTAGCTGGAGACTCCAACATTACCGATTCTTGCTCCAGGTCTGTTTTGTCTGTCTACCATAGTTTTCTTTGAAAATATTTATAAGAGTGACAGATGAGATGAGAGTACAGATGATCAATCTTTTAGCAACTATTCAACTTATCTTAGCTCCTGATCAATCTAATCAAATTCCTTCTTGAGCTGATCTCGACTGAGGTGTGTTTTGCTCGAGCCTTCATTGCTTCTTTCTATGTTTCTAAACATTCCTTCTGTCAACCCTTCAATCTCATTCATCATAGTCTGCTCAGCATAAATCGATATGTCCTCATTTTCGACGTCATGTTTCCTTTCCTAGACCATTTTGTTGGAATTAGTTATGTACTAGAATATGTTGGTATCTCCTCTCCAGTCCTCAGACTCCTCCTACTGGTACACTGGCTTTGTCTGCAAACTTGCCAATAGTGATTTGTTTTCAATCGCCTCCTGTCGTTACTATTTTTCCATGGAACCCAGGTAAGATTGCTTCCACACATCGGCAACTGCCTTGTTTGATGCCAGCCTCTCATCCAGCATGGCCTTCTGATGTGTTCGCCACTGTCGGATATCCTGGATTTGATGGTCGATGTCTATATGGTGAGCGATTGTACCTTTGATGATTAACTTAGCCTCAACTGCGGACTCTAGGTCTGGGTCTTTGTGATTATCGAGGTCGGCTGAGTCCTACTGAGCACGGGTCTGGCTGCGACGGCTGAGGAGCCCTCTAACTGAGTGCGGCTGGAACATGATTTAAGTATGTATTTTAAACAATATATGCTGTAACTAAATATATATCAGGATGAGTCAAGGTCTCCTCACCGATAAGTCTCGAAAAGTGTTGGGCTACTACGAAATTATCAAAAAACTAGGAGAAGGAGCTTTCGGGTAGATCTATCTTGGCCGCAACGTTCGAGACGGATCATAAGTAGCCCTTAAGATCTAGAGTGCCAGCGTCAAGCGTTCGCAGTTGCTGTTCGAGAGCAAATTCATCATAGATCTGGCGAAGTCTAAGGAAATAGGCTAGGAGGTCAATATTCCCAATGTGTTCAACATTGGTAAGGAAGGTAACTGCTATGTGATGGTGATGGACCTCCTTGGTAATTCTCTTGAAGATTTACTCAACTTATGCGAAAGAAAGTTCACACTAAAAACCACCATTTTGGTGGGTCTGGACATGCTCAAGTTGATAAAATTTATTCATTCAAGAGGAGTGCTTCACCGAGATATCAAGCCAGATAATTTCCTGATCGGCAGAAAACACAACATTTCTAAGATATTCATGATTGATTTCGGTCTGGCGAAGAAGTATATCGGCAAGGAAAAGGAGCATATTGCATACAAAGACAACAAAGACCTCACCGGGACTGCTAGATATGCTTCCAT